>JAABUU010000041.1_pt1 | contig 289428 bp, 352 predicted proteins | sample 5559301 | NCBI WGS metagenome assembly JAABUU01 (sample SAMN10711884, study PRJNA513360) | rock metagenome | isolation source: Antarctica rocks | place: Antarctica: Victoria Land, Richard Nunatak white | reverse complement strand
CCGGCGGATGCGCAGCCGCGCGGCGCGGCCGCACGGGGCGCCGGCGTGCCGGCGCACGCGGCGCCGGCGGGGCGGGCGCGCGCGCGCTCGTCCGCGCCCCCCGCCCCAAAGGCGAACGGCCGAAAGGCGGAGCGCGCGCCGCCCGGCTGCCAGTTGGCGCTCTGCCCGGCGGGCGGGCGCGGGCTGTCCCGGCCCCCATCGGCGCCGCCCGCGTCGAGCGGCACGGGCGGGGCCGCCTCGCGCGCGGCACCCGGGTGGGCGGCGGACGCGCGTGGCGCGCGCGTCGCGCCCGCCGCCAGGCTGCCGGTCGGCGAACGCTGGCGCCTGGCCCTGCGCGCGCAGCGCGGGACGACGGTCAGCGGGCCCGGCGCCTTGCCCGGGGACGCGCTGCTCGACGCTGCGCTGCGGCCGGGCCTCGGCTCAAGGCGCCCGCCGCGGGCAGGTCATCACGTTGACGCGCTTCAACAGCAATGGCTCCCACAAGCGCAGGCAGGCGGGCGCAAGAGCCTCGGCAGTGGCGGGCGCGCGCCGCCGCAGCGCCTCCGACGCGGCCCAGCCCTCGATCGCGGAGCGCAGCGCTAGGTTGGGCGCCAGGTGCCGCCGCCGCAGCGCCAGCTTGGTCGACGGGTCGGTGCGGTGCGACGCCAGCCAGCGCACGATCGCCTCGCGCTCGTACGTCACCCTGCGCGCGCCTGTAAGATGTCAACCCTGTTCAAGGTAAAATCACAGTGGTACCAACTGGAGAAACCCGTCATTTTTCATCAGAAATTTTCCACAGACGGGCTTCTCCAGGGTATAAAATGCTGGCGCGCCGGTCCTCGCCTTGCGGCGCGCCAGCCGCACCCAGGAGAGCGGCCGCGGCCGCGCATGGGAGGCTGGCAGGCGGCATGGCGGGTGTGGTGGATTGATGACGGCACGCAGGTCACGCGCGATTCAACACGCTCCATACCATGCCCTAACCCTAGCCCGGGGCGCGCCCGGCGGGCGTCTGCGTCGGCTCGCGCATGACGCACAGCGTGATGGGGCAGCGGAAGAACTCGGGCGCGCTGCCGTCGCCGTCGTCCTCCAGCCACTCCGGCAGCGCCAGCGGCGGCGGCCAGTGCACCGCCGCCGCGTCGTCGCGGCTGCGCCTGCGCCAGGGCAGATGGCTGGGCACGCTTGCGCGGGCGCGCACGGCTGGGTGTGTGCGCAGCAGGGTCGGCAGGCGTGGTTGTGTCCAGGATTGGCAACACAGGCACCAGGCTTGTGAGGATGCCCAGAGCACGGAAGCCGCCGGCGTCAGCGAGCAGCAGGGCCCTGCGCAGCGCATGTGAGCTCGTGACGGTGCCGCAGCTTACCAGGCTAGCGCGCCACGCCTGCACACTTCTGAGCATGCGATCTGGCACGCGTGACAATGACACACATCAGCTGATTCGCCGTCCAGGCGAAGCGCAGTGGCAGAGCATCGGGCAGCGGGGCCCGCAGCCCCAAGGCCGCATGCCTGGCGCGCGGCTCGCCGCGCTGCGCGCCGCGCGCGCCGCCGCGAGCGTCGCCCTCCTCGGGCTCCGCCGGCAGCCAGGCCACCCAGTCCGCATACAGCGACGCCTGCACACGCGGGGCACACGCGGTCTGTGAGCTGGCTCCTTCAGACGCGAAGCGTAGCCCGAGAATGCACCCCGCAGCCGCGCGGCCCGGCCTGCACGCAAGGGGCCTGCACGCGCGGGCGGCGGCGGCGGACGCGGTGCTCCCCGGACACTCTGGCGGCGACAAGGGCCGCAGCCCCTGCAGACGATGCGGACCGCCAACCCGCCAGACCCCCGAAAAGCTGAATTTCCGACCCTGCACCAGCTTGCCCCTGGATGCTCTGCGCCCCGGGAGTCTCAGGGCTGGCCGTTCCTTGATTAACGCGATCCTTGATTAACGCGATGCAGGGCTGCCCTTACCCGCCCCAGTAAAGGGCCGCTGCATAGACAGACTGCTGGCACACAGTCCACTGCGCGCCAGCGGGCGCCCTGCCAGAAAAGCGCCATGCTGGAGGGCAGGGCCCTACGGACAACCTGCTGCGGGGCGCGGCGGCCGAGCGCACAACGTGCTGCGCGCGCGCAGGCGGGAGCAGGGCGGGCGGCGCGCACCAGCGGCAGAAGCACCACGCGCGCCCAGAACAGCGCGCGCATGGCCGCCGCCGGCAGCACGAACGACAGCGGCACCTGGGCCAGCGCCAGCAGGATGTTGACGAGGGGCGTCAGGACGTGGCTGCGCGCGCGCGCCGCAACCAGGGGCTCAGGCGCCTGCCGCCTCAGAGCGGAGGCTGCCCGGGCGCGGGAGGGGGCGAGCGCCTGCAAGCCGTCAGGCTCATCTGCACGTGCGCCGTGGCGGCCGCTGGTCGCCAGGCGCCAAGTGACTCACGGCCATGCACGCCTGCAGCCAGCGCCGCGTGCAGGGAGGGGCGGCGGCTCTAAGCTGGCTGCATGCAGTGCCGCGCCAGCGGCACTTCCAAGCCCCCAGCATTGCACGCAGAGTCGACACAGGGCACGCACGACGTGCAAGTAGTGCTTGCAGACCTGCCGGAAGCAGAACGCAGCGCCACATGGCACTCTCTCCCTGTTTGGGGTCATCTTATCAGCCAGCACAGGCACACGCCCCGCAGTGGGGAGCGGGAAAAGCTCGAGGTGAAGCCACGCAGGCGCCAGTCCCCAACGCGCGCCTGAGGATAAGCGAAGAAAATGTCTCGGTGGCCGGCAGACTCTGGCCGTGCACAATGGCCGCGAGCGCGTACGCCTCCAGCGCCAGGTGCGCCGCGCCGATGCCGCCCGCCCACAGCGCGACGACGGGGTGCCGCCGCCAGAACAGCGCCGCATAGCCGGCCACCTGCAGGCTGGGCGCGAGCACGGCCAGCTCCCAGAACGCCCAGTCAGACGCGGCGACGCGCAGGAGCCAGGCGTCGCGCCAGGCGCGCAGCCGCGCCAGCGGCGCCGCGCCGCCGGCGCCGCCCGCGCACGCGCCGGCGCCGCACGGCATCAGCTTGCTACGCGGCGGCGGTGGCGCGGCGCCGCCGCCGCCGCCGTCGCGCTCCTCGCCGCCGGCCGCGGGCGCGCCCTCATGCAAAGGATCAGGGCTCGGGCAGGGGCCCCAGTCCTCGCCCTCGCCGGCGCACAACGCCTCGGCGCGCGCCCACTGGCCCTGCGCTACGGCAAACGCGCCATAGTCGCCGTCCAGTACGGCGCCCTCCAGCTCGCGCCGGGGCGCCGCGTCCGGCGCGGGCCGCGTGGTCGCGCGGCCGGCGCGCGAGCGCGTGTGCACGGCCGCGGACGGCGGCGGCGGAGGCGGCTCGCCGGGCGCCAAGCGCGCGCGCAGGGACGCGGCCGCGGCCTCGCGCACGCGCGAGAGCGTCGCCGGGTCGTAGGCGTACAGCCACAGCGTGGCCACGCGCGGCGCGCTCAGCGCCAGGCTCAGCACCTGCGCGGGCGGGGGTCCGCGTCGCTTCCCGCGCCCCTGGCCGGGCGCTCCGCTGCTCGAGCGCTTTGGGGCGACGTGCCGCGCGGCGCGCCTGGAGCTGAGTGCGTGCTGAATGCCCCCGACAGGTGCCTGGCGACCAGAGCAGGATGGGCAGGGCTGCTGCGAGCTGACGACAGGGACGGTCGCGGGCGTGCGCTTTAGGCTCCCGTGCAAGGGCGCCCCTGAGCCTCCTTGCAAGCCACTCGGGAGCCACACGGGTTGAAAGCGCTGCGCCGGGCGAGCGCGCTACTGCAGGGAGCACCTCCTGGTGGCGAACATCGTCTCCCAGGGCAGGCAGCGCCCCGCAGGCGGCCTCGCGAGGCGGCAGGCGCCGCGCCTGGCAGGGCGAGGTGCGGGCCACCCTGAAGCGGCCCAGCCAGGCGTACCCCCCAGGCGCTCGCGCGGGGCCGGGCGCACCGCGTCAGAGAACAGCGGCCGCGCGCGCCGGAAGTCCCACAGGTTGCGCGGCGCGGCCGGGCCGGCCGGCTTGGCCGCGGGCGCCGCGCCCGGCCGGCGGCGCGGCCACCACCGCGCAGGGCGCTCCTCATGCTGCGCTGCGTCGGAGCGCGGCGCGTCGTACGGGGCGCCCCAGCTCGGGCCCGGCGCCCCGCCGTGGACGCTCGCAGGCAGGCAGGGTGCCTGCGCCTGCGGCGCGCACGCCGCGCCTCGTTGCCCGGCGAGGGAAGGGCGAGCGCAGGGGGCGTCAATGCCGCAAGCTCGTAGCCGCACCTTGTGTCCGCCGGGCTGGAACACGCGGGGGACCAGGAAGCTGGCGACGAGCGCCACCCAGAAGCCGCGCTGGCGCAGGATTTGCACTGCGCCGGCGCTCAGCGCGAGCAGGACGCGGAGCATCACGGGCGGGGCGCGCGCGGCATGGCGGCCTGCCAGGCCAGCAGGTGTTCAGTCGAGCCGGCCTGCACCATTCCCATGGCATCAGCCTTGACCCTCCCGGAGGAGTCCTGCCTCGTCCGCAGGTTATTGTCAACTCATGCACCTTGGCGGAAGCAGGTGGTGCTAAAGCAGCCGACGAGCAGTAACGCAAGCAGAAAGCGGAAGATAAGAGAGGCGCTGGTGTGAGCGTCACCCCCCCCGCCAGAGCGGCGTCGCGTCAAAGCTACATACTCTGCCACTAAGCCATTATAGTTAAGCTTAGCTAAGCTGAATTAAAGTGTGTGGCAGCAAGCACGCACAGCACACCATGCGCAAGGAGGAGGAGGGCGACGCGCTCGCCAAGCACGCTGAGAAGCTCTGCACTGTGTCGGTCCTCCAGCTCCGCTTGAAGCCGGACTGGCCTGCGGCGACCCCGCTGCTCGAGCGGGCTGCGGCGTGCTACAGCGTGAGTGGGGCCGCGGCTTGGTGCGCTTGCTGTCGCCAAGCACGCTCGTGTCACTGGCGTGAGTGCAAGTACCGTCGCGCAGCAAGCCGGAGCGTGGAAGAAGGCGCGCCGCGCGCACGAGCAAGCGGCGCAAGGCCACGACCGGCAGGTGCACCGCTGCCAAGTCCGTGCCTTGCGTTGCGGCACTGAGGCGCGCATACGCTGCCATCACAGCGCTGCACTGCCCCAGCAACAGGCCGTAGGCAGAGAGGCGCTCAGCGCAGCGCTGGCCTGAGAGCAACTCCCCGTGCAGGCGTCTCCGTGGCAGGCCGCCAAGGAGCTGTGCAAGGCCGCCGAGGCCGCGCGCCAGGCCGGGGTCTGGCCGGACGTGGCGCCGCTCTGGCGCGGCGCGGCGCTGGCGTTCGCCACGGCCAGCCGCGCGCCCGCCGCCGCGGAGGCGCTGGCCAAGGGCGCGCTCGCGCTGGAGGGCCACGACCCCAAGGTGCCGCCCGGGCCGCCAGCAGGGCCAGCCGGCCGCGTGCTGCACACGCACTGCCTGTCTGCCCGCCCGCCTCACCAGCAGGCCACCTGGAGCGCGCCCTAGCTACTGCCACTGCGCGTGCTGTGAGTACGGCCGGGTACTGCGGCCGCGGCCTCGCAGCGTCCAGTTCCTCTTATGGCAAGACATATTATCAGCTGTGCGGGTCGCGCGCGTCAGTGCATGCCCTGAGCCGCCGCCCCGGCCCCGCCCGGCGGCCTGCCTGCGGGGGAGGCACCCCGAGGCCGCGCGGCCGGGGCGCAGGCGGCGTGCGAGATGCACCTGGAGGCGGTGGAGATGCTGGAGCGGGAGGACAAGGCGGGCCTCTCCGGGGACACATTTCGCCAGGCCACAGGTGCCCGCCGGCGGCCCCAGCGCTCCCCATGCCGCAGGCGTGTGCGCGCCCGGGGAGCTGACCTGGCAGGGGAATGTCGCGGCCTGCCGTGGGTACAGGCACCGCTTGGCGCGCTGGGTGTGCGGAGATCGCGCAGCTCAGGCAGGCCGGGCAGGCGGGCATGCTCGTGCTCGGCCGCGCGTGCGGCGCACGGCCGGCCGCGCGCTCGGCGCCTCCGCAAGCGTACGCCCGCGCATGCGCGGCCTGCTCTGCCTGCACGCGGCCGCGGCCCGCGCGAGCGGGGCGCGCGCCCGGCGCGCAGGCGCGATGCTGCGCATGGGCCGCGCCGCGGACGCCGTGCACCTGCTGCTCCGCTGGGCGGCCGCGGCGGACGCGGCCGGCCTGCGCAGCAGCCAGGCCAAGGCGTACCTGGGCGCCGTGGTCGTCTGGCTGCACGCCGGCGACGCCGCACAGGCAGACGCCGTCTTCCAGGCGCGCGCCCGGGCCGGTCGGTCGTGGCGTCGCCGCCGCGCGCGCGCGTTGCGGCGCGGCGTGCGCGGGAGCCAGCGAGCGCGCGCAGCCACAGCGGAGCGGAGCGGCTGCTGTGTGCCAGTACCTGCCAGCATGACTCTGAGCTACACCGCCAGGCTTGGTTCAAGTGGCAACAGCGACGCGGTGTGCGCCGTGCGCGGGCCAAGGACCATGGATGTCAGAATGCATGCAGGCGCTCCAATCACAAGCACATGGCAGCAGGGTGTGGTGGGAGGCGCTGTGCATGCAGGCGCTTCATCACAAGCAGCTGGCAGCAGGGTGGGCCTCGAGGCGCTGTGTGCGCGCCAGGATGCGATGGATGTGGCCGAGTTCGCGCGCAGCGAGCAGGCGGGCGCGGGCGGCGGCCTGCTGGACGCGTACCGCAGCGGCGACGCCGGCGCCGTGCGGCGCTGCGCGGCCGGGCCGCTCTACTGCGACCTCGACAACCAGGTGCTGGCCTCGTGAAACAAAGTGTGATGGCGTGTCTTAGTGCTGCCGCCGCCAGGTGCCATGGGGACAACGATTTGTGAAGTGTTTGGGCACTGGTGTCGGCGCGCACCGGCATGGCACTGCTTGGGCTGTGTCTGCAGACATGTGCGTGGTGACTGTACACAGTCAATTGCCTTAGGCACATCGTTTGTGATAATTCATGCGCCGTGCCAGGTTTTGCACCACACTCATGCTGCTTGTTCTGTTCCTGCAAGCGTGTGAGACCAGGCCATTCCGCTGGCCTTGCTCCCGGGGACGCCTTGCAGAAGGGCATGTATGCCTGCCGCCTCCTTGCTGTGAAGCTCGTCGGCCTGGCAGCTCTGTCAGGGACTGCAGACCCCGCGCGGCCCCTCTCCCACGTTCCTGATCCGCGCCGGGCGCAGGTGGCGCGCCTGGCGCGCAAGCTGCCAGCGGGCGACCTGGGCGCCATGGCGGCTGCCCTTGGGGCCCCCCGCGTCCCGTCCGCGCTCGCAGCAGAGTTGGACGCGGAGGACCTGACCTGAGCGCTGCGCCCGGCAGGCTCTCTGCACGCGGTGACTGTGCGCCTCTGTAAGCACTTCCTAGTAGGACACATGACCTGACAGCAGCCTGCGCCAGTGCGGCTGTGCCCAGGGCCAGCAGCCCGCCGCAGGGCGGGTCGCTTTACTGCGGGCAGGGCCCTGGACTGTCATGCAGCATATCTAGCGGGACTGAAGGGGCGCTCACGGGCTTTGCGTCAGGCTCAATGTGTAAGTGGGCTGCCGCGGGATCGCCGTGCATGGAGGTTGGGTTTGGCCAAAGGGGCCAGATGGGTGGACCTGGGGGTAGGCGACCCTGACTGAACCCCCAGGCTCGTACGCTTCTGAACCAGCGAGGGCAGCTTGCACAGCATAGCAGAGACACAGCGCGGCAGCCAAGTAGCTACCACTGCAACAAAGCACTGGCGTGAGCGTGCTGCGGCGTGCCTGTGGCGGCTCCTTGGCACGTTGGCACGTTGGGCTGAGCTGCTGCACGGGTGCACGCGCCCGGAGCTGGGCCTGCACGCTGCGTGCACAAAGCGCACGCCTGTTGCCGGCTCTTCAGGTGCGGGCCTGTCCAGCGGGCCCGCTGCTGCATTGGCAGGCTAGCAACCTGTGTTGACAGCAGCCTGCGCCTGTGGTGCTGTGCCTTGGGCCAGCAGCCTGTTGGAAGGCGGGTGCTGCCCCTCACTGCAGGCAGGGCTCCGGATGTTGGGCTCCGGATGTTACGCAGCGCGCCCAGCGGGGCTGTGCAGACGGGTGTACGATGCAAGCGCTGTGGCGTGCGGGGCTCAACCTTTGACTGGCACTCGGCAGCTCAAGGGAGTTGGGTAGTAGACATTTGATCTGATCAGGGAGCAGGCCGGAGCTTGCGTGCGGAGCGCCGATGATCTCACTCGCCCAGTGTTGAGCGGCTGGACTCACAAGAGCACTGTGCGAAGCCAGGCTGCGCAGGGTGCACGAGGACAGGCCGGTCTCGAGCCGACTGCACGGCAGCCGAGGCCGGGCTGCGTGCATGTGCAGTCGACCAGGCTGACATGCTTGCGTGTGGGCGACGCAGGATGTTCTGGAAGGGCGTTGCCGCGGTCGCGCTGCTCTGCAGCGCGTTTGCGCCGGCCGAGGCGCCGATTGTGACAGCGCCCGCGCCGTCCCTGGCCGACCAGGTCCTGGGGAGCCTGGCGGGCATCCTGCCGCACGCGGTCGTCTGGCGCGCGCACGCCGCGCAGTCGGCCCTGCTCGAGAGCTCGTGGGCCGTCGGCTCGTGGGCGTCCGCGCACGCTGCGGCCGCGCGCCGCCGCGCTTGCCTGCTCGCGGCCCCGCTGCGCGGCAGCCAGGCGGTTCGCTTCGCCCGCCGCGCAGCCTCCTCGGCCTGCCCGCTGTCGCGCCTGGCGCGGCGCGCGGCAGCGCGCCTGTCGCCCTGCCGCCGGCGCGCCGCCACGCCCGCGCCGCCCCCGGCCGCGCTGCATGCCTGCGCACTCGCCTACCTCGCGGCGGCGGCTGCCTGGGCGGCGCCTCGCTCGCCCGCCGCAACCGCTGCCGCCGCCGCGCTGGGCCTCGCCGCCGCGGCCGGGCTGGCGGCCGCCGCGCTGGCGGCGGGCGCGTGGCTGTTTCTGGGCGACGTCGAGGGCGCTCCGCCGCGCGGCGACGGCGCCGGCGCCTCGGCGAGCGAGGACAGCGCGTCCGAGGAGCACCCGCGCGAGCGCATCAAGCAGCTCGCGGCTCAGCTGCGTCGCGCAGAGCGCCAGCACGACGCCGCGGCCGCGCGGCTGGCGGAGCTCGAGGCCGACCGGGCGGCCGCCTGCGACCGCCAGGCGCGCCCACTGCACTGACTGCAGACGCGCGACCTTGCTTTTTGTGACAGGGTATGGGATGCTGCTCCAGCAGCTCACACCATGCATGCGTGCACAGTCGCCTCTGCTTTAGTCATCCTGCCAGTACGTTCTGGGCTGTCTGCAGCCTGCCGGGCCGCCAGTGCAGCGAATTGAACTTTTCGGGCGCAGACCCCTGATATGCCTCGCCTCCTGGCGCGCAGGGCAGCACCCCGCGCGGCGCAGAGCGCGCGGAGGCGGAGCGCGACATCGCTGCAGCGCTCGCGCAGGCCATGTGCGCCGAGGTACTGCGCCAGAGCGGCGCCGCGGCCGTGGCCGCGTTTGCGCGCGACGCCGCCCTGGCGCACGCAGAGGTGCTGCGGGACGCGCTCTGCGCGACCAACGACGAGCTCGCCGGCGCGGCGGCCGCGGGCGACGCCGCGCGCGCGCGCGCCGACGCGCTGGAGCAGGCGCTGGGCGCGGCCGACGAGGAGCTCGCCAGCGCGGCTGCCGCGGGCGACGCCGTGCGCGCGCGCGCCGACGCGCTGGAGCGCGCCCTGCGCACGGCCAACGTGCAGCTGGCGCGCGCGCGCGCCGAGGCCGACGCGGCGACGGCCGCGCTGGGCAACCTCAACGAGGCGCTGGCGTGCACGCTCGCCGACCTGCGCGACGCGCGCGAGCAGCTGGGCGTCCCGGTGCGCGCCGCGCAGCCCTACGGTCCCCGCGTGCCCGGCGCCTGCTTGCCTCTAGGGTATGCCGAGCGTTTGTGCAACAATGCTCACCTAAAGCCAGCGTGTGAGTCATAGATTCCTCCTGCACAGTGCTTGTGTGTGCGCTGATGTATGTCGCCCGCATGGCCAGGGCGGCTCGCGGACCGGGGCCGCCCCGAGCACCGGCGCTGCCGCGGACGGCACGGCCGCTGCGAGCCTGCCGGCAGCTGAGCTGCAGTCGGCGGGCGACGAGATCAGCGCCAGCCTTTCCAACCTGGGCGCGGCCCGCTGCCCCTCCAGCAGCGGTGACGGCGACTCGGATGTCTCGCGCGACGCTCCATCTCCGACCACGATGGTGCGGCCGCGCAGCCCTCTCTCTACCCGACATGCTTCCCCACCATCCCATGGTATAAGCGTGAGTGCTGCCCACTACCGGTGACCGGGGACCAAGCATGCAGAATTTATGTCACCCAGAGGCTGCGCATACATGGCTGGGCAGCCTCGCCTGCCGTGCCTGCGCATGCGCTGACGCCGCCGGCCGCTCAGGGCGGCTGGTGGACCGGGTGCGCTCCGGGCGCGGGCGGCTGCACAGAGGTCAACATGTTTGCGTCGCACTGCCCGGCGTTCGAGCACTGCGGCGCCGACGCGATCGGCGCCATCTGCGCGGGCCTGTAAAACAGCTTTTATATGGGTGCTGCACCAATTTGATGCGTGTATGTTTTGCTGGCTTCAGGATGCTTGCTGCTTATGAGACCAACGACGAGACAGCCTGAATGTATTGTTTGGGGTGCAAAGCGTCCTGAGGCAAGGGCAGCCTTGATCTGCATGTGAGAGTTTCCCGGAGACTGCCTGCGTCGCATTCACCCTGTTGGGGCACATGGCATATTACACATGTTCATGTTCAGTGTTCAATGGCTGCCATGGGGATTTGCTTTGATGCCATGGTGCTGCTTGCTGGGTATCTGTGAAGCTGGATTGCCCGAGGTCCCTGATGCTGGCCCGTGCACGCATTGATGTCTGTTGTTCTGTGGTTGCATTGGGGTTGCTTGGGGTCACCGCAAACCTGGATGATTGCCCTGGTGCTGGCGCAGACGCCTCTTGGTTACTAGGGGCTGTTATTGGGGTGCAATGGGGTGGTGACAGCTGGAAGCTTGCTTGGGCGCTCGGGCACCCGTGGTCGCCATGCACCTGGATGATTGCCAGTCTAGCAATGCTGGAGGCAGGAAATGCTGGCACAGGCTGCCAAGCAAGCATGCCTCAGGCTCTGGAGCACTGTAGGACTCAAGGTAGGACTCATTCGCATATGCGCAGCCCATGCCAGGCACAGCGCTGCAGCGCAGCGCTGTCCCAGCAGGTCATGCCGCGCCTTGCAGCGCGCGGCGGAGCTTGTAAGCTGGAATGTGCAGTTCCTGTGCTCTGCTTGATGCATGTGTTGGAAACACTCGCATCCGACGACGCTCATGTTAATGCCTCATGTTAATGCATCCGCATTTTGCTGAGAGAGCTGGATCTGCATCCAGGACACAGCAGGATACAGAGCTAGAATGCAGGACACCAGAAATAGCTTGGTGGATGACTTGTGATTCTGCGTCGCGGGCAGCAGCAGTGTGACAACCTCCAGGACTGCAGCCGCACCAACTGTCAGACACTGGACCGGCCACAAGCTAGCTGGTGCCGTCGAGCTTCTTGGCAAGGCAGAGGAAGGATATGACCGCTCGATGCTCTATCATGCCTTCCCCTTCCTTGGCGGCGGTCCAGCGCTGTCAGAGGGGAGGCACACTGGCGGGCGCAGTGGGAGCTGCACAGCGGACGCTGGCAGGCGGGGTCGAGGTGCTTCGGAAGCACCGAGTTGCAACAAGGTGCGACGTTGATAGATGAGCCAGCATAACGGGACGAGCAAAAATCCAGAAAATAGGCTGGTGTTGAGACGCGGGCCAGTGTAGGGCTGGGACGCGCCCCGCAGCGGTGCCTGCTGCTGACAGCGCGCGTGTCTCCTTCCGGCCTGCACAGCCTGCAGACATGGCTGAGATAGCCACGCTCACCCGCAAGGAGAGGTGTGTTCCTCCCCCGTGCTATCTGCCCTGCTCGGTGTACTAGTGTGAGCAAGAGTGCTGACCCTGCACGCTGGCGCTCTTACAGTATGAACCCGCTAGGCTTGGCAGCGGAGCGCTTCACTGTTGCAGCTGATCCAGCCACTGGCGAGCTGCTCGGCTTTGGGCAGCTGGAGCCCAAGCCCACAGAGGACGAGCAGCAGTTCCTTGAGCTGCGGACGATGATCGTCAGGGCCGAGCACAGGTAGGCTTCAGAACCGGCGTGCCTCTGCTCAGTGCTTGTGCGAGGTGCACCGGCGGTGCAGTTGCTGACCTCGAGTCTTTTCTGGTCACTGTGAGTAGCTGGTCGGGCGGCGCAGACACGTGTGAGGCACTGCGCAGGCACCGCGGCGTAGGCAGAGCGCTGCTTCACGAGCTGCTGCGGCGAGGCGCGGGCCTGGATGTGTACCTGACCACCATATCACGGCAGGCGGGCTTCTACATGCGCCAGGGCTTCCTGGAGGTTCCTCTCAGTCTGGCTGCGGTGCCCAGGCAAGCAACCCGCCGTGACTGCCAGTGCCTGTTTCTGTTGAAAAAGATAACTGTCCACCTTGGCGGAACAGTCAACAGCTGTGACCTTTGTTGGGGTCTGGCGTGCGCAGAGCCTGTGCATGGCCCCTTTGTCTGTCTGCAAAGCTGACTTGCGGTCATGCACAAGCAGAGATAACCGGCGCATGGGCTCCTGCACGGTTGACCAGGTCTGTGCCGGGCATGTGCACCGACAGGCGTGCTGTCTCGGAAGCAGAGCAGGTCAATTACATGTTGTGTAGATATGACTTGCGCATGCGCGCAGGTCCCTGTGGTTTGAGGTGGCTGCCGGCCTGGTGGTCGCGCGCCTGGCCGCCCAGGACCGGCTGGTGGTGCTGAAGCGGCCACACTCGCCTAGTTAGGCATGCGCCGCAGACTGGAGTTTTTTCATTGCGCATGACCTTGTGATCATCATGTGCGTGCCTCGCGCATGTCGTAGCATGTCTCTTGAGCAGACATCTGTCCAGTCGTGAGGCCGCCTCAGGCTTGCTCCAGCGTCGCACGTCGACCTGTCACACAAGGTGTGGTTGTGCTGTGTGAGGAGCGCTCGCCATCACCTCTCCTGGCCGTGAAGCTGCTACATGCACTTGCAGCCACCGTTGCACTGCCTCCTGACTCTGGGACCGCCAGACACATAGCTATGGACCAGGCATAACCCCCATGGTGCTGAGCGCGAAAGCGGCCGGCGGCCTAGCGCGCCGCGCGCAGAGCGAGCACCGCGGTCGCGACAGCCAGCGCGAACCAGGTGGCCGCATAGTTGCGGTGGTCGGCCGGCATGACCGCAGCGGCCAGCAGGTCGCCGGCCGGGCGCGGCGACGGCAGGCGCTCGGCCGGCGCGGCGCCGCGCGTGCGCAGCGCCAGCACGTCCATCGTGGTCGGCACCGTGCCGCGCTGCGGCGCGCCGCCTCCCGCATCCACGACCTGGCGCCGGGCTGTAGGGCTAAAGCGCTGAAGTTGTCGGGCCGCTGGACATCACGTGCGCGGGCGCCGGGCCACCACAATCAAAGCAGTGGCAGACATCTGGATGCATGTCAATATGAGGAACATAAAATAAGATGCATCTCTCAGCACCTTTGCAAGCCATGCGCGATGGCATCGCGTGCTTGGCGGCATAAGGATGTGAGGCAGGAGGCACGAGCCTCAATGAGCGGCGTGTCGGGCGGCAGCCCCGCGGCGGCGGCCAGCGCGGGCACGTCGATCCAGAACCACTGGCCGCTGGCCGGGTCGTTCGCGGGGACAAAGCTGCTGGGCTGCTCGCTGCTGCGCACGATGCCCTCCACCTCAACCTGCGGCCGCGCCCTGCAGGTCTGCCTCGTGTCTTGCCTTGATGATGGTGCCGATGCAGATCAGCGCATTCTGGCCATGCTGCCCGGTCGGCACAACCTGGGCCGCCCTCCACGCGCAGCAGCCTTGGTGCATCTGAGCCTTGTGTTCAGGGGCCCATGTGCCCAGCTTGCACAACACGCTCGCCCGGCACCCCCACCGGCATGCGCCGGGCACGGCACAGGAGTGACAGGTGCAGGCATGAGTCGGCCGCGCGCTCCCAACGCTTGGCGCACATCCCGCGGCATACGCGCGGGCGCGCCTGGCCGGAGGGGTCGCCCTGCGCGCGCAGGTGGGCGTCGCTCCGCCAGGCAGCCGGCACCCAGCCGCGCTGGACCAGCACAGCGCGCTCCCAACCCTCTGTGACCAGCGGCGTGATCAAAACATACCTGCGCCGCTCGTGCAGGCCGCCATGCATCAGTCTGTCAAGCAAGCAGCGCGCTGTGCATGTGCCAGCACTGTGCACAAAGTGCAGGATGGCTGTCCCATCGACCTAGGAGATCACGCAAGTCAACACCAGGTCAGTCATCAATACATTCATTGCCAAAGTGATGCAAGGCATTTACACATTGAAGTGCTTGGATGCATGCACAGGTGCCTGAGAGTCCAGGTGAAGACCGCTGTCGACATGACCCCCAAAGGCCAGGTTAACATTACACCCTGATACAGACATGCTGCTGACAGCTTGCACAACAGGTGCACGCTAGGACAATTCAAAGGTATTGCCGACCCTGGGCGCACCCTGGGCGAGCCTGGCCCATGCTGCTGCGCGGGCGCGGGCCCACGAACGCAGAGCGCTCGTGCAGCAGCTCGCCCGTGCACGTCACGCGCGTGTATGCCGGCGGTGAGCCAGCGGTCTCCGAGATTGACACAGGCGGCGCCTGCACAGCACTTGCGTTTGCCACACCCATTTGCCACACCAGTCACTCCAAACTCCAACCAACAGGCAGTGTATGTTTCGATGGCACAGTTACAGTACCATCACCAGCGGAGCCTGCGGCACACCAGCTCCATACCTTAAACGTATGTGCGTGGCACGCTCGGGGGCCTCGCAGAGGCTGACACACGCCAGCGGATTGAGTGCAGGGTCAGGTGCATGCCTGCAGAGCCGCAGCGCGCTCATCGAGCAGCGCCGTCTTCCACTGCAGGCGCTGCAGCTGCCAGGCGCCGAGGAGGCCTGAGAGGGCGGACGGGACGAGCAGGAGCCACCAGGTCCTGCCCCGTGCCGCCTGTGCACAGTGTGCAGCAGTGAACAGCGTGCATACTTATTTCCACAGCACGCAAAAGGCGCTGACACAGCACGCACGCGCTGGCACAGCACAGGTGCAGAGCACACCTCCGCTTCGCTCGCGGCCCCGTGTGCTGCTCCGCTGCGAAGGTCGGCAGCAGACGCAAACGCCCGCGCTCGGCCACTGCAGGCCGGCAGCAGGGGGAGGCCGCTGGGGGCAGCGGCACCCGCAGCCTGAAGGGCTGCACAGGCCAGCGGGGCCTCTGCCGCAGGTGCCGCACGCAGCTGCACAGGGCATCCGCACCGCAACTGCGTTGCGCAGTCAGACGCCAGCTGCGCCCCAGCTCGGCGCAGGTGACAGCTGAGCATAGCGCCACGGCACAGCTGCAGGATCTCCTGCAAGTTGACTCCTTGTTTGCGAGCGGGGCAATTCTGAGAAACAGAGTAGGTTTGTCGCAGGGGTTACACAGCGCATCTGGCTGAATGCTTCTGGTCGTGGGAAGGCGCGTTGCCTATTTGCGGAGAGTGTGAGGCCAAGGTGTCAGCAACACGGTACACAGCAGAGCTGAAGAAGCGCAGCGTGCGTGAGCAGGCGGGTGCACATAGTCTTCCTGCTTGGACACAGTAGCTGGCCTGGTGCGGCGGCGAGAAGTGATGGGGCCTGTGTGGTGCGGCAACAGGCGCCAAGCGGCATAGAGACTCTTCACACGCAAATTGGACAGCCACATTGGACACTGCAGAGCAGGCGGGTGTGGCTCTTTGATAAGATTGGACAGTCTGCTTTAGCTTTCACAGTCACTTGGCCTGCGTCGAGCAAAAGCAGGCAGCAGCCATCTTGTTTCCTAGTTTTTTAGTCAGCCCTAACTAAAGTAGCTTGTGCCTCCTGTCCACATGACAGGTGAGCACACTGGCTGGCAGCAAGCCCCGAGGCCGTGTTGACAGGTAGGTAACGGAGGCACGGGCAGCGGCTCGGTGCGGAGAGGGATGCGAGGTCCGTGCGCGCAGTGTGGCATGTCTTGCCCTCGGGCAGCCGTGCTGGCCGCCGCGCTCCTCTGCACGCTGCTGATCGGCGCAGGCACGCAGACCGCTCCGACCTGGCCTGCCGGCACTGCCAGGGCACCCGCGCGCGCTGGTATCACAGGCCCCGGCTCTCCGCCGACCGGCAGGCGCCGACGCAGCGCCCACCACCGCGCTGGGCGATGCCATCGGCATCGGCACCTCGCAGACGCCAGTGGCAGCCCCAGCGGCCCCGGCCGCGGCGCCGCAGGCGGTTGCTGCCGCGCCAGTTAGCCCGACGGCCACCCCGCTGCCCAGCGCAGGCGCGCCCGCCGCAGACGCGGCCGCCGCCCCGCCGCCCGATGCCGCGCCGGCGGCTGCCGCGGCCGCCACACCACCCGCCGCCGCAGCGCCGGCCGGCCCGGCAAGCACTCCGCAGCCCCCGCGCGCCGCCACGGGCCCTGCCGCGTCCGCGCCAGCCCCGGGCCCGGCGGCCGTCGCCCCTGCACCGGCCCAGGTATGCCCGGCCGCATGCATAGCGCAGGGCTGGGGCGCGCCGGGACTCCTGCCTGGCGCCTGATGCGAAGCGCACTCCTTGGCGCGCGGTCCAGGCGCCGCCGCCGCCCCCATCGCCGCCCCCGCCGCCGCCGCCGCCCCCACCGCAGCTGCCCAGGACCGCGCTCGACGCGGTGCTGCAGCTTGTTGGCGCCAGCCTGTGGTGCGAACATGCCACATGCATATGCGTTTGCAGCTTCTGAGAGCCTCGGCCAGGCGGCTGCCAGCCCGCGCGCATGCGGAGCAGGCCGTTTGACAGCGCCGAGATCGCCATCCTGGTGGCACGCTCGGCGAGACCCTGAAGACTGCCAACGCGTCCGACATCAACGTGCTGGGCACTTCGCAGGTCCTGCGCCGCTGACAGCGCCCGCCGCGCCGCCGGCCTCACCCGCAGCCCAAGCCCTGACCGAGAGGCCCGACCTGCGCAGGCGTCCACCGCGCAGCGGCTGCTGCTGCAGGCCAGCGCCGCGCCGACGGCGCCCGCCGCCGTTAATGTCGATCTGGAGTTTGACGCGCACTCGGTCGCCGGCGTTCAGAGCGTCGCGGACGACATCGGCGCGGGCATCTCGAACGGCGTGCTGCTGGTGAGCGGCGCGCCAGTCGCACCCTGTCGCTCGCACCTGTTGCGGGCGCCGCCACGCAGTGCGCGCCCGCGCAGGCGAACCTGCAGCACAATGGCCTGGGCGTGAGCAGCGTGGCGCTGCAGTCCACGGTTGCTGCGATCCCCTCGGCGACGACGCCCTGCCCGCTCGGCGCCATCTCCGGCATCTGCATCGGCGCGCCTGCGGGCGCAGCGCTGTCCCAAAGCTCTCCTTACCTGGTGGCCGCAACCTGCCGACGCTCGCCCAGCACAGCGTGTCCTACCACAGGCGCATGCCTTGATATCGCATGTTGGGCGTAGAGCTACCGGGTAGAGCTACCCGGACGAGTTGCTCAGGATGCAGCAGAGGCATGCATGCATGCGCCTCATGCCGACAGAGAGGCTCTTCTTGAAGAGTCGAGTTATAACACAGCGGGCAGCAAGCTGTTGTGTGAGGATCTGACTGAGATCGTGCGCATCCCCTGCCTGGCGCAGGCGCCGACGCCAGCGCGCCCGTCAGCGGCGGCCTGTCGACGCGCACCGGCATCATCATCGCCTGCGTCGTCGGCGGCATCGGCGGCCTGGCGCTGCTGTGGGCCGGCCTCTGCCTGGCCAGCCGGCGCACCAGCCGCAAGGCGCCCAGCACGCCCGAGGCGCGCCCAGAGCCAAAAGCGCTGCACGTGCCGCCCTTCATGGCACCGCCGCTCTCGGCGCACCCACTGGTGCGCGCGCGCGCTCTGCTCCGAAGAGGTGCGGCCGGCTGTGACCAGGAGCCACAGCGCGCGTCTCTGTGACGCTATGCGTGCGCGCATGCAGGCAGCAGCTCGCGGCGCTGCCAAGGGCGGCGCCGGCGCCGAGATCTCGGCGACCGCATTTGGCCCGCCACAGGCGCGTTGTGTCGCTCCGTTGCATGGCTACCGGGCCGCAGGGTTAGACATGCGGGGCCAGGCACGACATGCGGCAGGGCGACCCGTGCGTGCAGGCGGGCCGCCAGGCGGGTCCCGCGAGCGAGGAGCCGCGCGCGGCGCACGAGCGCCGGCTGTCCTGCGGGGCCAGCATGGCGGCCTCGAGCAGCGCGGCCGCCGGCGCAGACGGCGCGGCGGCGCCCCAGCGCCAGCCGAGCCTCGCAGCGCCGCTCATCGGCAGCTTTGCGGAGCAGCCGTAACCGCCTGGCTGCGCGGCTCGGTGGCGCACCAGCATTGCAGCTGTGATACTGTGCTGTCGTTGACAGGGTAGGTACACAGCACACCTGTAGACTACACAGGCAGGTTGGCGGTGCGCCTGGCACACAACAACATGTGTCAGCAGGCCGGCTACACAGGGGCGGCAGCAAGCCGCTGTGTGCCTTTTTCAGGCTACTAGGAGACTTCAAATGTAACACACAGCATCATTAAAGGTACACTTTCTGTCAGAAGTCAGTGAACACTTGCACACTACCTAGCAATGTTCCTGCCCGGCGTTGACAGTTATATGTTCTACATGTGTGCTTACGCTCAAACCCATACACATGACATGGCAATAGAGCACATGTTCACACATACATGTTCACACACCGACACACTGACTCCAAGCGCTAAATAAGCAGAGCCTGCCCCACGCCGGCGCGCCCCGGCCGGGGCGCCGCAGCTTGCCGCGGGCGGCTCATGCAGGCATGGGGCCGAGCGCCTCGCGCGCGTGCGGCAGCGCAGGCGCACGCGGGCCGCGGCCGCCGGGCGCGCGCTGCACCAGGTCGTGCTGGATGAGCTGCGTGCGCAGCAGCAGCGCGCGCGTGTCCCGCAGGTAGTCCTCGCCTGCGCCGGCAGGCGGCCAAGCCCTTCAGGGGCCATGCCGGGCTGCGCGCGCAGCGGCGGCGCGCCCGAAGCCTGCATGCGCGCGGATTGCCCCGCAGCAGCATGTCTGGCGGATGCACACATCTCCAACATTGTCCGTACCGCGCCCGCACCGGACACCCCCGGCCAGCTGCTGCCCAGGACAGGCACGCCCTCTGCACTGCACCGTGCTCAGGCCGGAGCAGAGCAATAGGGTAGGGCACCAATGCCCTACCCTGCCGCGCACCCATGCGCAGCGCGTTGGCGAAGGTGGCCGAGCGCGGGTCGGCCAGGCGCGCGTAGAGCACCTTGGCGTGACTGTCGATGCGCGCGTGCACCTGCTTCGCCGCCACCAGCTCCGCCAGCTCGCGCTCCAGCGCGCTGCGAGCGCGCCCGGCGCTCGCAGTCGGTAGGGCTAGGGTCAGGTGATGTAGGGTCAGTGCTAGGTGATGTGACGGTGGGACCGGGGGAACGGGTGCCTTCGCGCAGGGAATGCGGCGAAAGATCCAGGCGGAGCGAAATCTGAGCAGCGGCGAGCGCGCCGCAGCACAGGCAGCCAGAGTGCATGAGAGCTGTCCATGACGCACAAAGGCACGCAGGTTGGTGCGGGCGTGCGCGACGCACTCGACGTCGGCGCTGAAGGCGGCGGCCATCGTGCGCATGTCCACGGAGATGAACGGCGACGTGTACTGGATTAGCGCCTTGCTGCGCACCTGCGCGGCGCACGCCATGGGCCAGCGCTTGGTCTACTACTACACCTAGACCTGATTGATTACACGCAAGCGCGGCCCCTGCCGTCTTCTGCAAGCCAAGTCAATCCAGCCCACATACAGCGTGTGCATGCACCGGTCAGCAATCATTCAGCATCTTGGCACAAAGCGGCAAACTCGCGCACGACTATTTCAAGCTGACAAGGGTGGAAGCATACAGATGGAGGCCCAGCTTGGACAGCTGGGTTGGACCAGGGAAACGCACGCATCTTGCTCCGCGCAGGCTCCCGCAACAAGTCAGTCCCGGCACGACCCTTCGGCGTGTGGAGGGGCGCGCCTGCGCGTGCAGGTGGTCCACGTGCGGCGCCAGGTGCAGGTCCAGGCGCAGCAGCGGCAGCAGGCGCTGCAGGCGCGCCAGGCAGGCCGCATAGCGGCTGCCGTAGAACTCGTACACCACCTCGCGCATCTGCCGGCCGGCGCGGCGGCCTCCTCACAGCCAGGACGTGAGCGGCAGCGCGCGCTGTTCAACTGCTAATGCAGCGCGAGCATGCCCTGGCCGTTCTCATCTTGCACGAACCGCAAGGGCAACAAAGATGATACAAGCATGCGGCCTGAAGAAGCGAGCCGTGACTGGCACGGCAGCCGCGGCAATGGTCCAACTCAGAGCGCCGTGAAGACCCACAGCAGCACTCGAATGTCGACGTCAGTCAGGTGTGGAAGAGGCAGGTGCATGTGTGCATGCAAGACAGGGCTAGCAAGGAGATAAGAACCAGCCCACTGACGCTGGCATGGCATGATTCCGGGCAGCTGTGCAGCCATGCACAGCTGTGCAGCCGTGCACAGCTGTGCAGCTGGGAGCGAGCTGCCGACAGATGCACGGCACAGCGCGCAAGCGGCGGGCGCGCGCGCGCGCCTCCGGGTGCGCGTCCAGGAACTCGCGGAAGGCCACGTTCTCGACCACGCTCGCGCGGAACTCCGGCCGCTCCAGGCTGGCCAGCGCGCACAGGCCGCCGTACAGCGCCACGTCGGCCGCGGCGACCACGTCCGCGTAGCCGTTGCCCAGCTCCACGCTCACCTGCGCGCGCGCGCGCCGCCGCCGCCCTCGGCGCCGGGCGGCGGGCTCCTGCGCGTTTCGAAGGGCCTGCGAGGCTTGCGCGGCGGCAGTGTGGCGCACGCGGCGTGCAAGAGGCCGAGCGGGTGCGGCGTTACGATATTGGAAGTGCAGCGGCCTGCAGTGGCGGAGCAGACCGACGCAGACACTTGCAGCGCTGGGCGAGGAGCGCGGCGAGTGCAGCGCGCTTCAGACGTGCAGCAGCGCTGGCAGGCCGCTGCATGCGTGCGTCCGCAGACGTGGATGTCCTAGCTGTAAAAAGCTCAACCCTATGTGTCCTGTTGGCCGGCACTTGCTGCAGAGAGGGCGAGCAGCCTCCCCAGGCAGGCGGCATGCGCCGCATCCCCACTGACGCGCGTCGGGGGCGAGATGGCAGGCCGCCCGAGCACACACGCAGTGCATTGCGTGGCGCCGCACGCGGGGCGCGCGCCTCAGAAAACTTTTTGGCCGCGGCCTTGTACTTCTTGGCATCCAGCGCCGCCAGCGCGCCCGCGCACTTGAGCTTGGCTGCCGTGACCTTGTCGCGCACCGCGTCGGGCGTCTGCTCCGCCTGCGAGCAGCCTACAGGGTTGTGGTCCAACACCTGGGACGGGCGCCTTGACATTTGCAAACAAGACTTTGCGGCCAGCACCCGGCCAGCATGAAGGCCGGCGATCCTACAATGCAGCGCATCCTGGGGCACGCAGACAGACGCCAGGGGCGCAGCCGCCGTGGCCACCGGCAGCCCCACAGAAGCGCCAGCAAGCCCCAGGTGCGCCGCGCAAAGCTCACCATTGTGAGAGCACGTCCCAGGGATTGCGAAAGGGATTAGGAATCCCTATCCCTACCCCAGGCGCGCGCCTTGGAGACGTAGTTGCTGACGTGCACGAAGCCGCCGTTCTCGACCGCGCAGCGGATGACGGCGAGGCACATGTCCACCACCTGGCGCGGCGAGGTGCAGTAGTCGCGCGAGCGCACGTAGCCCTTGAACGCGGCCGGCACGGCGCCGCGCGCGTAGTGGAAGTCCGCCTGCGCGGCGCGAGCGCTGGGCGGCGGCCAGCCGCCATGCATTTCGCCCCAGGCATGACTGTTTAGCTTCGACAGCAAGTTTCAAGGCGCGTCGCCTCCAAGGCATCAGCACTACACTACTCCATGCGCACGCACGCCCGACCTGCAGCCCTGACATGCAAGGCGTCGCGCAGCAAGGCCGCCAGCAAGGCCCGCCACGCCGGTCCACACGGCGGAGCTCCACCGCGGTCCGCGGCACGCACCAGCTCGTGGTGTCCCATGCGGATGCTCTCCTTGATCATGTTGTTCTTGTAGCCATTCAGGTCGGCCTCCAGCCGCTCCTGGACGGCGGCGGCGCGGCGGTCCACCGCGTCCACCCAGCCCCTGCGCCGCGCCGGACCTCGTTTCGGACCGCGTGCCCAGGAACTTGCTCAGAAGAGACGTGCGCGCCTTGATATGATCGCATGGCAGGCAACATGATAACACTCGGTGCACGTGCAGCGAAACAGGCAGCGCAGCGAAACAGGCAGCGCCACTGGTGCCCACGCCATTAAGGCCGCTGTCATGTTGGCATGGTTGCAGCACAGTATGCCGCATAACATGCAAAGCACTGCCAAGCTGCCCATTGCACTTCAGGTCATTAAAAGCACACCGAATCCACATGCCGCATAGTCATTGCTGCGTTTGGAGCACACGCTGCTGCCTTGCCCTTGACCTTTCCTACTGCAGCGCCACTTGGCCTACCTGTCCAGCGTGTATGCTGCGCCCAGCCGGCTGCCAATGCGATCCATAACGTCTACATACTGCACCGTGTTCTCGCTCTGCAAACGCGCGCGCACCGTGCCTTGGCACACTGTCCACCAGGTATGCAATAAAACGCAGCCTTGGAGCAAATTCTTAGTAGCGTTGCGACCCAGCGTGGATATCTCTTGCAGCATAGCACGCAAACTGAAACGTCGACGACCGTGTCAACGGCACGGTGTCCTCTGAGGGACTGCTGCGAGTGGTCAGGAAGCAACCAGGCGCACACCTTGCGCAGCTGGTCTGCGGCCAGGCGCAGCGCCTCCAGCTCCGTCGGCGTGCCCACCGTCTTGGACGCAAGGAACAGCAGCCGGTTGACGCGAGCGTGCCCACTGTAGCTGCTTGCATATGCCTGCACCGAGAGCGCACTCCATTAGCACGCATCGACAAAGTCGCAAGACTTGATGCCAAGTGCAGATGACACAGTTGCCGCGTGCCTCAAGATCAAGCACTGGCTCTGAGGCATCCTGCTGGGCGCCCGGCTCCGGCTCCATGGCCGCACTGCACGCTCACAAGCGCAGTATTGCACTGCGGTGCACAAACTGCACCAAGCACGCTCTACAGGCTGTCAGAAGCAAGCACAGCTGCCTGGCAATCAAGCGTGTACACACGATAAGCTTCGACGCCGAGATAAGTTGGAGAGCAACAAGCCTCCTGCACAGGCCGGCAAGCATAGCAGGGCATTTCAGACCTAGTTAGGACTTATAAGTAGGGCGAGCGAGGGGAGAGAGCGGTGAACGGTCGATGAGCAGGCTCCTGTCTGCTCCAGTAGCTGTGAGCTAGAACACAATGCAGCGCAAGGGGTGGACTTCCAGGCACACGCGGCCCTGCCCGCTGCGCCAGCAGGCGCAGCGGCCCGGCCGGGTCGGAACCGGGAGCCCGGCCGCGAGGAGAGCGCGGTGCGTGGCGCAGGACGCCAGGGAGCAGGAGCGCGCGCAGGGCGCGCCGCGGCCGCCCCAGCCGCGCGGATCGAGCTTCCCGGCCCTGGAGGATGAGCGGGAGGATGACGGGTGGCTGCCGAAGCGGCAGCCGGGCTCCTTCCCCAGCCCCGGCAAGCGCCGGCGCCTGGGCGGCCTCTCCAGCGCGTGGGAGCGCTTCACGGCGCGTTTGGAATCCTTAGTCACGCGCGCGGTCGCTGGCAGGGGCGTGCGCGAGCGCCCTGCAGAGCCTTGTCTGATCGAGGCGGGGCCGACTGCGCAGGTGGACTACCTCACGGACGCTGATGCAAAGTTTGCGCCAAAGTCGGGCGGCGGTGAGAAGGCGTTCGACCCGCTGCGGGACGGCCCGCTGCGCTACCTGGGCTATGCGAACGAGTGCGGGTGCGCGCCCGCGCCCTGGGATATCTGGCGCGCGTGCCCCACGGAGCCGGCAGAGCCCGTAACTGCCACCACCTGCCCGCCGGCCAAGACGCTCGAGCCCTGAAGAGGTGCCTGCCTGTGCGGCGCTGTCAGGCGGGTGCGCGTGCGCCCCTGAACTCTCACCTTGCAGACGCTGCCGAGCGCTGCGCAGGGAGGCGTTCGCCGCGTGGCTGCCGCTGGGCGGCGTGCCGCTGTCGTACGCAATTGCGATTGGCTACGTGCTGGTCGACACTGCGGACAAGGGCGTCAAGGCGTTCCAGCTCGCGCAGCAGGAGCTCGGCGGCAACGTCGGGCTGCATGACGAGGTCGACACGCCGCGGTGCGCTCAGGCGACGACGATGCGGCATTGCACCGCGGGGGCCTGAGGAAGGTGCTGAGAGAGCACTGCGCTGTTAAGACGCAAGTTGCGCGTGCTTCGCAAGGGTCTTACAACTGCGCGTGCAGTGCAGCTCCTACCTGCCGCGCCTGTTGATCTTCCAGCAGCCAGTTTGCACGTGCAACCTGGTGCTAGCTAGAGGCAGCCTGCTCCTGATGCTAGCTAAGTAGAAGCATGCGATTTTCCAGGCTGACAACATAGCCTGTCTGCAGCTGCGAGCCCCGCGCCCGCTAACCCGCGCGCATGGCGCGCCGCGCGCAGGCTGGAGCGGCTGCTCGCGCTGGAGCGCGCAATGGACACCGTGGTCTGGCAGCTGCTGGCGTCGGTCGCGTGCCCGGGCTACACCATCCACACGGTTGTGGCGCTCATGCACGCCGCGCTGCTGCCCGTCGAGGCGCGGCCCTCCCGCCTTGGTCTCGTGCTATCTGAACTGGCGGGTGCCAGACTGCTCCAATCACGCCGCTCTGAGTGTGTAGGCAGTTGCCTTTCAAGGTTGGCGAAGGGTGTGATACACGCGTGGCGATTAGGGACTGCCCCTTGCCTTTGTGACCAGCCGGGTGCCACCTTCTTACACTACCTTTGCTTCGTAAGGCCGGTGCGAAAGCACAGGCCGCAAGCTGGCCTGTGAAGTCCGGCAAGCCTGCGCGCGCGCATGAGGCGGGCTGTGCGGTCGGCAGGCGCTGGAGCCGGTGCGCGCGGCGGTGGGCGCTGCCGCGGCCGCGCTGACGCTGCCCGCGCCGGCGCTGCTCGAGATTGTGGACAAGTCGCTGCCTACAGCGGCGGGCCTGGCCGGTGAGACCCCTGCTGCCCGCACCCAGCGCGCGCAGATGCGTTGCGGCTCTGATCAGAAGCCAGCGCCCGCGGCCTGCAGCGCTCGTGTGCTTGGCTGGGCGGACGCTGGCTGCGCTGTGCTATTGCAGCAGTGGGCCCGCTGCATCTGTGCAGGCCCTGCAGGCTCCCGCGCCTGCAAACTCTTGCCCCGTGCAACGCCTGCAAACTCTTGCCCCGTGCAACTAGCTCAGATGTGGTGAGGATAAGTGCCCCCCTTAGCCCAAGCTTGGCGGCCGGTACGCTGTGGCTGACGCGCGGGGCGGGCGCGGGCCCGCAGCCATCCCGTTCATCGTGCACCCCATCGACAACGCGGTGCACGTGCTGCTCAACATGACCATGCGGCCGGCGATGCGCAAGTTCATCTGCGGCGCCGGCCAGGGCGGGCTTGCCGACCTGGAGATCTGCGCCGCCTGCGGGCTGGACGAGGGGCCCGCGCAGTCCTAGGTGCCAGGGTCTGGTATCAACGCTGCTACTCATGCAGCAGTATAGCTGACGCCAGGGCGCTGCATCGTTATGTGCTCAGACAAAGGGCCGTCCGACGTTGCGATTGGCGGCTAGCGGACGCAGGCGCTTGTGCGGGCGGGGAGCGCGCGTGGCTCACTCCTCGCAATTCAGTGGGTGGGCGCAGCGGGCGGGTGGCGCCCGCATCGTCAGATTCGTCCGGGAATCGTCCAGGATAATTTGCAGGCCGTGAGGGTTGCGTGTGGCGTGGTTGCATCATGCAGGCCTAGACCGCGTGCATGGTGAAGCGTTTTAGTCCGCTTTGTGACAGGACAACAGGCTGCGCCGGGTCGCGCGGGCCAAGAAACTAGATTCTGTCGCCCGGGGGTTTATTGAGAACTCATATTGCGGCAGCGTGGGGCAGGTCCCTGGAATCGCGGGGGACAGCTGAGTTGTGTCAGTTGTTAACTTCTGAACCCTGCGGCTGCTGGCTTCTGTGCAGGCGCGCCAGCGGCCGCCAATGGCAGGGTCCATATGTCCGCGCAGCGCGGCTTCATGCTGCTCGCGCAATGCATGCAGAACTTGCTTTTCCGGTATGCATGGATGCTCAGTGTGGGCATGGTTGCCCAGGGCCCATCGTGCGCACTGCTGCGTGCTGAACGGATGCTGACGTGGTGGCGGCTAGTGAGACATTGTCGTGGTTCGGTAGGGGTCAGGAGGGTGTGTGTGGACTTTGCAGACGTGCCGCAGCTGTGGCGTGGATCACCACTGCTTTCCATTGTGCATGATGCTGCACGCACGGCCTAGGCCTGTGCGCAACTGCTGCCAGCCACCGGCGGCAGGTGATGTCCACGCTTGACTGGGAGGGACAGTGCTATTGCAGGCTGGCGGCTTGCGTACGAGCCTTGATGGACACGGAACTTGGGTGCACTGTCACACTGCATGCAACAGCTGGCGGCAACAATCACGCTGCCACAGGGACTTGCGTGCCGCCTGGCATGCACCGCCAACAAAAGAATCTGGTTGATTCACGCGTCGCATGCGTGCTGCCTCTCTCAAACGGTGTGGCAACACTTCAGGTGGCCCCGCAACAACAGGGACTGCCATTCCCGCCCCAGTCACCCATGCGTAGTTCCCGGCAACAGACCGAGACTATCGGCGTTCCCGGCAACCGCCCGAGACTATCGGCATCCTGCTACCCCGCACGCCCATCATGCAAGCTGAACATGCTGGTGCGCAATGGCCGGCGGCCTGGCCTGCGAGCTGCGCAGCCCCGCAGCGGGTCTAGGACACACGAGGGGCCGTCTCTCACACTCTCCCCTGCCCTGTCGAACAAGGCGTAAAACTGCGCCCCGGCTGCAAAGTCACATCAGCCATTTGCCACGCACCTGCGGCGCGGCGCGCGCGCGCCGCAGAGAGCACCCCGCGCAGAGCTGCAGTGAGCGCTGGGGCCAGGCACAGTGCGCAAAGGACTGACCACAGAGCGAGCAACAATGCTGCGACGGCGGCCGCTACTGGGCCTTGACATGGTTGCTGTCGGCCAGCGCCGCGACGCCGCGGGAGATGTCGGGCGGCGCCGCGGCGGTGGCCGCGCGGTTGCGCGGCAGCTGCAGCGGCCGCAGCGCGCGCGCGAGTGACACCGCCACCCACAGGAACGACGCCGCCGCCGCCCAGTGCTGCGCGCGCGTGCGGGGCGTTCAGGTCCAGGTTAGGGTGCCAGGACGCCAAGCCGCGCGACGGACCAGGCGCTGATGCGCATTGCGCGAGGCTGTGCATGCCTGTGACTGCAACGAGGCGCGCAACCGACCCCTGCGTGACATTGAGCGCCCCGCGCGCAGCAGGCGGCGGCCGACCAAGCCCTGCGAGGGCGCCGCACCCTCCTGCTGCCAAATAGCGCCAGCCACGCGGCCCAGAGCCGCGTGGCGCCGGCCAGCACCGCGACGAAGACCAGCAGGATCACGGTCGTGGAGACGAGCGACAGCGCCTTCATCTGCCAGGAGTACTCCCGCGTGTCGGGCGCGTCGTGCTGCATCTCCTCCGCCGCTACGCCCGCGCACGAACAACCATAGTCAGGGGCAGCCGGGCCTGCCGCGCCGTTGCGCGGGTGCGCCCCAGGGGCTCGCCGCGGCGCTGCAACGCATCATATGGCACTGCTGCGCGCCAACACCTGCTGCAGCAAGCAGGGCGCGCGCGGCCTTTGTGTTCCCGCCTGCACAAGCTCGTGCCAGGCCCTGTGTGTGGTTTGATGCACAGTGTGCAAAGCCGCAGCGGTTGTGACAATCTAGTGTGCAGCCTGCGGCTTTGGCGCACAGTCTGCGCGCGCTCCCAACGCATCAACCGCCTCGCTTGCAGCGCACCGCGACGGAAGCCCGACGCCAGTGGCGGAGGGCTGCCCGCCGGGCGCGGGCGCCCTTTGCAAGGCGCCCAACGCACGCACCGGCCCAGTCGGCGGTGTACACGCGGCGCCACTGGCGGTCCCACTCGGCCTGCACCGCGCGCACGAACGCGGGCACGTCCGCGAAGTCGCCCGAGCGGATGACCTCCGAGTAGCCCACCAGCACGCGCTGGTTGAAGCCCGCGCGCAGCTCCTTCTCCGACAGCACCGCCTCCTTGTTTGCGCTCATCACGATCTGCGCGCCGCTCCCGCCGCCTGAGCCGGCCCGCGCCGCCTGAGCTGGCCCCCGCCGCCTGAGCCGCCCGCCGCCGCCTGAGCCGGCCCCGCGGCGCTCGCGCACAACGCATACGCAGCTTGTCGCCGGCCTCAGCTCATGCTCGGGCGCAGCCTTCGTTGCCTGAGCAAGCAGCCGGCGCTGTGCGGCGTGCGCGGCGCCGCTCGACCTGTGTCCGGCTACGCCATCGTGCAAGCCAAAATACTGACCGCCCTGCGGGCTGCGGGACCCCAGGGGAGCAGGGCCGCGGCGGCGGCGCGTGCGGCCCCCAGCTCGCACTTGCACGGGCATCTTGCGGCTGTGCGCGAACACCAGCATGCCGCGCTTCAGCGGCAGCGAGTCGCAGCCGATGCTGCGGTGGCCTGCGCGCGCCCCCACGCCACACCCTCGGCCGTGCGCGCACGCGCGCCCTTGCGGCGTGGCGCTGCCGCGCGGGCGCGGCACGTGCGGGCGGGCCCAAGCGCTGCCAGCGCCTGCGCTATCTGCGGGGCAACGGGGCCGCCGCGGTGTCGAGCACAGGCGCGGGGAGGCGCGCCGCGTCCCCCCCCCCCCCCCCCCCCCCGCCCCCCTCCAATGCGCTTCCGCTCAGCCCCCGCTTCCACTCGGCTCATCGCATGCGGCTGGGAATAGCGGGTGGGGGGCGGCGCGGGGGCGGCCGGCAGGGCACCTTCGGGGTACACGATCAGGCCGTCCACGGGGCTGGCCGCCATCCGCCGCTCCAGCATGCGATTGAACTCCTGCCGCCCGGCGGAACACCGCAGATAGGGATGGGGTCCAGCTTGCGCTTTTGGCACCGGCTCGCGCATGGGCGGCTGCCAGGGAGCAGGCAGCGCTCTAAAGGCCTGCCTCCTTGCGGCCTGCCCTCCCCGCAGACCCCAGGGCTGCGCGGGCCACCGCACGACCGGGCAACCATCACAGATGCTGGGCGCCGGACAGGACGGCGGCGGACGGCTTGGGGCCGCGCCTCGTGGTCGACCTTCCGGCCGCGCTTGAACAGGATGACGGAGCGGATGATGCGCACGGCCACCATGAACATCAGGAACACGTAGGCGACCGCCATGCGGGACAGCATCTGCGCGTTGCCGTCCGTGGCGACCACGTCGAGGTAGAAGTCGGCCCACGAGCGGTGGTTGCTCTGCGGCCCGCCGCGCACGACAACGCGTTTGCGACATGCACGGTACGCACAAGCAGTATGCACAGCATGGCTGAGCAAGACCTGTCTGCCCCTGGAGCCGGAACCCCGAGCTCCCGAACGAGCATGCACCACCACTGGGGCCACTGAGAGCTTCAGCGCAGAGGGGATCCTGATGGATGGTACAGACGCACCTTAAGACACCTGAAGTGATTTCACAACCAGCCAGGAGGGTCATGAGCCACAGAGGGCACCCACAAGTGAGAGCGCGCACCAGGAAGAGCACAGCGCAGCCGCCAGGGAAGAGCTGCGGGCCGGGCAGCTGCAGCATTGTTACGCCGAACAAGTCCCGCAGCGCCAGGGCCCTGGCGCAGCGCGCAGGAGGGCAGCCTGCAGTCTACCTGCCAAGGCGTCCTGTCGCCTGGTGAGAGGGGGCTGCCGGCAGCGGCCTGGCTAGGCCTGCAAGAGGGCAGCAGGACAGGGGCGCGGCACAAGTCACGGCAGCCTTGCCAACCGCGCCGAGCCGCACCATCCGCGCGCGTCGTTGCGCTTGCCTGCGACCCGGCAACCGAGGTGTGTGAGGGAGCGTGGCCCTGCCCTCTGCACGGCGCGCGTCCTGCAGCGGGAGACATGAGGCAACAAGTCAGGGGCTGCAGGCGGCCGCACCGGTTAGCTTCCAGAACTTCACTCTGTTTAGAAACACCGCCAGGGGCAGGGACCTGGGCAGAGGCACAGTCGGTCAGCCGCGGCTGCCTCCCATGAGTAGGCATTGGAGCATCAATCACCTGCTGGTCGGCAATCGGAGTGCATTGCAGCTGTTGGACAGCGGGCGCACCAATAGAGGAAGAAGACGCCAACCAGGAAAGCTGGCAGGTCCAGGAAGCGCTGCAGGGGATCCATGCCGGCCGCGGCGGTCGCCCCGGCGGGGCAGGATGCCCTGCCTCGGGCCTGACTAGGCTGGAAGGTGGGCAGAGCCTCACTGTCAGTTGCTGTGAGGGTGGCAGTCTCTGCTGCGCAACCGCATCGCCGCCGCACGCTCACTCGCGCTTGCTTCGGCCACTTCTGGGGTGCTGGCTGTGTGCGCTATGTACATCGACAAAATAATTGTGACAAGCGCTCGGCAGGTTGAACGTGATCACCACTAGGCCAATGGGTTTCCCAACCCGGATCTACAAGGAGGGGAGTTGATGAGGGCAAGGTCTAAATTACAGGGGCCTCACAGCCCCCGTTTCAAGAAGTTGAGCAAGCCTTCTCACATGCGCATGGCACTCGCATCCATCAGCATCGTCCTTCTGACATGCTGAGACCACATCCCTACTCAGAGCGCCAGCCAAACACAAGAGGCGGTCCTGCGCAGCAGGAGCCCACCGCGCGACACGCGGCCCACCCCAGCCCCACACCCCGCCCATCCTCTTCACCCTGCTGCCCATGTCATACCTGCTGCTCATGTCATGTCATGAGCATGGCCAGCAGGTCCTCCAGGTCCTCGCTCTGCTCCTCCTCCTCCGCCGCCGCGGCGGCAGGCGCAGGCTGCGCCTCCCACCCGTTCCGCGCCGCGTCCTTGGGCACCCCGCTGTGGTCGCCCCCATGGTCGCCCCCATTGGCCACGCTCGCAAGGCCGCCCTGTGGCGAGCCGCCAGCGCCCCCAGCGTGCGTGCCTGGCCAGGGCTGCGCCCCCGAGATCTGCTCGGCAGCCTGGTCTGCGCTGAGGGCGCCCAGCATAGCGTATGCATCCAGCTCGCCCGGCGCGGGCGCGGCGCCGGGTTCGGTCGCAAACATGGGCCTGACGGCGCTGAACTGCGGCGAGCCGCCCTCGCCCTTGTCCCCAAAGCTGCCAAACTGGATGTGCGCGGAACCCGCCGCGGCGCGCCCGTCCTGCGCGGCCCCGCCGGGCTGGAGAGGCGGGGTCCACTCGGCGCCCTGGGAGCCCGCCGCGTCCTCGGCGGCAAAGTCAGCTGCGGTGTACTGCGCCCACGCGCCGCCCGCGTGCTCGTCTCCCATGTGCTCGTCGCCGCCATAGGCCGCCCCTGCGTGTGCGGCCGCGGGCGCCTCGGACGGGACGCTGCTCGCCTGACTGGCGAGCTCGGCCGCCGGCGCCGGCGCAGCGGGTGGCGCAGCGCCCGGCGCGCCCGCGCCGGCGCCCGCCCCGGCACCCGGCACGTCCCAGGTGGGCATTGGCACATGCGCCCAGCTGCCGTGCCAGCTTGCGTCGTCCTCGTCGGACGAGTCTGCCGCCGCGCGCGCGCCGCCGGTCACGCAGCGCGGCATGCATTCCCAGCGCGTGACAAACATGAGCATGCTGCTGGCTGCCATCCACTTGCGCACAGATACACACGTGATCCGGCCGCTTCCGCACGCCCTGTGTCGGCTGTCCAGGCCGCACTCTCCAACCCGCTCCTGACTCGAGGGTAGATCCCCACGGCGCGGCTGACGCCTGCCATTGTGAGGGGGCTGCAGCACGCGCACCGAAACCGCTGGATGACGGCGGCCCGAGGGCGGCGGAGGCCGGCCGAGCGGCGGCAAACGCGGCGCCGCCGGCGTCGCCGGGCGCGCCCCAGCCGGCCGCGGGGCCCCAGCTGTCGCGGTCCGCGCCCTGCAGCTGCTCCAGCGCGGCCGCGGCGTCGCCCCCCGCACGCACGATCTCCGCCTGCGCGGTGCCCGCCCGCACGCCTCGCTCCCGCCTCCCGACACAGGCGCGCTGACTGCAAGAAGGCCGCCAGCCCGAGCGCGCTGGACAGACGTGGGGCAGGGCTGCACGGGCATGCGAGGCAGACGCAGCAGGGTTTCCCTGTCAGGACGCCCGGGAGGCGGTGGCAACGCGCGCGTCATCAGGAGGCTGGGCGGGCGCGACGGCCTTCCACGAACGCCGCCCTGAGGGCGCTCTGACAAGGCGCCGGGCAGCGTATGGCTAGGTTAGGCAGCGGAGACGGGCGCAGCCGGCAGCGCACCTCCAGCACCGCGCCGGGCACGCCCATGTGCTGGGCGGCGGCCACCGCTGAAGCCGCCGCCTCGGCCACGTCAACGTCCTTCTCGCCGTGCGCCTCGGCAGTGCCTGCTCGCCCGGGGTCGTCTCGCCGCATGAACATGAATACGAACATGCGCATGCTCGCCAGCTTCCTTTCATGCGCCGCGCTGAGCGTGCGCCGCCCGTATCACACAGCCGCGAGGCTGAACACCGCTGACACAGGCGTGCACTGGGAGGCCCCTTCCGGAGCTTCCAGCCTCAGCTCCTTCCAGCCTACCGCAGTGCAGCACCAGGAGACCTACAGCTGCGTGGGAGCCTCAGGCGGCCCAGGCTCGCACCGTCTAGTAGGAGCTGGGCGGCGGCTCCGGCGTCGGCGCCGGTCGACCGCGCGGCGCGCTCCGCAACATGCCAGGAGAAGCCCAGCTCGGACAGCTTGGCCATGCAAGACTGCAGCTTGAACCTGCCGCGCGCGCGCGCGCGCTTGTCAGCGCGCGTGGCCGCGCAGTGCAGTCGGGGTGGCCCTCGCAGCGGCGGATGCCGCGCACGCAGCGCACATGCACCAGCTCTGCATTACGATGGGGTCGCCAGTCTGTTGGGGAGCAGCGCTGCAAAGCAGCCGGGCGCCAGTCGAACAGTTGCGCGCGCCGAGCCGCATGCGCGGACCAAGCAGCCACTCAACCTGCAGGTCGACCTCTTGTTCTTGTGGTGCGTGGTTGGCTCCGCATATGGCTGCAAGACGACAACGCAGCGCACAATCAGGCGCCGCACCGGCGCATGGCCTCAAGGGTGGCCGGCCCCAGTGAGAGCCTGGCCGCATTCGCCGCCCCGCCGGCGCCCCACGCGTTGCCCGGCGCCGTCTCGCGCGCTCGCAGCCTGCGCGCCCGTCTCGCATGTGAGCCACCTCTGCTCACGGGTCCCTCACTCGACCGGTGCTCGACGCGAGCCGGGCGCGTCCGCATGTGCCGGCGCGCCACCGGGCGCCCGCACCAGCGGCGTGCTCGGCAGCCTCCCGCACAGCATGCATGTCAAGCCAAGCGGCTGCGCAGCGCCTCAGCGCCAAAATGCGAGGGTGCTGGAGCCGCCCGGTCGCGCACTCGCGGGCGCGCTGGCGCTCGCGCAGGTCGCTCTCGCCGTGCGCAAACACGCAGCTGCCGTCGTTGCACACGCCCGCGCGCTCGTACTGGTCGCACAGCATCCTGCGCGCGCCGCCGCCGCGTGGGCGCCCCCGAGCATGCGCTGCAAGGCGCAGCGGGCGAGGCCGGCGCCGCGTGCCACCCGCAGACCGGCGCGTTGCCCGCAGCTCGTAGCCCAGGGCAAGCTGAGCAAGCTCGAAGGGACCCGCAAGAGCCGTGCATGATGCAGCCCTGATGCATCCCCGCGCTCGCCATTTGACGCCCCGCTGCCCGCCCTCGGCCGCACAGCGGCGCCCACGTGCTCAAGGCCTGCAGCAGCCGGCGCCGCGCGCCAGAGGGGCCCGCACGATGCAGCATCCGCGCCCTTGGCGGCGCCCTTGCGGCGCCGCCGCGGCACGCCCGGCTCCGGGCGCCCCGACGGCATGCTGCCCGCCAGCACCGAGCGCGGCAGGACCTTGACCTCCCTGCGCGCGCCCCTGCGCGCGCGGGCCCGGCGGTCGGGCAGTGCTGCGGTGCGCTCAGGTGGACCTCCTTGTGAACACTGCGGGTCTGCCGTGCGCTGCGGCGCTGCACGAGCAGTCGCTGCTGCCCTGCGTGGGCCTGGGCGCCTATGACGCCGAGGGGCCGCGGCGCGATGCAGCGCAGGCAACCAGAGTGCGGGGGCCAGCCCGCGGCCGTGCCACTCCCTCGCCGCGCGGCAGCGCCGCAGCGCCCCCCCTTGCTGCTTGCCGTTACAGTAGGGGAACAGGGTAGGGCGGGCTGCCAGGACATGCCGAGGCGGGAGGGCCACATGGAGCGGCAACCAGGTGCGGCTGCTCCATGGCGCGTGCATGGCACCGCACGCAGAACCAGCAGGCGCCCCTGCGCGAGTGCTGCACGCCTCGACCCGAGCACGAGCGCCGCGCGCGCCTGTCCGTGCCGTCGGCGGCGGCGGCGGCGGCCAAGGCGGCGGCGGTGGCGTCGTCGCCGACGCGTGGGCGCGCCGCGCGCTGGTAGATGTCCCGCACGTCGATGCGCAGCTGGTCGGGCGAGTGCGCGTAGTAGCAAGTGCTGCCGCCGACCTCGCACAACCCCGTCTCCTGCGCGCCCCCCCGCGCCGCCTTAGCGCCGCTCTGCCGCCCGCCTCGTGCGCGGCGTCGGGCGCAGCCTCGCGCGCGGCATGCGCCGTGCCCCCCTTTTCTCCTGTACCAGGTGCAGGTCTGCATGCTGCATGCCCCAACAGCGCCACATGAAGGGACGAGCGCGCGCGGCGCAAGCAGTAGGCTGTTCGCCTGTGCAGGCAATAGCACGCTGCCTTACTGCGCTGTGCTTTCATGACCACACAGGCGGCGATGTGCTGCAACGGGTGCGCGGCCCAGCGCCGCCGAGCATGCTGCAGGCGACTGTCAGGCGGCGCGCGCGCACAGCGGCCTGAGCGGGGGGGCCGGGAGCGGGCGCGGCGCGCCAGCAAGATGGGGCACAGCGCGCTCTTGAGCTTGATCTCGGGCAGGCGGTCGGCCTCGCTGTGGAACGACCAGCACTGCGAGCGGCGCTCGCAGCCCTTGGCCTCGCCCGCGTCCTTGCAGCGCCGCGACTTGTAGTTGGGCGGCAGCTTGCCCGCGATGATCGCCGCCGCGCGCCTGCGCAGCGATCGTCAGCCCCCGTGCCGCATGCGACAGGGAGAGCAGCCATCTGTTGCCTCCGTATCGCTTGCATCAGGCTCCAAAGCTAGGCTGGTGAGAGCTAGCTGTCGTGAGGCCGCCGCAGCTGGAATGAGCGACCAGGTGAAACATGCAGAGGCAACAGCTTGGAAGGCATCTCACATGCTGGCCCCCGTGCGCGCTCATTGCGCCGCGCCGCCGCTCGGCGACAGCCGGCAGAGGCGGGGCGCCGGGCCGGGCGTGTAAGGGTGCAGCCCACGTTCAAGTGGGCTGAGAGCACGCGCGCCGGCATGGCGCTCTGCTGCAGCAGGCCTGCGCGGCAGCTGGGCATGATGCGGGGGCCGCACCGCAGGTCCAGCACGCCGTGCGCGAGCCGGCACTGGTCGCCCTGTTCGCACTTGCTGATCATGGTGAAGGTCGGGCAGAGCTCAAACCTGCGCGCCCGCCACGGGCAGCGCTGCTCAATCGACCGCTTTTCGGTGCGCACCCAGCAGACCAGCCTCAGCCCCTTGGGTGCAGACCAAGACCATCTGGTGAAGAAGAGCGACGGCTGGTTTGACGGGCACTGTGTGGCTGGGTGAGCAGGACCTGCTCGAGCACTGCCAGCCGTGCATGTAGGCACGCACGCAGCCTGGCCGAACGTTGCGAGGGGGCCGTGGGCGCTGGGCGGCGCACTTGTAGTCGGCGGGCAGCAGCCCCGCCGCCACCGCGGCCTCCAGCCTGAGCTCCTGGGCGCCGTGCGCATCGTGGCACTTCAGCCCTGCGCAGTGCCGCGGCCCCAGCTCAGCCATCGCTGGAGGCTGCGCCGGAGGCTGCGCCGGAGCACAGCGGCCCACGTAGCGCTGTCCGCTGATGCAGGCATGTGGGTGAGGCAGTCAGGTTGAAACTACTGCTCTGCCGCTGGATGGTGTTGCGAGGTGCTGCGCGCTGCCGAGCTCGCCCACTCGAGCGCACTGCGACAACCAACCAGACAGTGACATCAGCCGCAGATCCACAGCACCATCGCAACGCAAGCACGCCAGGCGAGGGGCGAGGCGTGTGCATGACGTGCCGCCCATCAAGCAGACAAGCTCATCCAGGAGGAGGCGCCTGGTGCACTTCTGGGCCCTCAAGAATGCAGGCTGGCGCGCCAAAAAGCGCGCGCCTGCCGGGCAGCCGTCCTTGGTGTCAAACGCGCGGCAGCGCTGTGTCTTGTATGTGCTCGGCAGGATGGCGTGGGCAATCGCCGCGAGCACACGCAGCTCGCCCAGCCCGTGCGCGGCGCAGCAGCGCGCGCCCAGCGGGCAGTCGCCTGCGTGCACTCACAGGCCCCTTATGATCTCACCATCACACGCGTCACACGCTGCTACCAACACTGAAAAGCATTGAACCATAAGTTCAGAAGTGACAAAAGCACCCCACATGCAAGGCGGTGCTCCGCACCCTCTGCTCAAATGGCAGGTGGGCCGCCCCTGGCGAGGCAGCCAGGGCGTCCTGTCTGACCACGAGCAGCTGGCAGCTTGCCGGCAGCGACCGCTTTATATAAAGCTTTGCTGCCTGGCGAAGCCACGCAGCACAACACAGAACCTCAAACGGGCAGCGGTAACACACAGTCGGCAGCCTGTCCGCCGCCGCGCGGCCCCGGCGCACCCGGGTAGGGTTAGGCTAGGGCCGCACCGTCCGCGAGGTGCGCCGCGCACAGCGCCGTCTTGTACGTCGCCGGCAGCAGCCCGCGGCGCACGGCGGCGTCCACGCGCAGCTGGCCGGGCGCGTGCGCGTGCTGGCACTGCGCGCCCAGCGGGCAGGCGCGGCCGCCCGCGATGCTCGCGCACAGCTGCGTGCGGAAGTCGTCCGGCAGCACGCCCTGGCCGCGCCGCCGCACCCAAGCGCAGGTCAGCATGTTTTACGGTAGGGTCAGGCCGGGGCGTGCCGCCCTGGCGGCGCTGCCAGACCCATGATGGTGGCTGGCGGGGGGCGCCGCCCGCTGCTTGCCCCGCGCATTGACAGGCAGCGCGGGCGTGGGCAGGGCCCTTTCCCCCAAGCGCAACAAAGAGCACTCCCACACCCAATCACGCTCTGCCAGCCGGACCATGAAGGCCAGCAGCTAGTGCACGCATGCGATGGCCGCATGCCTGACTGCGCATAGCGCTCCCAGCGCGCTGACAGCATGAGTGCCAGCGTGGCCACGTCTCTGCTCACGGGAGCTGCAAAGAAGCTTTGTGCACCTAGGATGTGAGCCAGTGCAACCCGGCACAGTCGCTGACGCTCGCCAAGCATGCCTCCGGCAGGCTTGCTATCTCCAAGTGTGCTTCGAGTGTGCGCCAGGACACGGAAGCGCTGATCGCATCTTGGACCTTGAGCCACACCCGATGTACAGCGCAGTGCATAGCCACGGAGCGGCTGCGCGCACCTGTGCCACAGCCGCCTCGATCTCGACAGCCGTGGCCAGGTGGAAAGCCATCAAGCGCGGCTCCCCGTCAGGCGGCCCCGTGGCGCCGGCAGCGGGCGGCGCGCCTCCTGCACGGCCCCGGCACGGCCTTGAGGACATGAGCTAAACAAGGCTCACAATTGGGCAATCGGCACCAGCCCTCGCCCAGCCTGGCAACCCCCGAGCCAGAGGCGCATGCCCTGCCGCTGGGCGGGCGCGCCTGCGCCGGCGCCGCTGCTCGCAAGCAGCAGCGACGGAGCAGGCACTCGTGTGCCGTGCCGCTCGCTCGGAAATGCCAGTTTGAAATGTTGTCACGACGCGCAAGCGCGCGTCTGCAACGCACGGGCCATCATCAGGCAGGCGCGGCTGCCTGGGGCGCACCGTGCACGGGCTTGGCCTTGGCCTTGCTGAGCGCCTGGCGCTGCGCCAGCGCCTGCTGCGCGTCGAGCTTGGCGGGGGCCTGGCCCCAGCGCGCGCAGCGGGCGTCACCACACACGCTTTCGCGCGGGCGGCAGACCCGCCCCACAGCTTGGTGCGCACAGCTTGACGCTCCGTGCGCGTGAAGAGGGGAGCCGGGCCGGAGCAGCGCCGCCAGTGCCGGCCAGCAGAGCTCCGGCAGCGGTGTGCGCCTCGGTGTCATACTGCGCTGGCGCAGCAGCGCCTGGGCTCCGGCGCGCCGTGAGGGGGGCTGCGGCGGGCGCGCGCCTTGGGAGCCGGCGCCGCGCCGGCGGCCTTGGGCCGCGGCGGCCGCGCCGCGGGCGTCGGTTCCTGGTACTTCTTCTTCCTCAACGCTTTCGTGGCGACCACGAGCTCGGACTCGTACACCTACGCCCGCCGCCGCGGCCGCTCAGCGCGGGGACCCGCTGCGCGACCGGGCAGCCGCGGCAGCGGCGGCGCACTGCGGTGCAAGTGGGAGGAAGGGGCGGCGCGCGCGCACCTTGCCGTTACAAGCCTCCTTGCCCACGGCTTCCGCAATTTTGAAGTTGCGGCCGTAGGGGCACAGCCTCCCGCGCATGTGATCGTGGGGCCGCTCCTTTATGTATTGCTGCGCCGCGGGGTACACAAACGGTGTGAGCACTCGCGCTTCTGAGCGGCGAGGGCTGATGGGGCGAGGGGCCGCCTCGCTCGGCGCACCTTCTTCTTCTGCGCCTTGCCCGTGTTCGACATGACCTTGTACTCGGCTCGCCCGCTAAACAGGAAGTCCCTGACGCACCTGCGCGCTCGCGCAGCTCACATACTCAACCTCGGGCAACACATGGCTCCACCGCACTTGGTCACCATTCCCTGATCCGCAGCCACGGCGCACTCGTGGTGGCACACGACGGGGCCGCCGCCCGTGCATTCGCCCTCCAGCGAGCACTTTGACACAATGCGGTCGTCCACTTCGCGGACAGGCTGCAGGCACCAGCCGCAGAGCACCTCCGCTGCACCTACGTCCACCGCCATGGCAGCCAGCTGCGACCCCGGGGCAGCTCGCCGACTGGCGGTCTCAGCTGAGGCAGCCTCAGCAGCGCCTGCTGTGCTAGCCCAAGGAAACCCTCGGCAGAGTACCCAGGGCTCTGCGGCTCTGAGCCTGCCAGTCTGCTTTCGCGACGCAGCAGTGTGTCTTCGCGAGCTGCCAGCCTGAAGAGGGAGCGGCTGACGCCTGCCCGGTGCTGAAGCGCCTTGCTTTCGGCGCGTCGGAGCAGTTTGGCGCGTGAGCAGCATGCACAGCAACAGGGAGGACGCCGACAAGTGCCTGCGCATAGCGCGCGACGCGCTGCGCGAGGGCAACCCCGCCAAGGCGGAGCGCTTCGCGGAGAAGGCCGCGCGCCTGTTCCCCAGTGCAGAGGCGCGCGCCTGGGGAGGCCGCCTTGCCTGGTGCTTCACTGTGTGTAAAGCCGGCGTGGCGGACGAGCGGGCGGGCTGTGCAGGCCAAGGAAGGGCCGGCACTGTGTAAGTAAGCGTGAGATACACACGAGCTGATGGGCTCCGACGGACAAGGCCCTGCTGGCACTCTGAGTGCCGGTGCGGGAGGCGAGCGGGGCGGCGGGCGGCGCAGGCGCGGGAGGCGCTGGCAGAGGCGCGCGGGGGCGGGCGCGGCGTGCCGCGCGAGAACGGCGCTGCGCGCGGCGCGCCGCCGGCCAGCAGCGTGCGGCAGCGCAGCGGCCAGGCGGCGGAGACGTCCGCGCGGCAGCCCGACGAGAAGGCCACGCCCGAGCAGCGCGAGCTGGCGCGGCGCCCCGGCCCCGTGCCGGTGTTCGCGCGGCGCTCAGTGCTGCTTGCCGGCGCCTGCGGCGCTGCCCCGCGAGTCAGCGACAGGAGCGTGTGTCGCTCGGTGCCTGTGCGGGCAGCCCTGGCTGCCGTGGCCAGGCGTCGCCTCAGTGCAGTCTCTGAGCTCTCCCGCTGTCTGTGAGCTCTCCCGCTGAGCCTCCTGCCGCCCGTCCTATGGCGCGCGCTGTGCCGGCCGCGCAGGTCATAAAGTGCACGCGAACAACCTGCTATTATGAGATACTGGGGGTTGCGCGGGGCGCGAGCGACGACGAGATCAAGCGCGCGTGTGAGTGGCCCGCCCCGCGCCGGGCTGCTGAGCTCCCAGCGCTGCCCTGGCTGCCAAGCGCCCGGTGGTCATTGCAGAGGACCGCGCCTTGCGCTGACAGTCTGGGGCGGCGCCGTAGACCGGAAGCTCGCGCTCAAACTCCACCCCGACAAGTGCACCGTGCGGAGCGCCGACGAAGCCTTCAAGGGTGCGCACCGCCGCGCTTGCCTTGCAGTCACGCTGGCGCGCCCAGCCACCTGCAGCGCCTGCACTCTCTGCTCACCTTGTGCGCACGGCAGTGCGCCGTCATGTGGCAAGCCTGCGTCGTAGTGTGGCCGGAGACTTCTGCGCTTGCGCGTCTTGCCTTCTCTGGATGTGGCAGCCATCCAGGCCGGGTGTGTGAGCCCTCCCGCTCACAGCTGCAGGCTGCTTTGTCTGCACCAGCTGCGCCTTCGGATGGCAAGGGCTCTGGGTGCAGCGCCAGGCGTGTCATGCAGCAGGCCCCGCATGCGGCTGAGACAGCGCGTGCGCGCGCGCGCGCAGCCGTGTCGCGCGCCTTCTCGTGCCTGAGCGACCCGCAGAAGCGCGCGGCCTACGACCGCGACGGCGTGGAGCGCACGATGGGCGCGCCGCGGCCGTACCCGGGCGGCGGCGGCGGCGGCTTTGACGACTTTGACCCCGAGGAGATCTTCAACATGTTCTTCAATGGCGGCATCCCGACGCGGTGCGCGCCGGCGCCCGCGCGCCGGGGCTCGGTGGCGCCAGTGGGCGCCGACCTGGACCGTCTCTGTCGCGACCTGCTTGTGACCTGCGCATGAGCTCTAGCTCGAGCTGCTTCTTTTGGCGGTGGAAGTTTGCCGCGGACGCGTCTGTCGCAAGCACCCTGCAGTGGGGCACTGTGACCGAGGCGTGCCCGTGCTGGCCGCCCCCTCGTGCGCGGCGTTGCTCAGCCGCGTGGTCACTGGCGCTGCGCGATGCGCAGGGGGCGCGTGTTCCGCGCCCACTTTGGCGGCCCGGGCTTCAGGCCGCAGCCGCCGCGCGCGCCGGGCGGCCGCGCGCAGGGCCAGGCCGCGGGGCCGGTGCTGCAGCTGCTGCACCTGCTGCCCGTCGTCGCGCTGCTGCTGTTCACGCTGCTGTCCTCGCCGGGGCAGCCGGTGCGCCCGGCTCCGGCAGGACCGCCCCTTGCACACCTGCGAATGTCATCGGCATGGAGAGCGCCTGCCTTGGTGCCGGCACTGTTTACTTTGCATACCTCGTCGGGGAGCCGCGGCGCGTGGGTCGAGGCGTGTCGAGGGGCGCCGGCGTCCTGCCTGCTGCGGGCTGCTGTGCAGCGCACCAACGAGCGGCCGCGCGGCCCTGTCGCGGCCTGCGCTCGCCCGTCGCATGCAGCGGCCCCCGGCGGCGCGGATGCGCGGGCGCAGCTGCACGGGCGCGGGCGCGGGCGCGGGCGCAGCTGCGGGCCTGCACGGCTGCTGACCGCCGCGCCGCGCGCGGCCCCGGCAGGTCTTCAGCCTGGACAGGGCGGGCGAGTGGCGGGACGAGGTCCGGACCGCGCGGTACGACGTGCCCTTCTACGTCAAGGACCAGGGCGCCTTCCGGCGCAGCTACCCGCCAGGCAGCCGCGATCGGTGCGCGCGCGCGCCGGCCCCAGACGCGCCAGCTCCGCGCGCGCGCGCGCGCGCGCGTCACTGGCGGCGCCGCGCGCTGAAGACGGGGCCACACGACCTTGCTTTTGCCATCCCCGTGCTGCACGCCGCGCGTAGCTCGCACACAGGAAGGCAGAAGAAACTGTTGAGGAGCTCGCGAGGAGCGGCGCTGAGCGGATGCCGGCGCGCCGCGCGCAGGCTGCGGCTGGAGGGCGAGGTGGAGGTGGCATACAAGCAGCGCCTGGAGCAGCTGTGCTACAACGAGCGTCTGGCGCAGCAGAAGCTGTACCGCTGGGGCCAGGCGCAGCGCGCGCGCGCCATGGAGCTGCCCAACTGCGCCGAGCTCAACACGCGCTTCGGGCACCGCATGCCCTTTTACAGCTATTGAGGCACGGGGGGCGCGCGGGCGGGGCCGTGCGCGGGTGCAGCAGGATGTCAGTCGTGGTTGTGGCGCTGTGGTTGCCTGTGAGGTCAGACGGTGTGTGCTCTGTGTGTGGCGATGTTGCGACGGGCGGCGCTGCTGTGCTGCATGTCTTGGTAGGCAGGGGGAGGCTTGTCAGGGCCTGCACTATGCTGAGGCTCTGCTGAATGACCCAATGCAAGCGTAGCTAGGAACTGCCCAAAACCCCGCACCTTGTTGCCAAGCCTGTCGAGTGCGCGTCCGGTGGCTTTCTGCGCTCTTTCAGCATTGTCTGCATGTGAGGCCGCCCCAGGATCATAAACCCCCGAGCCGACCCCTCAAAGGAGCGCACAAGTATTTAACGAGGCAGCACACAGAGTCTCGTCAGCGCAAACTCTGCAGATATTTGCAGCTGCAGTTGCAACATTTCCGGGAGGACGTTCCTGTCAGGAACTTCCTGACCTCAGGTCTGGTTTCTCTGCGGCTTCCAGACAGTCCACGAGCGGTCAGCCGCAAGCAGCAGCCGACCTGGCAATTCGTCAGGAGTGAATCCTGCTAGCGTGCATGCGAAATGTAATGCATGCATCCGTGTGCGCAAGGTCTGCATGCGCCGGCCTTGAGCGAGCCACCTCGTCACATCAGCTTTGGCACTAGGTCGGGATATGCGCCTCTGCCTGGTCAGCACTTGTACGCCGTCCGTCGCCATTTCTGTTTCGTCCGTCGCCATGCCGGAGCCTGCCTGTGCTCTGCTTGTGGCAGCATGCTCGAGCGTGGCTTGGCACAGGATGAAATCTGAGAAGCTGCTTGGAGCTCCTTGGTAACAACTGCAGATGGCAGGGTTGCTTGCTTGCCCATGAGGACACTGGCCCGGCCAGTGTCCTCCAGGCCCCAGGTTTAGCTCGAGGCTCTGATGGCCTGACGTCAGCAGAGCGCAGGATTGCATGCATGCTCTTGTGTCCGCTGCCTGCTGACGCTGGACGCGCCCGGGCGCCATGGCCTCCGACCCCGACCGCACCTGGGCGGAGAGGCTGCTCGTCTTCGTCCTCCTTGCCGCGATGACGGTGGAGCCCCAAGCCCGCCACGCTGTGCCCGTTGCGCTACGCTGTGGAGGCCGAAAGGCGGAGGCAGGGCTGAATATTGAGGGCGCGGTGCGCTGTGCGCAGGTCTACCTCGCGCGCCTGTGCTTCGCGTTCCGGCGCAACGGCCTCGTGCTGCGGCGCGGCGCCAAGCGCACAGCCTCCGTAGAAGCGGGCCGCCTGCCCGGCAGCGGCACAGACAGCGCCAGCGAGGACGAGCGGAGACCGAGCTGATGCCTTCTAGGACTGTGCTTTGCAACAGGTAGACAGCCAGAAGGTCAGTGTGTCAAGGATGCGTAGGACACCCGACACCTCTGTGTGTGGGCGCCTGGCACTGGTTTTGCAGCACCAAAGTGGACGTGTGTTTGCCATAGCCGCTGCCTGTCTCTGACAAGTGCAAGTTCAGTTCCGCCGTGCAAAGGCCACCTCCCTGTAGCGTCAGGTCTCGCAAGTCTCCCCCGAGTGCCCAGAAAAGAAGCTGCAAGGGCCCAGGGAAGCAGCAGGGAGACCCTGAAGCACCAAGCCAAGTCCAAGCAGCACCCCTGCCACACCACAGGCTGTTCACAGCGCACGGCCGCGCCGCTGTGCCTGGCCGCGGCGGCCGGTGCAGCGCCATGGACGTGTTTGCTGCCGCCTCCGACGACTCGGCGCGCGTACAGTCTGCCGCCGAGCGCTCGTCTGGGCACGACGGGGCGGCTGACAGCGCACTGGAGCTGGGCAACGTGGTTGACAGCGTGCCAGGGACTGTTGCAGACTCGGCGCCGCCGCAGCCGCGCCAGCTCCTGCTCTTCGACCTGAACGGGACGCTGGTGCAGAAGGAGTGGGCGCGCGGCAAGGGGCACCGCTTCCAGCTGCGGCCCGGTGCGGCCCACTGAAAGGTTGCGAGCATGGTGATACGCATGCCTGCGTTCCGTCGAGTGTGTTCAGCACTGCGTTTCAAGGCCCACGCCAGGCCACTGTGCTGCAAGGCACGTATGTGACGGCACGCCGCAACGCAATCTTGTCTGAACTGTTTGTGCTGAGCGCAGCGCTGCTGCCGCTCGCAGGCGTGGAGCGCATTGCCGAGCTCGCGAGCGCATACAGGTGCGCACGCCGCAGCCGCCCGCAGCGCGCAGCCCGCCCTCTCAGCCCGGCGCCCTGGCGCGCGGGACGGCAGCGGCGCGCTGCTCTGGTCACGCAGCCCCGCCCGACTGCGCGCGCCGCGCGGCCGGCAGGCTGGGCATCTTCTCCTCGGCCACGGCGCGGACGGTCCAGCACGGCCTGGCGGCCATACGCGGCCACTTGCAGAGCCGCGGGCTGGCGTGCGAGTTTGAGGTGGTGCTGCACCGGGGCCACTGCCGCGCGGCCACGGTGCGCGGCTCCCGCGCCCGCTGCCCGTGCCGCCCCGCCCAGCGCTGGGAACGGCCTTGGCTGAGTGACTTTGGCAGAGCATGCCACAGCTGACAGGCAAGCAGGTGCGCCCATGGGCTTGTCCGGGGGGCTGCCGAGAGCCGCTGGGCGCACCTTGCAAACGTCCGCGCTTGCTTCTCGGTGCTACGCTTTAAATAAGCGGGGGGATCCGGCGCAGGACCACATCGCGGCAGGCGGCGAGGCGCACGATATGGTCAAGCCGCTGCGCGAGCACTTTGGCGCCGGCGCGGGCGGCGTGACGCTGGTCGACGACGAGGCGTGGAAGGCCGCGCCCGGCGAGCGCGACAGCCTGCTGCTCGTGCCGTCCTGGGACGCAAGCGGGCCCGACCGCGGCGCGGCCGACACGGTGCGCAGCCTGCCGGCGCTTGACCCGCGCCGCCGTCCTACAAGCGGTGCCACGTGCAGCGCGGCGCGTCGCCCACCTGCCGCCCAGGCTGCTGACGCGCTCCATGCGTCTGCTTGGGCGGGCATCCTTTTGCAGCGTGCCCCCGCATGCAAGCGCGGCGTGCCCGGCGTCCTGCCCGTCTCTTGGCAGAGTGCGCTGCTGTACAGGCTCTGTGCCAAAGCACTATACACATCTGGTTGGCGGCCTTTAAGTGAGTTTTGTTGAAGATCTGTCACAGGCTTCTGCCCGACCTGGTCGCTGGGGTAGGCATAGGTGCTGCACCGCACCCACATGGCGCCAAGAACGACCACAGTTGGTCAGAGCACATTGTTGGCGCTCCTTGCCTGATCCGGTCGCTGGCCGGGCGCAGGTGCTGCCGCGCCTGGTGGACGCGCTGCTGCACCCGGACGCCAGCCCGGCGGCCGAGCCGGCGCTGCGGCGCGGCATCCTCGCCGCCATCTCCAAGGTCCGCCGCCCCGCCCGCCGCCCTCGCCAGCACAGGAGCCGCCGCCCGCCGCCGCGTGTCCAGCGACACGGCGGCTGCAGAGTGCTCACGTGCGGATGCCCCAGGAGGAACACTGCAGCCCCGTCCTCCGAGAGGCGGCGCGGCCGCGTCGGTGCTGAGGCGCCCGGCGCGCGCCGCGCCCGCGCAGATGCTGTTCGAGGGTGCGGGGATGCCCGGCGCGGCGCCGGCCGCGGCGCACGCCGCAGCGGGCGCGCCGCCGCCCGCCGCGCCGCTGCCCGCCGCGCCGCTGGGCGCGCTGGCGGCGTCCGGCTCGGCCAAGCGCAAGCGCGACGCGCTGGAGCGCGAGGAGGCCGGCGCGGTGCACAGGGCGCTGAAGGTGCGGACGGGCGCGCTTCCTTGGTGTCAGTCACTGTGCGCTGGCTCTGCTGCAAGGCCCGTCCCAACCGCGTGCAGCCGGCACGAGCCAGAGCCGTCGCCGCTCCATGCCGGATCTCACTGGCTAGCGAGCGCGTCCCCGCTGCCCCAGCGCTTGCGTTTAAGATGTAAATCAGGTTCGCGGGGCGCTTGCAGGTCGCCCTGCTCGGCGCGGCCGGCCGCCTGGACGGCGCCGGCGTGGCGGGCGGCGCCGAGGTGGCCGCCTACCTGGCCTGGCGCGCGCCGGGCGCGCTGCACGCGCGCCGCGTGCGCGGCGCGCTGGCGGAGCTGCTGCGCGCCGGCGCGTCGCAGGCGCGTGCGCTGCCTGCGGGCGGCGCCGACTGCCCGCCCGCTGCCGCCTGGGCCGCCGCGCACCTGGACCGGCTCGCGCTTGCGCCCGGCGCGCTGCCAGATGAGGCGGCTGTGGCGGCCGCGCTGGCCGCGCTGCTGCCGCTGCCCGCCGGCGCGGGGCCGGCGGCGGCGCCGGCGCCGGGCCGCGGGCCGGGCCCCGCCGTGGCCGCCGTAGCTGCGCCCGCTGCGCCAGGCGGTTGCGCTGCCGGCGCGCCGTGCTGCGCGAGGGTCGCGGCCGGGGCGCGCACGTGCGGCGGCGGCGGGCGTGTGAGCGCGGCGGCGGACGCAGGACGCGGCGCGGCGGCGGCGCGCGGCGCGGGCGCTGACCCCGCCATCGCGCTGGTGCTCGCGGCCGTCGCAGCGCTCCAGGCGCGCGGCCGCGCCCTGCCGCACCCCCACCAGAATTATTTGCGCGCGGTGTTGGAGGCAGAGCGCCGCCGTGCGACCTGAGAGCGCTCTCCATGCCTTATGAATCAGTGCTTTCGAGCACACAAGCGCCAAGTGTTGCAGGAAACGGGCCGCCTTCCTCCTTTCGTGGGTGCCCGGCAGTGCATGTACCGCAGGTACTATCCAGGAGCAGGCGAACGCGAGCAGGCGGCATCCTGCTGTCTCCCCAGCTCAGCGGTAGCAGCGCCGCAGGACCGCCCGGGCGCAACGCGCGCGCTGTGCCAGGCCTGGGTCGGCCTCGCGCGGGGCGGCTGCGACCCGCAGCCCGGCGAGCTGGACGACGCCATCGCGGAGCTGGTGCAGGTGATTTTGCGTGATCCTGCGCGCCGGGCAGCTCATTGCCGGCCCTCGCAGCTTATAGTCCTGGCAGCTTGACTCACCCTGTCCTGGGTACCTTGCCCGACAGTGTTGATTCGGAGTCGGTCCGCTGACTCAGACACGAGGGCCCCACTGCGCGTCGTTGCTGTGATGCATTCTATGTAAGTATGCACCTATCGCCGGGCGGCCTGAACAAGAACTTATGCTGACGACCGGGCGAGGAGGAACATGGCAGCAACACCCAGTCAGCGCCTTTGCAAGCGTGCGCCCAGCGTAACGGCGGGAGGTTGGGTAGGGTATGGTATGGAGGTAGGTAGGGCGTGACGGCCGCCCGGCGGGCGGGCAGGAGGGCGCGCTGCTGGAGGAGGCCCTGGGCGCCGGCGCGCCTGGGGAGCTGCTGCGCCTGCGCGCGCGCAAGCCGCCCAAGCGCAAGCAGGCCGCCACCGCGCTGGACGCGCTGCACAGGCTGCGGCCGGCGCGGGGCGCGGCCATTGCGCGCTCGGGCGACGACGCGGTGCGATCTGCTGGCTGATGCGCGTTGGCCGGCTCGTTGGACTGCCCGCCTCATGTGAGTTACGGTCTTGCAGGAGCTGCACGTGCATGTTGGGGTGTGCTGTGTCCTCATCATCATTCCTTGCTTCTGTGGGGCAATGTGGGGTTAACGAGGCTCTAGCTGCTGGCCTGCATCTCTTGGTGATCTATTAGAAATTCAGTGCTAGCACGCTGGTCCTGTGATTCCTACCATGCGCCGGCAGATACACTGATGCCGTGTCGTGTTATTTCAGGTGGCGGACGGCGCTGATCTGCCGGCGCCCAAGCGCGTGTGTCAGGAGCCGTGCACGTGCTCCCAGCGCCAGCAGTCTGCTGCAGCGGCTGCGGGGCGATGCGATGCGGGCCGCGCTCCTCAGCAGCCCCAGCGGGCAGCGGCCGGCGGTCAGACTGGCGCAGCCATAGCGGCGGCGCGCCCTGCAGACCGGCCGCGGGGTGCGGCCAATGCGGAAACGGCGGCCATGGACGAGCTGGGCGTGACCAGACTTCAGGGTCTGGACCCCAGCGTGCCCCTGCTTGCCGCAGCAGGGGCCGGCGCGGCGCCCAGCTCCGCCCCGCTGCTCCTGCCCGTGTTCGAGGACCGCCCGAGCGCCGGCGCCGGCGGCGTGGATGTGCTGGCCAGCTCGGCCGTGCCAGCATATGCAGACATACCGGCAAGCGCGGCCGCGGCGGAGCCGCCGCGGCCGCCACAGGCCGCGGAGCGTCCGCCGAGCAGCAGCGCAGCTGTTCCGGCGCATCCGAGCGCGCCGGCGTTGGGTGAGGCACACGGCGCATGGCATGCGGCTGCCGTCCGTCGGGACGGCGCGGGCCCGGCGCTGCAGTCGCGGCCGGACTCGGAAGGGCTGCTGCGGGGCGGCGGCCAGCGCGCTGCGGCGCCGCAGGCGGCGAGCGGGCCCGCGGGCCGTGGCGCGCCGCCCGCGCCGCGCATGTCCGCGCTGCACGGCGAGGTGCTCGCCTTCGCCGAGGCGGCCGCGCCGACGGCGCAGGAGGCCGCGCTGGTGCGCGAGGCGCTGTGGCACGTCGGCGCGGCCGCCGGCGAGCTGTGGCCGGGCAGCCGCACGGTGCTGTTTGGCAGCCAGGCGACGGGGCTGGCGCTGCCGGTGCGGCCGCGCTTGCCATGCTTGGAAGAGCCGGGAACCGTGAGAGTCGGCCGCCCACCGTGAGCTTGCGTATTGAGACAGGTGTAGGGCACGGCAAGGACTGGAAGCAGACTGGCCGTGCCGCAGCGCCCTGGATGACATGCCTTAACAGCGCAGCAGCGCCGCCGCCGCTGCTGCGCGCAGCAGGTCGCCCCGGGCGATACGGGCGCCCCGGCCGCAGCCCTGCGTCGGCGGCGACGCGCGCGCGCACGCGACGTGCCGCGCGCACAGAGAGCGAGCGCGGCCGTGCATGCATGCGTTTTTTCTCAGGTTGGCAGTTACTCAATCTGTTCTTGTTACCAGCATGATGCGCGCCGCAGAACTCGGACCTGGACGTGGTGGTGCTGGGCGTGGGCGCGCACCTCGCGCGGGCTGGCACCGGCTTCGAACGGCCCGAGCGCGAGCGCCTGCGCGGCCTGCTCACCGCGCTGCTCGGCCGGCTGGCCGGCCGCGGCGTGCTGGCCGGGTCGCCGCTGCTGATCGGCAATGCGCGCGTGCCCATCATCAAGTGCCGGCTGGCAGGCGCGCGCGGCGGCGGCGGCGGCGGCAGCGGCGGCCGCAGCGTGGCCGTAGACATCAGCCTGGGCGTCGCGAACGGCGCGGCGGCGGTCGCGTGGGTCGCCGGCGCGGCGGCCGCGGTGCCCGCGCTGCGGCCGCTCGTGCTCGTCGTCAAGGCGCTGCTCAAGCAGTGGCGGCTCAACGAGGTCTTCAAGGGCGGCCTCAGCTCGTGCGCCCCTGTCTCTTCCTGTCCCCAGCTGCTCTCTGCCGGCGCGCGAGACGCGGCGCACAGCACAAGCGGTGCTGTCCATTGCCGTACAGGGATCAACAGCGCCTGGGCGGGCCCTGTCGCCGGCCTGCGCGCCCACATGTGCACGGACGCAGCTGCAAGCGCTTGGGGGCAGCTGCAAGAGCGGGCTTGGCTCCTGGAGAGGCCGTGCCAACGGGCCAGGAGCGCGGCAGCCCCAAGCATGCTTCCTGGCCACAGGCACGGCGACCGCGCGCCCCGCCCCAGCTGCGCGCCGGGCGCGCGCAGGTACTCGGCCGCGCTGCTGGCGCTGGCGCACCTGCAGGCCGAGCGCGCCGCGCCCGCCTGGCCGGTGCTGCCGGGGCCGGCCGGCAGCGGCGGCGGCGGCGGCCGCGGCGGCGGCCAGGTGGACCTGGGTCACGCCCTGGTGGGCTTCCTGGAGCGCTTCGGGCGGCAGTTTGACTACGAGCGCCAGGCGGTGCGCCGGGATGTGCCCTGCGCTATCGCGGGCAGAGTCTGGACAGCGCTGCGCCCGAGCGCCCGGACCAGCGTGCGGGCGCACAGCGCAACGCGGCCGCCGCTCAACCCGCTCATGCCGGAAGGCGCCACGTGCCGTGTGTAGGATGCAGAAGATTCGCGCGAGCCTGCTTGTAGCGCGATGTGATGCGGTCCGCCTGCGTGTGCGCCTGCGCGGTGGGTGGAGGCCAATTGCGAGGCAGCGAGAGTGCAAGGTGCTCTGGTCGGTGTGCCGGGCGTCCCCTGACCTGTCCCCTGGTTGCAGGTGAGCGTGCGCCGGGGCGGCGTCGTGGCCAAGCCAAAGGCCTGGCGCACGGCCGGCCGGCCGTGGCTGCTGGCGGTCGAGGACCCGCAGGAGCCCGGTGAGGCCGCGCCCTGCTGCAGCCAGGGCAGCACACACGCCGCTGCTGCTCAGCACGCACGCGAGCGCACTGTGTTAGGAGGGCGTTGCGCCCATTGCAGTTTTTGCATGGCCTTGCATGTTGCGTAACACGAGGAGCTTGTTTTCAATCAAATCTGGCACCTGGTACACGTGACTGCGGCGGCGGCGGTGGCAATTCCTGCAGTGCTGCTGCTAGCAGGCAGGGCTGAGTCTGCCGCCATGGAGAGCACCTCTGTGCTGAGGCGCAGCCCACTGGCATGGCGCAGGCAAGGACATTGGCGCCGGCTCGTACGCCATCGCGCGCGTGCAGAAGCAATTTCGTGCGGCGGCGGCCACGCTGCGCGCGCGCCTGGCCGTAGCCGATCGGGCCGCACCAGCGCCGGCGCCGGCGGCCGGGCGCGGCGCGGCCGCCGCCTGGGGCGCCGTGCAGGCCGACGGCGCGAGCCGCAGCCCCGGCGCGGGCGCGCCGCCGGGCGCGCTGCTGGGCCACGTGCTCGATGTCGGGAAGGCGCTGCGGCGGGGCGCCGGCGCGGGCGGCGCGGGCGCGCCACGTGCACCGCCGGAGGCGAAGAAGGGTCCGAAGCCCAAGCGGCACAAGAAGCCGCCCAACCCGGCGGCGATGCAGCGGAACAAGCCGAAAAAGCGCCGGCCGGCGCCGGGGCCGGAGGCGGACGAGGCCGGCCCAGGGCGGCCTGCTAAGCGGCCGCGCCAGGCGGGCGGCCGCGGAGGCGCCAGCAGGCCTGGGCGGGCGGGCACAGGTCGGGCCTGAGCGCCTGTGCCTGTGTTGAGAGCATGGCTTATCGCCAGCTACAAACGCATGAGTGTTGGTTTTGTTGGGTGAGGGGATCTGTGGGCCCGTGTCTTGTATCACAAGGGTCACTCTGAGCATAGGATGGTGAGCAGGTGTCTGTTGCTCCTAGAAGTATAACGCGCTCGCCAGAGGTTTGTCTGCGACATGCAAGCACAGCACCGCTGTTGACGTGATGGCTTTCGCCATGTCAAGTACTCGCTGCACGAGCACTCCTCCCTAGTCCCTCCCTGGGGCTACCCCCAATGACACCACCATGCATGGCTGCCTTAAGGCTGCAGATGGGAGAAGTGCCAAACTACTTCTCAGTGACAAGTCCTCATGCATATCATGGCACGTGCATGCACACCTGCAGATGCAAATTGCCTCGAATCCTCTGCGTGAGAGCACAGATAGGCTAGACAGTCCTCAAAGGGTCACTGTCCCACCACAAATAGAGGCGGGAAGCAAAGCAGTTTGTGGGCTGCATGCGCCTCAGCGGCGTCAGGATGAGCGCACTCAAACCTCTGAACAGCTACTTTGATGGCATCAAGACGACCATCTTCAGTGTCATGTCTGCGCTGGCCGTCGAGCACAGCGCTGTCAACCTGGGTCAGGTGATAAGCATGCAATTGCGCATGTGACAAGTGACTTACGTCTGCCTCGTGAGCTGTGTCGACTGGCAGAGGACAGGCGCTCACTGCCGGGCTGTTTGCGCAGGGGTTCCCGGATGATGAGGGGCCGGCACGCCCCCCACTGCCTGATGCAAGTACTTTCGCTCTCAACACCCTCTCCTGTCTCAAGTCCTGCCGGCTGCATAGGCTGAAGCACACGTTCACCTGCTCTGAACACAGAGCAAGCCCCCCCGTAAGCAGGCACGCCTGCGGCACCAGCGCGTGGGCAGCTGAGGCGCACGCGCCCCGCGCGCAGGACGCCATGAAGGACAAGGCAGCCAGGGCCTTGTACGACTACAACAACCAGTACCCGCCCTATGCCGGCGTGCCCGAGCTGCGGCAGGCCGTGGCGCGGCACGCCGAGCGCCAGACCGGCATCCCCGTGGACGCGGCCACCGAGACGCTGGTCACTGTGGGCGCGTCGGAGGCGCTGTCGTGCGCGTTCCTGGGCCTCGTCAACCGCGGCGACGAGGTCATCCTGTTCGACCCCCAGGCAAGCTCGCACCTCCGGCTGGCTTCAGAGCGCTCGCTGCGCCCCTGCTGCCGATATGTTACCGCCTGTGGAGTCTGCAGTGCTACAGGCAGTCATGCTGAGGCTGTAGCATGATCTGTGCATCATCATTGTGACCATCGGCAAGCTGGCTCATGCATGCAAGTGGCCTCAAAACATGCAGCTGATCTCAAATCATGCACTGCACTCATGCTGTGCTGCTCTTGCCACGGAATGCTCTGCTAAGTGCACGCTGATCCAAACAGTTGTGCTGAGGCTGGTGGGTGGGTGGCAACGCTTTGGTGTCTCAGGCAGATATGCCAGGTGTGCCATTGTGATCAGGTGATGACTGCTCACGGCGTGCCCCATGCAGTATGACCTGTACGCGCCCGCCGCCACGGTGGCAAACGCCGTGATCAAGACGGTACAGCTAGACCCGAATGACTGGTCGGTGCCGCGCGCGGCCGTGGAGGCCGCCTTCAGCGACAAGACCAAGCTCATCCTCATCAACTCACCCCACAAGTGTGCCGCGGCGCATGGCCCCGCCCGCACACGCCGCCCGCTGCAGCGCCGGAGCACACGCTCATGTCACACGAGACGGGCGCTGCGTTCAACAGATGCTGTGCTGAACGAGCTGAACGGAACGCGGGTTACAGGTCCGGCAGCGCTTGCCTGGCACTCACTGGGCTCGCTGTGCCGCTGGGCTGCTGCACATGTGTGCTTGAAGTCTGTGTCCGCCCAGGCTGCACGCTGCCCAGTCCTGAGCTCGCGCGCGCATGCGCAGCCCGACAGGCAAGGTCTTCTCCGACGAGGACCTGGAGTTCATCGCGGCGCTGTGCGTGAAGCACAACGCGTACGCCATCTGCGACGAGGTGTCGCCCCCGGTTGAGTGACATCATACATCGCGATGCACCCACCCGCCGTGCATAGGCGCGCTGCACGATGCTTTCAGGCACTGTCACACATTAAGGCCGGTCACATTATGTTCTGCTTACACACAAAGTGCCACGCGCATCTGTTCCCGCTTGCATGAGGCCCTGCCCCGAGCGCAAAGCGCGCGCGCTCGGTCGCCAGGTGTACGAGCACCTCGTGTTCGAGGGCTCGCACCACAGGTCGCTCCGCACCTTCCCCGGCATGGCCGACCGCACTGTACGCGTCGGCTCTGCCGGCAAAACGTTCTCCTTCACAGCGTGGAAGGTCCGCAGCTTTTGCGTGCGTGAGGGGGTAGCTTGCGGGTGGCGCTTATGGGAGCGCTCAGGTCGCAAGTGCGAGGCAATATCAGTACACTCCTGCATATCATGCGTGTTTGGAGTGTTTGCAGTTGGTTGGAAAGCTTATTTGGCAGCACAGTTACAGCGGCGGCTCGTTGCGCAGATCGGCTGGGTGACAGGCCCCGCGCGCCTGGTGGCCGCGGTGTCAAAGGCGCATCAGTTTGTGACGTTCACGGTGGCGAGCAGCCTGCAGCGCGCCGTCGCATATGGCCTGGACCACGAGGCGGTGTTCTACACGTGCGCATCTCCCCTGCCAAGCAGCACAGAGGCTGCGACGCACATGCATGAACGGGTCTAGCAATGCCGGCCGGGGTGGACACCTGGCTTGCGCTTCGCAAAGACAAGACAGTCCACCAAGAAGTCACACTGAAAGTGTTGCCGTAGCTTGCTGGTGCGTGACAAGCAGAGTTGACTGCATGCCGCTGCAGGAGCTTTACGGCTGAAGATGCACTTGTACTGTAGGGCGTCTGCTTTGCTGGCATGACGCGGGGGCGTGCGGCGCGCGGGCAGGGGCCTGGGGAAGGAGCTTGAGAAGAAGCGCGCATACCTGGAGCGCCGCCTGAAGGAGGTTGGCTTCCGGATTTTGCCTGCGCAAGGCACCTACTTTCTCATTGCTGACTTCAAGTGCGCACCGCACCGGCGCCTCGCTTGGCGCCTCGCTTGCGCGCGACGGCGGCGACCCGGCGGCGGGCCGCTTGCGTCACGGCACGGCGGCCGGCGATGATGTGGACATGTCGGATGGCTCGCACGCCCCCGGCACGTTCGACAGCGCATTTGAGCGTGACGGCACTGCTGGCAACGGCCCGCATGCAGGGGCATGCTGCCTGTCCCCGGCAGTGCTCTTGAGTCTCAGAGTGCTGCAAAGCCCCACTGCATTGTGGCTTATTGACGTGGCAATTGGTGTGAACGTGAATTAAGCAAGCTCTTGTGCGGGCCTCAGGTAGCGCTGGCGGCGGTGCTGCCGACCCTGAGCATGCCGCCCCTGCCACGGCTACTCCGGCCGCCAAGGCGCGCCGCAAGGCCGACAAGCGGCGCGCGGACGCGCGCAATGCGGCAGTGAGCAACGCCTGTAACAGAGGAGCGCCGTCCGGAGGCGGGCCCAGCAAGCGGCACAGGGCCGCGGCGGCCGGGGCACCCGGCGGTGACGAGGCTGTCATCGCGCGTGCGGCGCTGGGCGCGGCTGAGGCGGAGGCAGGCTTTGCTGGTGGGGCGGTCGAAGAAGGCGATGACAGTGGAGACGCGCGCATGGCACTGCGCCGTCTGGGCGCGCGCAGCGCGGACCCGCGCTTTGCGGCGGCGCTGGCGCATGAGCGCGCGGGCTTCGCCAAGCAGGCGCGCAGCTTATGACAAATGACTGCGGTGGTTGGCTGCACTCCAGGAGCCTGCTCTCGCACGGTCAATTGCGGCCATGACAGAGAGTGAGCCTACTGCACACTGCCACGCATGTAAGCAGCATGGGGCATGTCCTTGTTGGCTTGGCTTCGTGGTGAGCTTGGCTGACACGGCAAGCGTGCACCACAGCGTGCCGCGCCTTGCTGATCGGGCACTCCTGCCCAGGTGCACCGGGCGCGCGCCGAGGCGCGCGCTGAGGCGGAGGCAGCGGTTGAGCAGCGCTTGGCCGCGGCGCTGGCGCATGAGCACGCGCATCTGGACAAGCAGGTGCAGCTCACTCTATTTGTGCGGCACTTCGGCAGTGCTCTGGCTTGGTTCTAACCGGAGCCCCATCCAGGGCACCTGCGTCCGCCCTCGCCATGCGCCCTCTGCAGCTTAGCAGCTCAAGGAGGCGCGGCGAGCTGGCAGCACGTTGGCCAACCTCGAGCCCGGCTGGACGCGCCCTGCCGACGCGCTTGCATTACCGACACGCGGCGCGCCGCCGCAGACCGCTTCGAGAGCCTGGCCTTCTTCAGCAGCATCGGGCCCACGCTGGACGGGCGCGTCAAGCCCGACATCGTCGCGCCGGGCACCACCATCTCGGCATACGCCGCAGAGTGCGCGCGGCCGGCCGCGCGGCCTGCATGCCGGGCGGGCCTGCAGGCCTGAGGTTGGTGCGAGTGTTGCGTGCGCGCACCCATGAAGTACCTGCGCAAGCACTGCATCACCGCCAGCCTCACACCCAGCGCTCTGGGAGCCCGCGCGCGGCAGGGTATGAGCCTAACCCCAAATTACCCTCAAAGACCTGCCGAAGCTCCGCGCAGGACAGAGGGCCCGCAGACCTGCGCGCTGGGCGTCGACCGCGGCACGTCCATGGCGACGCCTGTGGTGGCCGGCGCGGCCGCGCTGGCGCGCCAGTACTTTGCTGGCGGCTGGTATCCGGCCGGCGCGCCGCAGGCCGCGTCCGCTTTCGCGCCAAGCGCGCCGCTGCTGAAGGCCGTGCTGCTGGGTGCGCACGCACGCGCGCCGCGGCGCCGCTAGCGGAGCTCCGCGGCTCACATCCCATGGCATGCGGCGTGCATGCAAAGTCAGCCGGGCCTCTTGTCCTTGGGTGCCAACAGGTCGTCAGGTCGCCGTCTGCACAAGCGCTGCCCCCTTGCGCCTTGCGTTGTCGATAGGGTTTGCAGGGCCAGAGTTTCAGGATTAGCCACCGCGCACAGGCGGCGCGGCGCCCATGGCGGGCATCGCGCCGAGCGCGAGCGCGCAATACAACGGCGTGCCACTGGACCCGCCGCCGTCGGTGCGCCACGGCTTCGGCCGCCTGCACCTGGGCCGCGCGCTGCCGCTGGCCGGCGGCGCGCAGGGCTGGAGCCTGCAGGCGCGCCGCCCGTGGGGGCCGGGGCCGGGTGCGGAGGTGCTCCAGGGAGCGTGCGAGGCGGGGGGCCTGGTTGCCTGTGAGAAGAGGGCGCCTCAGGTTGGCGCCTGGCGCCGCATGACTACCCCTACCGTGCCGTGCGTGAAGAAGTTTTCATTCACGTCTGTGGTCAGGTATTGGCTGGTGAGTCGACCTGTCAGGCAGGGCATCTAGATAGGTCTAAATTGGCTTTGGCCGGTGGGAACGGCCCGACAGCCGCGCCGCGGCCGCCAGGTCGTGGACGCGGCGGCCATCCCAGACACAGGCGCCGTGCACAAGTTCTGCCTGACCGCCACCGGCGGCCCGCTGCGCGTCACGCTCGCCTGGGCCGACCGGCCGCCCGCGCAGGCGTCGGGCCGCCAGCTCGTCAACGACCTGGACCTCAACGTGAACCCCCCACCGCCCGCCCTGTCCCGCCTGTGCAGCAGGTGTCAGCGCACGGCAAGCACAGCTCGACGGTGACGTTGCAAGTCGCAAGAAAACCCGCCTGGCCGGTTTGCTACAACAGCATACCTGTGCAGCCGAGGCGCTTGCAGGACCATGTACTGTAACGCCCCTCGCATGCGCTCGGGAAGGGCAAGACCCTACATTGGGTGAGCCAGGGTCTGGCTAAGCTGCACCCCATGCAAGGGTGTGGCCGAGCTGCACCGGGCGTGCCTGCGCGGCCGGCGCCTCCACTCGGCCCGCAGCACCACAGGCGGGCATGTGGGCGCTGACGCCTCGGCGCGCGCCAGGTGCGCGCCAACAGCCTGGCGGGCTACAATCTGCCCGGCAACGGCGCTGCTGACCGGGTCAACAACGTCGAGCAGGCGCGCGGGGAACACTGAGTGCCCCGTGCCGCAGCTGCTGACTGCCAGCTGCAGCAGCTGCTTATAGAAGGAGCGCTAATGAGGTTGAGGGACTGAGCCATGGGTGCTGGGTGGGTAAGGCCACTGTGCTGCATTCGGGCCAGAAGCCAGGCTGGACCACGTTGCTGATTGTCAGTCTGTGACTTACACTTATGCGCACAAACAGCGCTCAGCGTGGCGCTCTGCAGATGCAGGCAGGGTTGGCAGGCAGGGAGTGGCGTGCTGACCGGTGTGCCCACAAGCGGGCCGGCCGTGTCCCCCCTGGCGCAGGTGGCCATCGACGCCATGGACGCGGGCCTGGTGGTGGTCACGGTGACCGGCTTCAGCGTCCCCTTCGGCCCGCAGACATACAGCCTCGCTGTGCAGGTGGGCGGACCGCGCATGCGCGCCTGGCACGCGCACCACGCATCCCACTAGCGGCGACCGCGCGACATCGCGGCGTCCAGGGTCGGTCACATGCAGTGCATCCGGCCGCAGCATGGGCTGGCAGCTTCGCGCGCGCGCGTGGCCCGCACCCCGGGACGCGACCTGATGAGCGCCCTGTGGCGGCCGCCACATGCGCGCCGGCGCAGCGCGCCTGCATGGCAGGGCCGCTGGCAAGGGTTTTGAGGGGTCAGCTTTTGGGTTAGCTCATTGCGCACGATTAGGTTGTGATAGGGCCGGCCCCCGCGCAGGGCAAATTCACAGGCTGGCTGGAGAGCAGCCGCAACCCAGCCTGGGACGGTGTAACGCGCGCGGTCTGCACGCTGCCCGTCGCGGCCATCTCCGCGGCGCCGCCGGCGCTTGGCAACAGCACCCTGGCCGCCTTCTCCTTCTCCGCCAGCGACCGTGCGGCCCCCCGCGTGTTCGCCCCGCGCGGGGCGCATGTCCTGCCCCATGTGGGGCACAGCTCTGCCTGGCTGACTGATGAGCTAGCAAGACTAATGAGGCAGCCTGACAACCTGTCTCGCTGGGTCCCAGCACCACCCCAGCTGTCCTCACCATGCACCCAGTCAGTGTACAGTGGCAGGCTGAGCTGTAGCTTCCTACACGAAGGAGGTGACTCATCCTCGTCATGTCCCAAAGTACTCGGTCCTGCCATGTCTGCCATATGCATTAGTCACGGACATGGTGTCTCCTGCGGGAGATGACACAGCCTGGCAGCGCGGCCTGCATGACCGCAATGCACGCTTCTCTTGCAGCCGCGCCGGGCGGGTTTGAGTGTCGGCTGAGCGGCGCGGGCGGCGCTTCGTGGCCGCCGCCGCTGCATGGCTGGGCCGCCTGCGCAAGCCCCGTCGTCGCCGCCAACCTCAGCGACGGCAGCTACCTGTTCGCCGTGCGGGCCGCGGGTACGCGCGCTCACTGCACGATATGGGTCAGTCAGCGGGGGCGCCGTACTGGATTACATGACGTGCCATTCATGCAATCATGGGCGGACGCATGCAAGTTGCGTGATGCAGATGTAGGCAAACAAGTCGGCCGGAAAGGTTTTTATGTGACTGCATGACAAAGAATATCAGCATTACGCATGTGGCCGTTACAGGCAGCGCTGCATGCAGGGTACATCGTGCAGGACGCGCGCGCCTTCAGGGTCGACACAAGCACGCCCGAGACCAACATCACGGCCACGCTGGCGCCCGTGCTTGGCGCGCCGCGCTCGGCGCTCTTCGCGTTCAAGGCCGCCGACGCCGCGCCGGTCGCATTCTCGTGCTGCCTAAGCGGCTCCGCCTGGCAGGCCGCGCCGCTGCCGGCCGCTTTCGCGGCCACGCTCGGCGCGTGGCTGCCCTGCCAGAGCCCGCAGGCGCGCCAGGGCCGGGTGCAGCATTCCGGGCGCTCTGTCTTCGCTGGTCTGCACTGCAGCCCTGTGAGGGCGCTGAGCAGCTGATCTAATCGTTATTATTTTCTTGCCTCAGCCGCACATTGCTGCTTCCTCTTCACATTCTTTGAGACGGGCAGGATCAAGATGTCCCTGCCGGAGCCCTCGTCCATGCTGCGCATGCGTGATGCAGGTATGCAGGCCAGCAATGATGCCAAATGCACCATCCAGCTGCTTAGCTGCATGTCCGGGTGGCCGCCTCGCGCAGGAGTACGACTCGCTGCCGGCGGGAAACTGGTCGTTTGCAGTGACGGCCACGGACGCAGCGGGCAACTGCGAGGCCGGTGCGGCGGCCGCCGCGCCGTGGCAGATCGACATGGCCGCATTTGTGCAGATCACGGGCGGCGACGCGGGCGCGGTGATCAGCAGGCGCGCTGCCAGCGCCCGGACGCGCGTGTTGTTGTGCCTAACCCTAACCCTGTCTGACCATACTGCACACATGGCATCGAGCAGCAGCGCCGCTGTCTGTCGCAGGGGCCGCTTCTGCGTGGCCGGCAACATACAACAGACTGCGCTGCGCCAACTTGTGCAGCTAGCTTGGGGGTGTAAACGCAGTGCCTTGTGCGTTCACTCGCCTGCCCCCAGGCCCATGCACCTGAGGCCGGACTACGCCTCGGCGTGCAGGAGCACTTACTTGGCAGGCAGAGAATGCGCAAAACTTGCAGGCAGCGACGGACCCGCAAGCAGAGCGGCGCCCCTGCTCGCGCGCAGGAGCAGCGCCAGCTTTGCGTTCGGCGCGGTGATCAGCTCGCAGGCGGCCCCCGGCGCAGTGCCGCTGGAGTGCGCGCTGCAGGCCTATGGCGCGGCGGGCTGGGTGCCTGCGGCGGCCGCGTTCGCCGCGTGCGCCAGCCCCGCGGTGCGCTTATGTGAGCGGGCATGCGCGGGGGCATGCTCAGTTGCACAGCTGCAGCGGGACAAGCCCTTTTACACTGCCAGCGCCTGCACGCTCAGAAGAGCCCATGCTTGCACTGCTGAGCAGGCCGGGAGGCACCAGCGCCACTGGCGCCCAGCTCGCACCTGGTGGAAGACAGCCTTGCAGCACTGGTGCTTACTAGCCTTGCATGCATGGCTGCGGCTGGCTGACATCGCGGCGCCCCCCGGGGGGGTGGCGCCCAGATGTACTCCGACTGCACCTCAGCGTGTACCTGTTCAGCGCCCTGCTGCTGTCATGAACCGTACCCTAACTCTAACTCTAATCTATACCAATCATAACCCCAGTGCGATGCCGCCCAGGTGTACACTGGGCTGCACCCCGGCGTGTACCTGTTCAGCGCCCAGCTCCAGGGCGGCGACCCGACCATCGCCGCCACAGCTCAGGCAGGGCCCCGCGGTGCCCAGGCCTGGGCCCTGCGTTGAGACCCCTGGCGCGACAGGCCGCCCCAAACAATCGAGGGCGCCTGGAGTGCACGCACGACGCCGCAGCTCTGGCATGCATGCAACAGATGCGCATGTGTGCAACGTACCATGGGCATGCAGCCCCTAAAAGGGACAGCTCCATGGAACTCAATCCCTGTAGGCCTGTAGACGCGAGCTTCGGGCGAAGGCGAGCCGGTCCTGCCGCGGCGCGCGCAGGTGCAGGTCGATGTGCAGGGCCTGCAGGCGGTGATCGAGGCGGGCCCGCCCGCGCTCACGGCCACACCTGCTGCGCAGTTCTTCTTCTCCGCGGAGGGCGCGTCCGCGTTCGCCTGCCGCCTGCAGGGCGGCGGCGGCGCGGCGGCCGCCGCCGGCTTTGCCGCCTGCACCAGCCCCATGTGCGGCCCTCGGCGGCCGCCGCTGTGTGCTGCTTGCCGCCCGGCGGGCCGCGCACCCATGTCCGCGCATGCTGCCAGCTCACAGGGCGCTGGCGGCGCATGCCTGCTCCAGCGCGGCGGCGCGCCGGCAGCACAGCGCCAGGCGGCGGCTGCACCGCCTGCCCCGGCACGCGCCCGCCATGCTGCGACCAGGACACCTGGCCGCAGGCGCCGCCGCCCCCATGCCTGCGCTGCGCGCGCAGGGCGTACGGCGGCCTGGCGGACGGCAGTTACACATTCCAGGTGCGGGCGCTGGGCGCGGCCGGCGCGCCGGCCACGGCCGGGCCCGCCGCCGCGGCCGCGTTCCTCGTCGACGCCGCGCCGCCCACGGCGTCCGCGCTGCGCTTCACGCCGGCGGCGGCGGGGCGGGCGGCGGCCGTCGCGGCCGCGCCCGGATCCCCGCCCGCCGTCCTGCCGGCCGCCGTGGCCGCCGCGCCTGCGGTGGCCGCCGACGGCGGCGCCGTCGCGCTCGCCAACGGCGCATTCACCGCGACGTTCAGCGTGACCGATGGCGTGCTCGGCTCCGGCGTCAATGGGTGCCCTCCCTCCCTATCTTCCCAGGTGTCAGCTGGTGCTGTGCGCACGGGCCCCAGCATGCTCGCGCAACGCCGCTGCGGCAGGCCCTGGCACAGCCCTGCATGCTGCGGCAAGGCCCTGGCACAGCCCTGCATGCTGTACACACGGCCCCCACACCCTGCAGTAGGGTTGAGGTGTCCCCATAATCACAGCGTGAGAGGGCGGCGCCCGCTGCGGCAGGACCTGGTGCACGGTCCAGGCCGTGACGGACGTGACCGGCACGGCGGTGGCGGGCGCGCCCGGGTTGGGCGGCACCGGGCGCAGCGAGCCGTGCGCGCCCGGCGGCACCGCCTACTCCCTGGACAGCGGCGCCTATACCTTCCAGGTCTGCTGCGCGCCTCTTGCGGCACCTCTGTCGGCCGCGCACGCCGCCCGCATCGCAGCGCTGCGCGTCCGCTGCCGCCCCGCCCGTGCACTGCAGCGGACTTGTCGTGCATCATGAAGGGTTTGCAGTGCACTGCACACCTTCCCATGACACCCTCTGGCAGGCTTGGCGGCAGCTTTATGTATACGAGGTCAGGTTCGCACGTCGCTCCGCGCGCAGCCGCTGAGCGGCCAGGGTTTTGGCCTCTGCCACCTTGACCTGTGCGTTTACGGATCCTGCATGCTGCACACAGTCATGCCTGACCGCGGCGGACAGCGCCGGCACCATGGCGGCGCCGCCGCCAGCCGCGCTGCATGCCGGCAGTGGCACCGGCACGACGCTGCCTGCCGCACCGCCGTCGGGCCGCCGGCCGCATGCGCGCGCCCGTTACCGCTCACGGGCGCCGCGAGCAGCCTGAGGAAGGCGTCGCGGCGCTCGCGCAGGTCGTGGCAACCGACAACGCCGGCAACACGGCCGCACCGCTGGCGGCCGCGTTGCGCGTGGGCAGCAGCGCCGGCGAGACGCTGGTCGCCGCAGCGCCGTCCTCCGCGCGCCCGGCCGCGAGCGTGCCGGCCGTGGCTGCCAGCGCGGCCGCGGGCGCGGTGGGCCTGGCGGCGGTCGTGCTGTGGCTGCTGCTGCGGTAGCCGGGCCTGCCGGCGCAGGGCGCTGCAGGGCGTCCTCGTGTTTGGGCGCGGGCTTGCTGCTGTGGTGTCGCTGACGAGGGTGCCCCGCCCTACTGCCTCTGCATTGGTAGAGCCTTGCAGGCCACAGCAGGGAGGGAGTTTGCAGGCGGCCTGGCAACCGCAGCCACAGTGGGGACATACGCTGTGGTACCGCGGCTGTTCGTGCGGTGCCATGCTTGTCACGATGTTGAGGGGCGGGAAGGGAGAGTGCTTGCATGCGCGTGTGCCACATGTGGATGGATGTGACCATGCACAGCAGGTTTCTTGTCAGCAGCCACTCACACTGGTCCCCCCAGCTAACCCGCACGCAGCATCTGCAGAGCACTGCTCACTGCAGTTTCTGCAGGCGGAGGCACAGCGTACTGGGTGGTCATGCGTGTCATTCATGTACCAAGGCATGTGTCAAGCTCCGACATGGGCACTCTGTGATGCAGGCTGTTGGGCTACAGGTAGATGCGGCTGCAGCCTTCTGTCCGCGCTCTGCTCATGCGTGCCATGCGCGACTGCCTTATTACTACTGAGGCGTCAGCCTCGCCAGCAACCGAGATAGCTATGGCGCATAGCGTAGCATATAGCGCAGCAAACAAATACCAGAAGGCCATGAGCTGGCCAGTGCGGGCCCCCCTGTCGGAGCGCCCACCCTGCCGCTCACGAGACCCAGCATGAGCGACACCCATCGCTCTTCAGCAGAGCAGGACCAGAACAGAGAATAGGCCATAATGCGGCAAGGACGCAATGCATGCAAACGGTGCAAGCGTCAAGCTGCAAGCCGGAACAGCGGTACCCTCAGTTGCAGGACATTCCAGGCGCATGCTGCCAAAACAGGCTTGATATTACATAACCTGCGCACATCCCCAACTGGCACCCCAGGGCTGCGGCAGACCACAAGATATACTGTCAGCGCATGGCAGGGTTCTGAGACCCAAACCAGCGTTTCTCTCCGCCCAAATAATAATAAAAGAAAACATGTTGTGCCTGCACTCTGCTCAATCCTGCTTGCCACGATATAACACTAAGAAAGACCTGTGCCACTGGCACATGCGCGAGTGACTGGGCAACAAGCTTGCGGCCCATGGTTGCTCCGCACGGCACACGCTCTGCACGGCAAACGCATAAAAGCATGCGCGCCTTCAAAATAGAGTAAACAGGGTGAATAGCGGCCTTGGGCGCCGCAGCCAAACAGCTGTGCGCGCCCAGCAAAACACACATGCAGCGCTGCCACGGAACGCAGGGCCGAAAGCGCCCTCAGCCTCCCTCAGAAACCCCAGAAGCAATCGCGCGCCGCCTGAGCTTGGAAACCTGGGCAGGCCAGGCTGGTGTGCGCGGCTTGCAGGACACGCAAGACGGCAGCTGCGGGCTGCGCGGTAAACGGCAGCAGCGGCATCAGGCGCCCGAGAACGACACCAGGATGCTCGCCGCCGAGGCGAGGACCTTCTTGGGGCGCGGCGGCGCGGCGTCGGCGTCGCTGCTCACGCCGGTGCACGCCGCGACCGACGACTTGGAGTTCTCCGAGCCAATCGAGTCCGCGCGCGCGGGCGCCGGCCGCGCCTTGTGTGCGCGCTGCGGCACCTTCTGCGCGCGGCGCAGAGCAGCACACGTCAGACACGGCACATGTCAGATGCCGAGCTCGGCCATCGAGACGCGCGCCTCGAACGCATACGAGGGTACGGCCGCCCGCAGGCACAGCCTAGCCTCCAGTCACTCGTGCGCTGCCAAGCAAACCACCGAAACGGGCACGGCGTCTGCAGCCCCAGCACAGCTCTTAGCCATGACCGCCGCCGTCCACGGTACACACAAGACAAGCATGACAAAGCTTTGCTCCTCTGCCAGCGCGCCCATACAAGTTTTCCTGACCCGGGAAGATCTGCGCACCCTGAACGCGGAGCCGCCCGAGCCGGCGAAGCTCATGGGCACATCCGACAGGCACGCCGACGCGCGGGGCGCCAGCTTGCCGGCGGCCGCCAGCACTACACCGCCGCTCTGCCCGGTCTCGTCGCAGTCCGTGCCGCTGGCACTGCTGCGCCGCGCGCGCTTGCTGCGCTGCTTCGCCGGCGGCAAGAACACCGGCGGCACGCCCGCGGACGCCGGCGCGCGCACAGGCCTGCCGCGCAGCGGGCAGCAGTCAGCATCCAATCAGCATCCAGTGCATCAGGCGGAGAGACGGCCAGTGCGGCTCACAGGCAGCGCACAGGCAACAGCCAGGGTGTTTCCAGGGGTTTGGTCCCGGCATGGCGGGGCGCGCACCCGCAGTCCGGCCGCGAGGTCGCCTCGGTGCGCTGACCATAGCCGCCGACGGTCGCGCCGGGCGCCGGCACGCCCTGGGTTTGCTGCAGCTGCGCCAGCGTGCCCGTAAGCACCTCTGCGCCAAAGACCTGCTCCGGGTCCTGCCACCAGCGCGCAGGCGGCGCGCGCGGGCCGCCCAGCACGCCCGCCGCGGGCGCCGAGACCGCCGGCGCCCCAGCGCTGCCCGCCGGCGGCCCACGCGCGTTGGCGGGCGCCGCAGCACGCGCGGCGGGCGCGGCGGGCACGGGCGGCACGGCGGCGCCAGGGCTTACAAACTGCGCGGGCGCAGGCGCGGGCATGCCGGCGCCGCCGAAGCGGCCGTAGTGGTGCGCGTACCAGCTGCCGAGCGGGTCAAAGCCCAGCAGCGCAGCCGGGTCGGCCGCCATCGCCGCGCCGACCGCGGCGGGCGGCCCCATCAGGCAGTACGGGTTGAAGAAGGGCGCGCCGGGGCCGCCCAGCCCCGCGAAGCCGCCGCCCGGGAACCCCGCCAGCGCCGGCGCCTGTGGCAGCCCCGGCAGGCGGCCCCCGCCCGCGCCAAACGCGCCGCCCTGAAGCGCCGCGGCTGGCGCTGCCAGCGGCGTTGGCGCGCCGCCCAGCGCGCCGCCCTGCGGCTCCGCGAAGCCGTGCAGTGCCGGCGGCGGCCCCGCAAGCGCGCCGCTCGGCGGGGCGGCCTGCGGCGCGGCGCCGTCCGGAACAGCAGCGACCGCCGGGCCGGCGGCAGGCGCGGCCTCGTGGAACAACGACTGCGCGTGCTGGGCGGGCTTGGCGGCAGCGACCGCGCCCGCGCCGACAGGCGCGCCGGCCGCGCTGCCGGTATCCGAGCTGCGCGCCGACTTGCTGTCCGGCTTGGGCGAGCCCTGGCCGGAGCCGGAGCCCTGGCCGGAGCCCTGGCCGGAGCCCTGGCCCTGGCCCGTGCCCAGCCCCTGGCCGGACCCCTGGCCCGAGCCCTGCCCGGCCTCCTCGTCCGAAGCCCGGCCAGCGCTGCCGGCGCGCGGCGCGGCACTGCGGCCGGTGGTGACGGCCGCGGACGGCAGCCGCGGCGCGGCAGGCGCGGGCTTGTCGACGCGCGGCGGGCCGGCGCGGCCGGCGCGCGGCGGCGCCGCCTGCCGCCACACCTGCTCCTGCCGCCACACGCGCTCCTTTGCGTCCGCCTTGGCCTGCCAGGCCTGGCGGCGCGGGCCATCCTGCGCGCCGCGCGCGCGCGCCTGCAGCGCCGCCATCGCCCGCCGCTGGTTCGCCTCGGTGACCTGCGCGGCGCGGCCCGCCGCCGTGAGCCAGCGCGACTATGCCGCAGTTGGGACAGCACCGCGGGTCCAGCCACAGCAGCCGCGTTTCACGTCTCGGCCGCGTTTCACGTCTCACGCGCCCTTACTACCAGACTAGAAACAATTACCACCACGCGAGAACACCTCCTGCACCACGCAGCGCAGCCCCTGGACACCGCCACTGCCCAGGACGAGGCGGCTGGCAGCGCGCGCGCACCTGCAGCGCGATCTCGGCGCGCAGCGCGGCCGGCCGGTCGCACGTCGTCTGCAGGTGGCGCTGCCGCGTCGCCACGCGGTGCAGCTCATACATCTGCTGCACGAACACCTCCTGCTGCGCCATCACCTTGGCGCGCACGGCCGCAAACCCGCCGTCCCCGAGCCGCAACCTCACCTGCGCGCCCCCCTGCCCCCTGAGCGCGCGCGCGCCGGACCCCAGAGTGCCGCACTGGCAGAGAAAGGCGCCCAGCAGCCAGTCATCCGCCAGAACGAGCGGATAGAGCGGTTGATACTGGATAACCTGGATATTGCGCAATGCCCGCCGCTGACGCAGTCAGGCCACGCGCACGCACCGCACACACCCTGCACGTGCGCCGCATCCACCCCCACTGCCACGCACCTGCTGCGCGGACGGCAGCGGCCAAGCGCGGCCGGCATGCGGGCGCGCGTCAACCACCGCGAGCGCGCCCTCCGGCGCGCCCGACGCGCCGCCGGTGAGCCCAAAGCCGCCGAGCGGCGCGCCGGCGGCCGCGGCGTCTTCCGCCTGCCGCGCGTGGCTGGCCGCGCGCGCGCAGAATAGCTGCGCGCCCAGGGCATCCGCGGGCAGCGGCTGCGGGTGGTACGCAGCGGCGCCGCCATACAGCAGCGCGAGCAGGCACGGGTCCGCGCTGCCGGTCAGCCCGCCGGACGAGCCTGCGACCCCGGCAGGGCGTGGCTGTCAAGCGTCGCCCCGGCCACCTAGGCATGCGGTGCCACAAACCCCAGCCGCACAGGCCCGCCAGCGCTGCAGTCGCCGCCCGCCAACCCAGGCCTCCCCGATCACGCTGCCCCCGCGACGCCATGACACCCACGGCGGCTGACGGATGCATGCCAGGAGGATACGCTCCGCGGCGGGGCGCACCAGCTGGCCCGCGCGTGAAGGAGCCCAGCGAGAAGGACGAGCAGGGCAGCTCGCCGGCGGAAAAGCACTTTTTCACAGGGAGCCCCTCCGGGCCGCGCCCGGACATACTCATGTTGGACACCGGTCGTTCCACAGCATCGCCAACGCTGTCACAGCGAGCAACAAAAGAGCACGGCAGGTGACTTTCGTTTTCGCTTTTGGCTCTAGATTGCGTTGAGGAAAAAATCTACTTCGCCTGTCGCGGGTGCATGTTCTGGGTACAGCCTTGGTCTCCAGCCTGATTGGGCTCCTTGGATTTGTGGCACTTCAAGCACAGAGGAACTGCACTGGTGGCATTTGTGCAGCATCATTGCACTAGTGCTGGCCTGCTGGTGGCCCGTGCGAGTGTTACAGCGCAGCCCAGCTTGCTGCGCGGGCCGCCGCTTATTGCGCGGGGCGCCACTTGCGTGTTACGCTCAGCAGTCCGCACGCTGGCCTTGGCGCTTCACCTCACCGTTTCACCTCACAGTAAGGTCATCAGGGAGGATTCCACTGCTTGCACCGCAAAGGTGTGCACCTGAGCTATTACGTCACAGTGCCAAAGCGCTTGCAGTCCAAGCACACTGCTGCGCTCATAGGTAGGAGCGCAGGTCAGGTCACTAAAACGTTTACTTGCACTTCTTTCAAGCTGTCACCTTATATCTCTTGCAAGTTTGCGTGTACCTGCCCAAAACTTGCAGCAAGAAAATGTCCAGGCTGTGAGACAGCCTGCGGGCTACACGCGCGCAAGTGCGCGTGCTTCAGATGCAGCTTCGGCAAGAGCAGGGCCGCCCGGCTGTCCTGCTTTGCCGCAGGATTCGATTTCTTAACTGAGCGGGGGCTTCATGCCATGACATGCAGCAAGGCCAGGAGACCCTGGGCCTGCAGCGCGCGGAACCAAGCGCGCCCACATGCCCACGCTCCTCCCACCCTGTACAATGGGTTCTAGCTGACGCTCTGGGGAAGCAGCCAGACGCGCTCGCTCCTCCTTTTTCACGTGGTGGTGCATGGTACCAGGGTGTGCACTGTCCGGCTGGAGAGGCCCTTCGCCGTGTTGTCGCGTGGACAGAGGGCCTGCATATTTATTCAGTGGGAGCAGCGGCGCCGCTCGTGCGGGTCGAGCAGGCCAAAAGGTGTGACCGGAGGGATGTGGTCGAGAGGCGCCGCCGGTGATCCCAGCGTCTGCCAGTGGCACCTCGACACCGTCTGTCCGTGCGAGCACTTTGACCAGCGCGATCCATGGCAGCAGCGCCTGCTCCTTCCATTTGAAACAGTTGCAGCTCCTGTGGCTCTGGGACAACATGGCATGGGCTCTTCCAGCCGAACGTTGCGCACCTACTTCCATGCGACCCACCTGGGAATGGCGGAGCAAGCGCGTCAACTAAGCCCGTAGGGTAGGGTGGGAGGAGCGTGGGCATGTGGGCGTGCTTACGCATTCTGCAGGCCCCGGGTCTCCTGGCCCTATTGCATGCCGTAGCATGACGCGATTGCCCTATAAACGAGCCAGCACCTGTGGTAGTGCAGGACCGCCCGGCGGATCATGCTTCGCCACCGGAGTTGGCGTATTATTTGGGCGCCTGCAGCATGCTATGGCATGCCGCAGGGCGGGGAGACCCTGGCCCCGCAGCGCACGCGGGGCTCCGGTCACAGTCGCCCAAAAAAAAAAGCATGCTTGGGCGGGGACACGCTGCGGGCGCAGTCAGAGGCTAAACCACTCAGTGCGCATGCGGGGCTCAGCCTTGGTCTGGCGCAGCTTGAGGCCCCAGCCGGACGAGTAGTACTTGTCGGGCCCGTGCGGTGGCTTGACGTTGTCGACCAGCTCATGTTGGAACATGGCGTAGCAGTCGCAATATGTCTTCCTAATGCTCAAGAGCCCGCTCTGTTGAGAAAGGGGGCAAATCCTTGTCGTCCTTGACGACGTGGCGCAACTGTGCGCAGCATCCTGTGTTGTGAAGCAGTTCCGCCACGCCAGTAAGAGCGGCAAGATGCGCGACCTTCCCACCACAGAGAGCGGCCTGTCCATCATAAAAAGACCTACACCTACTATCACATGCTCGAGCACGAAGTGGTTAAGGGCGTCGAGCTGCCGCGCGGGCCGCACGAGTACTCCTTGCTCGGCCACGGCCCCAAGCAGCGCCTGTCCAAGGCCGAGCCCCGCACGCGCAGCAACAAGTCATGTAGCCTGTGTCTGCGCCCGCGGCGGTTCCCCCCCAGCACAAGCACAGCTTTCGGCTACTGTAAACCAGGCCCGCGCGCGCTGCGGGCGCAGGGTCTCCTGGCCCTGTTGCATGCCAGAGCATGATGCCGTCAGGGCTTGAGCCACGCCTGTGCCAGAGTAGGTCTGCCCGGTCGGTCCTGCTTTGCCGCAGGTGTGTTCCAAAGCCCGCACACTCGCGCTCGCCATGTCCCAAAGCCTGGGCCCTCGCTGTGAACATTGTGCAAGTGCATGTGTAGATGTAAGCACATGGTTCAAGTGTGCCGGAAATGATTCGTGTGATCTCATGTAAACACATTACATGAGTACATGTGTCACTGAACAGTCTTGAGACGTGCAGCACGTTGTGTATCAGAACAAGGAATGTAAACGAGTAGTAGCTTTGCTGCCAGTGTACAACAGTGTGGACGGCAAGGTGGAACAATCAAGTGTGTCAGCCTGAAAGCCATCCAGCGCAGGCGTGTTGGAGCCTGTGGGCTGGTGCAAAGGCGGACCGAGCGCGCTGCTGCTGTGTAGGGACACGGTGTGCCTGAATTGAAGGGTGGAGGTGCACGTGCTATGCTATCAGTGCAGCGTGTTTGAGGTCGGGCCCAGGTATGGCACAGCTATGGCACTTACTTCGGTGTCTTGCACACAGCGCCCGCTCTGCACGGCGCGGGGCGCGCCCGAACACTGCAGGCGCCCTGAAACCTAGCCTAGGGGTACACGGCACGTCCTATGTATGCGTTGTTCGTTCCGCCCAGGCGCGCCCCGGCCCGCCCGGCGCCCCCGGCAATACCAGCAAGCGGCGCCGCGCACCGCTGCCCCGGGGCCGCCCCCGCGCCCCGCGCCCTACTGCCGCCGGCGCAGCTTCTCCGCCTCGGCCAGCAGCCGCAGGTTGTGCGCGTACGTGGCCTGGCTCTGCGCGAACTGCTCCACGCAGGACGTCAGGAAGTGGGCGATCATGAGGAACACGATGCAGCCCCACGCGGACGCGCCGCCCACCACCGGCACGTAGCCCCACGCAAACGCGCGCAGCGCGCGCGCGCTCTTGAAGTTGTCCGCCAGCCGGCCCAGGAACCACCTGGCGCGCGCGCGCGCGCGCGGCCGCTCGCGCGCCGCGCCGCATGGCTACAGCGCCGCCCGTGGGCACGCCGCGCGGCCGCGCTCGCTCGCCGGCCGCGCGCCCTCGGCGCCCACACGCGTCGCACCCAGGGCCTCGAACATGCTCGCGCACGCTCGGCTCAGCCGCCCCGCCGCAGGATCGCAGGCCCCGCCCCGGGCGGCCGCACCGGCGGTCGAGCTGCGCGGCGGCCTGCCGCCGCGCGACGCCGGCCTGGAAGCCGCGGATCTTGCCGACCACGGCCGCGTGCAGCATCTGCGCGGGCGTGCGCGTGTAGCCCAGCCGGTCCCAGAGCAGCGGCACGCGCGCCGGCAGCGCCCACTCCAGCCACTCGATCAGCCGCTCGCGCGTCTGCCGCCGGAACACGCTCACCAGCACCAGCGCCTGCATGTTCACCTGCGCGCAGCGCCGGCGCGCCGTCGGCGCCTGCAGGCGCGCGCCACAGGCTGGCGCCGCCGGGGGCGCTGATGCACCACAGGCCAGCGCAACTGGGCCGCTCGCGCGGCTCCCCTGGCCGGCGGGCACAGCAGCAAGGAGGGCGCTGTTATGCGCTGCCTGGCCGTGCGCCCGCGCAGCAGCCAGGTAGGGTTAGGGCCAGGGCCCTGGGCGCGCCTTCACGACGGCCTTGCCCGCGAGCGTCGCGCCGAAGAACTGCCAGAAGGGCATGAGGAAGTGGCCGCAGCAGATGCCGCACAGGTCGAACAGCGCGTTGGGCCACGCCGCCAGCAGGAAGATGCCCCAGAAGCCGTGCCTGCACGCGCGCGACGCGCCTGTCACCACCGACCCAAGCTCCTGTTCAGCACAGAGTCTTCGCCGCCCATGAGGCTCGCCGCACGCGCGCTCGGTCCAGAAGCAGCGCCCGGCCTATCTGGCCGCCGCCAACTCTCATCATCACCGCAGCCGCGCGGCTACGCGGCTCCCGCGCAGGGCCGCCCCCACCACGGCGCCAGCGCACCGCTGGATGAAGCCGAGCATCCAGGCCTTCATGCGGTTGATGGATGCCTCCAGCAGGCCCTGCCCCTCGGCCGCCGGGCGCACGGCGAAGATGCTGTCCCATTCCTCGTTGCGGATGCCGGCGCGCGCCGCGTGGTACGAGAAAGCGTAGGGCGGGATCTCGCCCATCGCCGTCCCCGCGCCCCACAGCATCGCCGCCGGCAGCACCTGCGCGGCGCGGCCGCCGGCGCGCTGCGCTCGTGCGCGCACTAAAGCGGCGAGGCCGCTGCGGGTTGTGCATGCGACAACGCGGCCTGCTCTGATTTTGACTCATCATTTGACCCAGTGACCCAGCCTGGGGTGCGCGCATAGCCGCGCAGGGCTCACAGGCGCGCCCGGGCGCGGTCGGGGCGGGGGCGCGCCTTCAGAAAGATGTCGTGGAAGTGCACGTCGCGCCGCGGCCCCGCCCCGCAGTGGAACAGCTCGGAGCTCCACCACTTGTCCACGCGCGCGTCAAAGCCCAGGTGCCCGCACGACTCCGCCGCCAGGCAGACCTGCGCGCGCGCCGCGCTCAGGAGCTGCGGCGCGGCGCGCCTCCCCGGGCGGCGCGCGCCAGGCACAAGCGCGGCGCGCCTCCCCAGGTAGCGCCTGCCAAGCGCGGCGGAAGGGAGGGACAGAGCTGGCAGGCGAGCCGTGCCGAGAGCGGTGCCCACCCTGCAGGACCGCTGCTTATACAGACGCAGACAGACCAAAGGCGACGCGCGAGCCGCCGGCGACACACCGTGAGCCCCGGGGGCGGGGGGGCGCGCGCCTTCAGCATGTGCGGGAACAGGAAGAGAAGGCCGGAGTGCATGCCCGTGCCCAGGCCGATGGACGACAGCACGCCCAGGCCGACCCACCACACCGCATACCCCGCCGTCGTCTCCGCCTGCTCCAGCTGCCCGCTCCACTGGCCTGGAGGCGCGCAGGGTCGGTACCCCGCGACCGCCCTGGTCACAGCACCAGACAGCAGCCGCTGCTAGGGCTGTCCTGGCAAGCATGCCTGCATCATTGAGCTGTGCGGCCCGGCAGCCTCCACATGGCGGACTGCCCTGCCAACCAGGGGCAGGCTCCCGCATCGTCCCCGCTCATGCAGCCTGTGCTGGCACAGGGCGAAAGCGCATCCCAGGACAGGGCGGCGCCGTCAGCGCTGCGTGGCCGGCACGGCGACCAGCACACGCAGCACATGTTTGTCATGAGCGGGGAGGCGGACCCGGGCGGGCAGGCACCGGCACTGCAAAGCGCGCGGAGCACAGCGGCGGTGCAGGCAGCACCTGACAGCAGCGAGGCCCGGCGCGGGCCCCACGCACCTGTGGCCTTCAGGCCGGCGTATGCCAGCAGCGCGGGCACCAGCAGGTAAAGCGTCAGCCGGTGCCGCGCCAGCCACAGCGCGCCGGACGCGGCCGCGCCGCCCGCGCACGCGCCAAAGTAGTACAGCGTGCGCAGCGGGTGCCTGAACAGGCGCAGCTGCTTGCGCTGCGCCGCCAGGTCCTTGCCCAGCTGCGCGCGCGCACGGGCGCGGGCCTCGACGCTTTCCAAACCCCGCGCGCATGCCTGCTGCGCGCTGATATGATGCGGAACTGGACGGGGCCCCGTCAGCGGGAGCGACACCTCTCGCGCGCACGAGTCAGCGCGCGCCAGGCATGCCGCGGGTTACCGCAGCGCAGGCAGTGCAGCAAAGGTGGGCCGTGCGGCGGCGGCCACGTGCCGAGGCGCGCCTTGTCTATGTACTGCTGGTCCTCCGGGGAGAGTTGCGCTATTGCATCTTGCACCTCCGCCATCGTCTGCCGCCGGCCCGCTGAGCCTGCGACTGCACGGCCACCTCAGAGCCGCCAAACACGGGCAACAGAGCATTTGCACGCCCGGGAACAGCCTAGCGCCGCCACACAACTGCAGCATGCTATTGCAGAATGTCGCAGATGGCTGGCCGTTCGCCTACCGCCAACCAAGCACAGGTGTATCCTCGTGCAAGCAGCGCAAGCGGATAGCCAAGCACGCACACCAGAGCACGTGCACGCTTGAAAACAGCCTGGCGCTGTCGCGCAGCAGCAGCATGCAACCATAGATGGCCCGACGTTCGCCTACCACCAACCAAGCACAGACGTATCCTCCGTGAAAGCAGGGCAAGAAGGACAGCCAAGGCTAACATATATCCGTCTCGCCGGTGCGGTCACGGGCGCAACAGAGCCTGGGCCAAAGCCATGCGCAACCAACCAGGTGCGACGCCGCACCAGCAAGTGGTGTGCAGGCCCGCACACAGCAGGCGGCGCCTACTGCGCCCTAGCAAGGGTCATGCATGCGTCGCTGCGGCTCCAACGAGCCCTGATCGCCACAGGCTGTGCAGCGGCGCGTGTCCCACGCTCTGTGTATGTGACTGTTCCTCAGCTAGACCACAACAGCGCCCGGCTGGTTCGCCTTGCAGTCGTGGGCTGTGCACAGGCTCGAGCCCACGACGAGCCCGAGAGAGGCCCTAGCATAAAAGAGTGCGGTTAAGGGCCGAGCCAAAGCACAGAGAAGCTTGGCAAGGCGTGCAGGCCGGCCCTGAGCATCAGACCGCACAGCAGCTAGTGAGAGGCTGACAGTATTGCTCAACAAGACAGACAGTGCAGCTCGGGGAGTCTGTTTCATTGGAGCAGCGAGCGCTGTATACGGCGCTGTAGCACTGCCAGGCGATGCCGGACTCAATCCTCTACTCCTTGGTTGCACGGGGCAGCACTGTGCTTGCCGAGTACAGGCGCGGCGTCTGCCTGATGCTCTCTGACTCGCACCACCTCTGCAACTCACTCACCATACTGCTGTGCTCGTGCAGCACCGTCGGAGGCAACGCAAACCTGGTTGCGCACCGCATACTGGAAAAGGTCGCACATGAGGACAAGTGCGCTCAGCGCATGCCCGCGCGGCGACCGTGCATGGCCACGCTATGTGCTGATGCTCTCCTGTGCATGCGCAGCCGGGTGTCGTACTCGCAGGACCGCCACCTGTTTCATATTGTGGTACACTCTGGCATCACGTTCTTGTGCATGGCGGATGAGGTGCGCACTGTGCTGGGGACGTTGTGAATACTCATGGCTGTCTCGTCGCCCCTCGCGGCAAATGAGCTGCGGCGCAGAAGCCCCAGCACGCATGCACTGCGCGCCCGTGACGTGCTGCGCTCGCAGCGCCTTGAACACTGCTCTGCGACTGCAGGGCCTGGGGCGCCGCATACCCTTCGCTTTCCTTGAGGACGTAAAGCAGCGCTTCGAGTCTGCTTACGGCGTGCTTGCAGCCACGGCTGCGGCGTATGAGTACAACACGGAGTTCAGTCACACCCTGCAGGCAAGTCTATAGCCCCCGTATCCTGTGCCTGCTGTGGTCTGCTGTGGTAGTGGCTGCTCTGCTATGTACTCTGGAGCCATTAGAGAGGCAAGACGTCCAGACACGTGTGCTGGTCCCATCACTTTGCCTCTGCTGCAGCTGCACACAAGCATGTACCTGCGCAGGTGCGCATGGACTTTTACAGCAACGACCCCAAGGCGGACACCATCAACCGCGTGCGCGGCGAGATCAGCGAAGTGCGCAGCGTGATGGTGGACAACATCGACAAGGCGCGCCACGGAGGAACCATCCTGCACGTCTCAAAACATTTGCTTGCGGTTGTGATTTGCAGTGCCCCGTGCTGAAGCCGAGGGCGAATACCCTGCAACTACACGTAAAAACCCCTGCATGAGATTTGAGGGCAGTCGTACTGCGTTCCTGCAGGACGCATGCGGGGCAGCTTGTCAACTGGGCATGTGGCACCTGAGTCTTCAGCAGGGCAGCATGCAGGCGCCCCAGAGCGTCAGCGCCGACCCACGCTCCGAGCGGACAGGGGCCAGCAGCCATGCGGCGCGCGCGCGCCGCGGCAGGTGCTGGACCGCGGCGAGCGCATCGAGCTGCTGGTGGACAAGACGGACCACCTGCAGAGCGAGAGCTTCGCGTTCAACCGCGAGGCGCGCGTGCTGCGGCGCCGCCTGTGGTGGAAGAACGCGCGGCTGCTGGCGGCCGCGGGCGCGCTGGTGCTGCTCATCGTGTACGCCATCGTGGCGGTCGCCTGCAGCCCCACCTTCCAGTGCTAGGGCCTAGGGCGGGGCGCGCGCCGAGCGGGGCGGCGCTCAGCGGCGCCGGCTTGCTTGTGTGGGCGCTGGTGGCTCTCGCACCAAAGCGCGAGGCTGCGGGCAGTTGCTGGCGCCGGCCTGCCTGTGTGGGTGCCGGCGTCTGTCGCGCCGAAGCGCGAGGCTGCGGGCAGGTCTGTAAGACGCACGTGTCGAGGTCTCCGGCATGCCGGCAGGGGCCTGGTAGGGGTTTTGCAAGAGGCGACTGTGCTGCCGCCGCAGGCATCTGTGGCATCAAAAGGATGTGAGTGCGCAAACACATGGCTGAGCTGTACTAGTAGATGTAGTTTGTTTTGTACTGGCCAGGCCAAGAGAGTGTTGCTTGCATTTCCACTGGTTGCACGGACGAAAACACGTTTTGCCCAGACGATGACTGCATGTTGACATTGGTGTAAGCGACTGTCTCTTACCATACTCAAAGCACTGGGTTCAATTTGTTGTGTGGGGCGCACTTGCACACTTCTAACCAAGTCACTTCTAACCAAGTCAATGCCAGATCACAGGGTCTGGTGTGATATTGGGCTGGGTGCTACATGCCAATCGGTCTACTTATGGTAGGACAGTGCAAGTCCAATAACAGCAAACAGCGCACGCTAATATGGCATCACGACTGTTGAGATGGTATGCATGAATCCAAGAAAGGCTTCATGCATGTGGCAGCACCCGTTCACGTACAACCATTCAAATTAAGAAATTAAGTTTACCGTGCGCGGAGCATGCAAGGTAAAGGCATAAGAGGTTCAGAGGTCGCACAGTCAAAGATGATGCAACCCGTAGACACCAACAGGCGACCACCCACCCAGGACCCAAGCAATCGGCACATCCTATCAGGCATGCATTTATGAGCACGAACAACATTTGTCGCTGCCTTCAATTAACCCCAATGGCAAAACTGTTTTCGCGCTCCCAATCAGCCGTGTGTGGACACTCTCCTCTTGACAGTATCCATCTGCTTGTCCCCATGTCTTGCTTCTGGTCCCAGTTTTCCTTCCAAGCACTGCACCGCTACGCAGCGCTCGACTACATTTGTCAGTCTATGGCTGGGGACTGCTCTGAGCTTCCCAGCCCACATGCACAGACACAGGCGGGCCCGCGACCTGTCAGTGACAGTCCCATGGGTTCAGCAGCCGGCTACGCGCGCGTGAACACGCGCAGCTCGCCGCGGTCGCCGCGCGTGACGCGCACGCCGCCGTCCAGGAACGCCACGTCGAACGACGAGGAGCGCGCGCTCGCCGGCGGCCGGAACGGCTCGGGCAGCTGCGGCAGCGTGATCTGCGGCAGCCGGCCCAGGACGCCGCCCACGCCACCTGGCGCACACAGCAGGACAGGTCCGGGTTAGGGCATATACCCACACCAGGCTCACAGCTTCGCCCTTCACCAACAGGGTACCAAGTTGGTTCCTGTGCTAGGCAGATCAGTGTGCTTGATCGGGACACACTGTGCTGTCCCACTGTTCAGCCAAGCGTCCTTGGGCCAGGCGCCCTGCAGACCCACGGCGTCTTCCAAGGGCTCAGCACGCCCGAGTGCGCCGCAGTACGGGCTGCAGAGGCCGCGCGGCTGATGACCTCTTCCTCTTACACACAGACGCCGTGGGCAGAGCGGACCACCACAGCGCACTGGTGTTTGCGCACACGCTGGTCATGCACCGGCCCCAGCAAAAGCCCCAGCCTGACCAACCGCGCGCTCAGCGCCGCCTCGGCCACAGTGTCAGGCCCCGCGGGCGCGGGCGGGCGTTCACACCGGTGGTCTTGAGCTCGGTGTCCTCAAACGCAATCTCCACGCGCCGCACGCCCGTCACGCGCAGCGCGTGCTTGAGCGTGGCCGTCGTGATGATGGGGTCCACGACCACGCCGGGCAGCGCGGGCAGGTTGAAGCGCCCGTACAGCTCCACCACGTTGTCCAGGCGACCCGGCGCAATGGTCTGGTACACCTGCGCGCCGCACGCCGCCGCCGAGCGAGCGCTCAGCCGCTGCTGAGCGAGCACTCAGCCACTGCAAAGCAAGCACATAGCCGTGCGCTAGGGCGACCCGAGCGCCTTGGGGCCTCAAGACGAGGCACGTCTAACCTGACAGGCAGCAGCACTCCCGCACGCCCACACCGACACGGACTTCCGCCATTCATGTTGTGACTGGGCAGCAGGTATGCGTCAGGTATGACGCTGCAGGTATGCGCCGGGTGTGAAGCAGTGCACCGTAGTCTAAGCAAAGGCGAGCACATCGAAGCGGGCACCTGGCCCAGTTTGACCGGCAGCAGCGCGGCCGGCGGCCCCGGCCGGCTGCCGCCCAGGCCGCCGCGCGCAAACGCGCTCGAATACACCAGGCGCCACGTGCCGTTCAGCATGTCGGCCGACGCCGCATCGCCTGCACCGCAGCAGTCACCCGCTTTCCACATGCTGTGCTCTGCTGCCTGCTGCCAGCGTGCTCTGCTGTGCACAGGGACCCGCGCAGCCCCGCACGCATCCATTTGGTGCTGCGTTCGACGAGGCTGCTAGCTGGGGCACATTCTGAGCGGCGCTGTGAGCTGCATCCTAAAGTGCCGCCCTGCCCTCCGGCAGCACATCAGCAGGCCCAACTATTTGGCTATTCTTTGTGTAGGGCAGTAGGGCAATTGAACGCATTGAATACTAACGCATACAGCCCTCACCTAGACCCTCGCAGCCCCGGCTCACCTGAGGCCGCCAGGAGGTCGACCGGCCCGCCGGCGCTGACCAGCGCCTGGACGGCGGCCTCCACCTCGCGCGCGGCCGCCTTGCTGGCCGCAAAGCCGCGGTCCAGGCCCGCGACGCAGCACATCAGGCGCAGCTTGGCGTACTCCACCTGCGCCCGGCGGGGCACGGCCATGACCGGTGCTGGCGGCGGCTGCAGCCAAGGCTGCCACATGCACCTTGGCATTCCCGTGGCGCAACCAGAACTCGGACAGACTTGAGACCTCCCGAGACACAAAAGTCTTGTTGGCTCATTTTAAACACAATAAAATGGTGAGTGTTAAGTAGAGGATGGCCGACGGCTAGCAGTACTTGCGAGCTGTGACGTTGCGCAACTGACCGCTCATCCGGAGCTTGTAAGCTGAGTTGACTTAAATGACAACAGAACCATGCGCAATGCCCAAGGATCGTGCCACGAGCACGCGCCTTATCAGCGCCATCGCCCGCCATGGCCGGCATGGACGTCAGCGGCGTTGCCGCAAAGGGCGCCGCGGGGCCGGAGGTCTGCAGCTCCTCCGCCACGTCCTCCAGGTTGCTGCTGGCCTGCCCCAGCGCCTGCCGCGCCTGGCCCATGCCGCGCTCCGCCACACTCGACACCTGACACACACAGGGGCTGAGTCATAATCTGGCTTCAGCAAGCCCTTGTTCCGCATATTGCATACGCTGGCCTGCTTGAGCGCCAGCCAGGCCACACCCAGACGCTCCACTGTGCTTCCGTCACCACGCAAGGTGGGGCATGATGTCATGACTGCATACCAGTGAGTGCCAATGCCAATAGTGAGGCCGGCAACAACCCGGAGACAACTGCAGAGGAAGTTGCAAGGTACAAGCCACACATGTGCATAACAGCGGGCGCCCTCTCAGCAGCTCGACAAGGCACAGCATGCCCTGCTTGAGTCACGCTGCCCAGCCCTTGCCAGCATGAATTACGCACGCAGCCAACGCAATCACACAGCCTGCTTGCAGCGCTACAGGGCCGCAGAGCCGCCTGAATCTCTGTCACCTGCTGGATGACACCCTCGGCGGTGCCGTACGGGTCCTCCACAGCGGCCTGCAGCCGGCGGCTCACGCCCTGGATGCCGCCCTGCGCCTGGCTTGCCGCGTCGCTGATGCCGCCCTCCAGCTGCCCCGCCGCCTCATCGACGTTCGCGGCCGTGCCTGCAGCGCACGCCACGTCATTGCTGTACATCCACACAGCTTTGACAAGCCCGCCATCCAGTCACAACCACCAAATGCTGTGCCATGCAGACACCGCTAAAAGTGCCTCCTGCCCACTTGCATCAGCAACCTTCACTGAGGCTGCCACCTAGCCACCCCACCATATGCCGCTTTAAACAGGTACAACAAAGCACTTGGGGGGGAGGGTTGGGAGTGGTGCGCACGTGGCGCACGCCCTGCGCTGTCGTCCACGCCCTCGCGACCGGTGCGGACCGCCCGCTGCGCGCCGCCGGCAGCTGCGCCCACGGCGTCGGTCAGCGCGTCCGCGGCGTCGCCGACCGCCGCCGCCGGGTCGTTCGCATACTGCTGAGCGCGGTCCGCTGCGCCGGCTGCCGCACACCCACGCGGCGAATAAGTATCTGACTGATATAGAAATAAAGCAAAGGCCGCAGCGCACGGCCTCGACTGCCGCACTAAGGTATGTTGCAAACACTGCTCAATATTTCAAAGCGGACTACAGCAGGAGTCACCGTGTGACAAGCGCACACGCGTCTGTGCACCAGCAGATGCGGGGCCAGCATCAGCATCAGCACATCTGTGACAGTGCTGCTTCTGTTAATGTCGCCAGAGCAATGCGTCATAAGTGCAGGGATGTCAGCTCTTGGGCTGTTTACAGGACTGTAGGACTGTATTCAGCCTGGCCTGCAGGTGCTGCTCTGAACGCCGTCCTCAGCCAGCATGCCACACAACTGCCTATCTGCGTAAATTGTAAAGCACACAAGCGCGCACCGGCCGCGTCCACGCCCTGGTCCAGCGCGCCCTCCACGCGCGAGGCCGCAGTGTCCGCAGCGCCCGCAGCCGCGTCTACCGCGTCGCCGGCGGCGCCATCGGCGGCGCCTCCAGGAGCGCTCTCGCCAGCTGTCGCTGCGGCGGCCTGCTCACGCGCCTCCGCGAGCTCTCGGAGCGCCGCGGCCGTCGCACTGGAGCCGGAGCTGCTGCCGCCTGTGGTGCCCGACCCGGACGCCCCGCCCAGGGTCCCGTCAGAGTTCCTGCTCGCCTCTGCCAGCGGCCCCGCGGACGGGTATCCATCCAGGGCCGTGGTGATTGGGACCTCCCGGTCGTCCGGGTCGTTGGAGCTGCCCGGCGCGAGCGGCGCAGCGCCCTGCCACGCGTCCGCCGCCGCCGCCAGGCTGGCCTCGGTGACGGACAGGTTAGCGCTGGCAGAACCGCCGCCCAGGGTCCCATCAGGGTTTCTGCTCGCCTCCGCCACCGCCGCCAGGCTGCCCTCCCCAGGCGAAGTCATGGGGATGTCCGGCGCCCCAGGGTCGTCAGCGCTGGCTGGCCGAGCAGAGGCGCCAACCGCAGAGGCGCCGACCACAGACTTCTTGACCTGCAGCACCTTGGCGGCGTCAACGTCGCCCTTGACCAGCTCCTCGCGCTTGGTCTGGGCCTGCTTGGCCTTGCTGCTCTTGCCGGCCTTTGCGCCCGCCTGGCACGCCACGCGCGCCGGAGCAGGCCTGCACGCAGCCCTGGCGCTTTCTTAGCAGCAGCCTTTGCACGAAGCTATCTCGCAAGTATAGAGTGTACGTTGCACAGCTCTGCTATATCAGCAGCCAGGCGCCTTCTCAGCAGGCAGCTGTTCTAGCTCGACAGCGCGCAAGTCTCCTCACACGCTTGGAGACAGCAGTGCCAAGCAAGCGCGCCTGCTGTTGCTAGCATGGCGCGCCACACGCACGCGCAAGCCTCCCGGCGCAGCCTGCAGAAGACAGCACTCTGTCATAGATACAATCAGCAGACAGGCCAGGGCAACGAATAGTTGAAAGCATGCAGAGCCTGAGCAGCAAGTCACGCACGCGCTTTTGTGCGCAAGCAGATCGAGCACACCTTTGCTGCAAGCAAGCTGTTCATCGTAATGACCTCTTTAACTGGCCAAACACAGGTGCTACTGTGCGCTCTGCTCAGCAAACACCGGTTTTTCCTGGACGACAGATGTGTCCTCTTGAGAGGTGGTGCCTGCTTTAGGTTAAGCCCTGGTGCATCCTGCTCTGCAAGCAGCCTGTGCATGACGAGGCTTTATGGCATTCAGTACATGCAAACAGACATGCCCAGTCGACAAAGAACACCAATGTGGCTTATTATACCCGGCTAGTGGTCCGTATAAAATCAGGTGCAGGAGAAAGCTAGATACAGCAGGCAAGGCGCGGCTGCTGTGCAGCAACTTGCCAGCACATATGTGCACAGTCCCCCTAGACATCACTTGTAACAGACTCTCTGCAACACCTGAACTACCTCGTGGAAAGACCCATCCTGCTCAAGTCACAGACAAGCTCTGCACTGAACGCAACAGGCGACGGGCTCTCGCAGAACGTCGCACTTTGCCCGGCGCACCAGCCAGGGACAGGCTGACAGTGATGGGTGTAGATAAACAGGCAAGTGCATCGGGCTTAAAACGCAAACAGCACAGCCCGGTTGCGCGCGGCACAGTCACCAGGCGCATACTGCGAGACCTCCAGCTCATGTGCCCGACATTTGCACCAGACGAGATACCTAATCGGCTGTATTGAGTGCGCAGCAAACACGCAGTACTTCCATGGATCGCCCCCTCCCACCCCTCTCACACCCTTTATCTCCCGTGACATAAGCCCGATGCAGCATGCCCGCCGCAGCCTACGGTACACAAGCATTCACTTACCGGCCTGCCGCCTCTGCCAGGCCGACAGGCCCGCAAGACATGCTTGCCAAGCCAAAGACAGGTCGCTCGTGAGCTTGGTGCGCCGGCAGCAATATCGTCGCATGGGCAAGCCACCCAACCCGCCTGGTTACGAGGTCACGAGCAAGCCCGTGCCGTCCATGCGAACGCTTCCTGCCAAGGCGGGCCATCACATGCATGCAGTGTCTCCCAGAAAGGCGAGCACAGGCAAAACTGCCGACCTTGTGACAACCAAGACGCAGCTGGCATGCTGACACTTATTAGCTCTGTTGCCGCTGACGCTGGCTCGCCCGGCCTCAGAAAACTCCATGCCAGCGGCTTGACACCTGTCCCTGCTTAGAGCGACGCAGGCAGCCAGTCTGCCAGCGCGGGTGCCGCGGCAGCCCTGTTCGTCCCATGGGAGGTACCCTTGATGATGGTGTGTCACATCGCAATGTACAGCGCTTTCCAACGACATGGCTGCGGCGCTGGCAGCATGTGCCCTATCAGTACACCCCACCCCATCCATGAGGATGGGAGCAGACCAGCAGGCAGCGCCCAGCCTCCTCGCGCGGCGCCGCGGCGCGCGCCCCAGGCCCGCTGCTGGAGCCCAGGCCGGCGCCCCTACCGCGTGGAGTATGCGGGCGAGCCGCGCTCCCTGTCCTCCGGCAGCGACGGCGCAGGCGCGGCGCCGGCGGCCGCCGCGAACGGCGGCGTCGGCGGGCGCTCGGCCGGGACGCCCGGCGGCGCCGCGGGCCTGAACGGGTTGAACACGCCGGCGGCCGCCTCGGGCGGCAGCGCAAAGCTCAGCGCCTTGGTGACGGTGGAGCCGGCGCCCGGCGCGGCGATCGGGCCCAGGCGCAGGCGCCGGTACTCCAGCTCCTGCAGCTGCGGGCTCTGCGTGGAGATCGGCGTCGCCTGCGCGCGGCGCAGCGACAGCCCCCCGCTCGCTCCCGGCACTGGCCTTCGAGCACTGGCGGCTCTGCACGGCTGTGTCCGCCCTGATGATGCTCACTTTGCTGCCGGACCATGTCAGCGAAACTGGTGTGCTCCAGCTCTTGGCGCGCAGCGCTGCGCACAGCCACTTCCCACATCGCCTGCAGGCTGATCCAGAGCGGCACACTGCTGCATGGCGCGACAGTGCAGCTCGGCGCGCCAAGGATGGCGGCACTGTGCTGCCGCTATCCACAGCTGCAGGGTGCAAACGGAGACGACAAGGGGCTGGAGTGCCTCCTCTATGAGCAGTTTCGCTGTACATCAGGAGCGCCTTTTCACATTCTGGGTCTCCCCGCACACTGCGGCACACCCGCACCCCCCCGGCTAGGTGGGGGGGAAGCCGGCCGGGGGCGCGCGCGCGCGCCTGGAGCGACGTGACGACAGTCGCGGGCAGCACGGCGTCCAGGTCGTCCTTGTCCGAGACGACCAGCGTGTACGTGCTGCCGTTCCGGACCTCCAGGCCGGGGATGTGCAGGCAGTTGGGGTCGCCTGCATGCGCGCGCACACCGCTTCTAAAAAACGGTGATGGCCAAAGAAGTCGATGAAGAAAGGCGTTGCGACACACAAGATCTGCTTCCCTTGGAGCGGTGTCCAATGTCCCTCCATCATTCCGCTCCCTGACGCATGCGCGCGCCGCCATCGGCGCCCCGCCCCTTGCCAGGCAGCTGGCCTGCCGGCACACGCACTTCGCAGCTGCCCCATGGCATGCACCCCGTCCGTGCACCCTGCTCCTGAGGCCGCTGTCGGCCTCGGACATGCCGCGGCTCATCCTGAGCCTGCGGTCGGCCCTGTCCGGCAGCACGCAAGCAGCACACAGACCCGGTATGACGCGGAACAGCTGTCCGCCGATGGCAGTGCACCGTCCCAGCTGGCATGCACATCGGGCTGTGCGAGAACCAATGCCAGGGCCGAGCGCGCACCGTAGGGGTCAGCAGAGAGCGTCCTGCGCGCGCAGCACACAGCCCAGGCATCAGCACGACAGTGCGGCTCAGCGCAGCAGCATTGATGCAGGTCGTGAGAGCCTCTGCGAGGCAAGGCCGCAGCGGCGGAAGCAGCGCACAGGAGTGCATGCAACGCAGGAGCGAGGACCGTCCAGCCACGGCAAGTACGAATATGGGCGCCCTCATGTATAGAGGGCAGGCTTTGGTTAGGATAGCTGCGCGCGGGCGCAGCACCAGGTGAAGACGCGGTTGATGTAGATGGTGACCGTGGCCGTGCGCAGCACGCCGGGCGCGAGGCACGTGTCGATGCAGTGGTGCGAGTCCGCGCGCGCGGTGCGCTGGAAGATGGCCAGGCCGGTGTTGTTGGGCTGCGTGGCCTGCGCCAGGGGAGCAACAGATAGGGTTATAGGGCTGAAACCCTTGGGTTCTACAAGGGTTTCAGCCCTGGCACCGCATGCGCAGGAAGGCGGCGGAGCAGCTCTGCATGCGCTGCTCGGCGCGCCCAGGCTGCGGGGCGGCCGTCTGGGCGAGGGCACGGGCTTGGCGCGCAGCAGGCGCCCTGGCACTGCACGCCTGCCGCCACAAGGTACCAGCATGTTTGCAGCCGCCGAGCCTGACCGGGGGGGTCGGCAGGACGGGCCGGCGCGCACATTGAGGCCGGCGAGCACGTCCGGCGTGATCGTGCACGGGTTGGCCGACGTGGCCGGCACGCACAGGATGGGCTCGTACTGCGTCCACGGCCCCAGCGTCTTCTGGCCGATGCCCTTGAGCGTGTGGATGTGCTTGTAGTTGGCGTCCAGGTCGCTGGACAGCTCCATGATTAGCAGGAAGCGGATCATGTCGCCCGGCTTGAACTCGCTGTCGTCCACGCCTGCGCGGCGCCGCCGGCGCTCAGCGCAGGGCTGCGCGTCAACCGCCGGCACGCTGCACGAGGAGCGCACTGCGCCGCCCGGCTTGGGCCGGCTGTTGCTGGCAGCTGCGCGGGCGCAGCTCGCCCTCATGCTAGGACTCAGTCACGCTCTCTGTGGCATGCTGCCCTGGAAGGCTGTGTGAGCGTGCAGATGGCACCGAGCCGCAACAGACCCGCCTGGCCACCGGATGGCCTGGCCGACACCGAGCCCGAGCCTGCGGCGCACGCCACGAGCGTCCGCGTCCCCGCGCCATGAGCACCGAGCGCGGCGCGCAGCTCCTGCGCAACAGCGGCGCGGCGGGCGGCGGCGCGCGGCGCGGGCGCGCGCCGACCAGGCTGACCGTGATCGAGCGGGCGCGCACCGACCAGGCTGACCGTGCGGTGCTGTCTCATCAAAAAGCAAGTAAGACATCAGTTTGGTGAAAAATTGGAGAATGGCGCTGGGCAACGGGGCATTATGTTTGAATCCTTTCTTGCTGGCATACCAGACAAGCGGGCGCGCACCGACCAGGCTGACCGTGATGGAGCGCCGGAAGCGGTTGTAGGTCGCCAGCGTGAAGTTGTCAGAGGTCGCGGAGAAGCGCAGGTAGGGGCCCGCGTCCCAGCGGTTGCCCGGCTCGTTGCCGTTCCACAGCAGCCTCATCGTGATCGTCTCGCCCGGCCGCGGCGGGTCCGACAGGCTGCGCGCGCGCGCGCGCGCGCGTCTGGCGCGGCCGGGCAGGCATGGGCGGGGCTCCGCGACGGCCAGCGGCGCGCAGGCGCCCGGCCGCCATTGATGCTTGCCAGGCTCTGTGCACTACTTGCATGCAGACAAGCCCCTGACAGACAGGCCTGCGTGCGACCACTCGCAACCACTAAAGCAGCGGTGCAGAGCCGCACAACACCGGCGCGGGGGCGGGCCGGCGCCGCCGGGCCGCGCACAAGTAGTTGAACGTGGCATTCAGGTGCGCGGGCGAGAGGTTGATGACGGTCGGGTAGAAACCAAGCCCGGGCCCGTGGTCGACGGTGTAGGTGCCGTTGAGCGCCTGCACGACGATCGCGCCGTCCATTGTCTGGCTCAGCGTATCCGCAACCTCCGTCACCAGCAGCTGCGGCGGGTCGTTGCTCAGGTAATGGTCCAGGCCGCCCGCCCATGCCTGCCGGTCCATAGAGTAGGGTTAGGGTAGGGCACGCACGCGCCTATGCCTGTGCAGAGGCCTGGCATTCTGCCGTTCTGTTCAACCTTCTTTGTTCAACTCTGGCTGTAGGTCGGCGCTCGCGCGCTCGTCTGCGCAGTCCGCCTGCGCATGCTGCAGCGGCGGCCGCGACGCTGAAATTCTTGCATGTTACAGCCTTGGCTGGGCGTCAATGCTCATGCGCTGTCCAGGCCGGCAGCCGGCGGCCGCCGCCACCGCCTGTGCGCCTGTCGGTGCTGCGCATCGGAGGCGGGGGAGCTGACAGGCGCAAAACAGAACAAGTTGTCGGGCGTGAGCATACAGGCGCGCGACGCTCAGACTCGAACAGATCGGGCGCCCCGGGGCGCGCGCCGTGCTGAGGCGGCCGTAGTAGTCAGGCGACTTGGGCTGGTCGCAGCTTGAGAAGCCGCCGGTGAGCACGCCCATGACGCGGTTGGTCGCCGCGTCGATGAGCGGCGAGCCGGACGAGCCGCCCTCGGTCACGCCGTCGCCCCAGGTGACCTCGAAGTGCGTCGTGTCGGACGGCTGGATCTCGCCCGGCGGGAACTTGGCCGCCGTGAAGTTGATGCTGATGTTGCCCCTGCGCGCAGCAACGAGAGGGTCGAGGTAGATTATGATAGGGTTGTAATGGTCACTGCCCGGTGGGAACTTGGCCCGCCATAAAAAGGGTGATTGACGTTGCCCCTGCGCGCGGCGCGGCCGCCGCCATTGTAGGGTTAGGACAGGTTTGGACAGGGCCGCAATTGTTCCCGCCGGGCCGCGCCTGGCGCGCAATGTGTGACAGCTGTCCCATGCATGATAGAGCACCGCTGCTCGATCGGGCGAGCGCGCTCTCAGGCATGACAAGGCGCAGGGCGCACGCAGTGGTGTTGAACGTGGAGACGTGCGCGTAGTTGCCCGACGGGTGGTGGATGGCGTAGCCGCTCTTGGGCACCGTGCTCGGGCTGGCATCGTACCCCATCTCAAACACCTACATAGGAGTAGGGTAGGTTCGGCTTGCTCAGGACGGTGAATGGTAAACGCTCGCCAGACCATGCGGCGCTGAGCGCCACGGCCTGCCCCAGGTTCGACAGCGCGATACCCTGGCAGGGCCGCGTGCGCCAGGCGCGCCTGGTAGTGGTCCGGGATGACGTTGGGGATGGACAGGAGCAGCACGTCGGCGTGGCTGTCGTACATCTTCAGCGTCGTGCCCTGTCGGACGCCAGGCAGTCAGCACACTGACCGCTAGCGCCTAAAACCCAGACGCTGCGGGGACTGCGCTCCTCACCCGTTTTAACAACCAGCCCGCCGCTCAAAAGAATGCACAAGGAACCCTACACACAACCTGGTGGTGTTAGGGCGCGACGCTGCGCACAAGGTATGCCCGCCCTGGCCACGCTGCCGCCGGAACGCCACACAGCTGGGCTCACTTCTCTGCCGCGCTAAGGCGCGGCCACCATGCTGCCAGGCGCAACATCCGGTCACAGCCACGGAGCTGCCGGTGCGCGCCGCCCAGCCTGGGCTGTTGCGCAAGCTTCGAGCCGGCCACCGCACAGGGCGGCCGCGCACCTGCAGCACATCGGTGATGGCCGGCGGGCTCGCGTCGCCGCACGGCTCGTTGTAATTGAAGATCAGCAGCCTAGCCACGGCGCCGCGCACATTTTCACTGGCCGCCCCTCTGAGGCGATGGTCCCTCGGCTGAGGTGTTGCATGTCCCTGCTGACGGTCACGCTGCCAGGCACTGAGGGTAACACAGGCGCTCTGTCTGCCCACAACTGTCCTCACCCTGACACAGGAGACGGTGTCAGGCAGGGGGCTCTGTCTTAACGCCGGACCCTCGCATGCACATAACAGAACAGTCGAGGGTGCATTAAGTGCTCGCTCAGGGCCTGGCCCGCCCGGGGCTCCTGCCCCGGCGCGCCCGGGGCGTCCACCCCGCCCGCCCTGCGGCCGCGCGCCAGGCGGCCGGCGCGCACCTGCTGCGCTTCCTTCAAGAGGCGCGGGACGGCCCTGCATGCAGCCATATCCCCAACCCTACCCTGTACACCCCACTAGCGGCGTGGCGGCGGGCGCGCGCCAGTAGCGGAAGTTGTTGATCTCCGTCTTGTCCACGAAGCAGTGGTCGGCGGTGAGCAGGTACTTGCGCTCCGCCGGCGCGTTGATCACGGTGCCTGGCGCCGCGTACGTGCCGCGCGCGGTCATTCGCGCAGCGGGCCATCCATGCACACTGGGTGATGCCACGGTGCCATGCTCCGCCTGTGCTGCGTGAGAGGCCTGCTCGCGCTCACACACGAGCGTGCAGAACAGCATCATGCATGGCCAGTTTCATCCAGCGGCACAGCACTCGCAAAGATGAAGTACACCGTTCAGGCAGCCTCGCGTTTGCTCGCAACCGGTGAATGCACACGGTGTGTCTGCAGCATCAGCGTCATGCGGCTGGGACCCGCCTGTGCACAGCGCCATGGCGCCCAGAGACAGGTTGATCGCGTAGATGGCGACCACCGCCGACATGGAGTCGTTGTAGTTGGAGTTCGAGAAGCACTCCACGTTCGGCGTGCACGAATCGACCTGCGCACGCAGCGAGAGGTCGGCGCTGGTCACGGCATCACAGAAAGTGCGTCCCAACCACCATGGCGGTCCACGCATGGCGTGCGCGAGCCAGTCTGCGCGCACGCACCTGACTTGGGCGGAAGTCAAAAACCCATGGTCCTGTAATCGTTGCCTATCAGTTGTAATCAAGGTAGAGGTGCGCCCAGAATTCAGTAACTCTGAGCCCAAGACGAGTGGCCTTAGCAGTGAGGCTGCAGGGTCGAACAACATGGCAGGAAACCGGGGCCCGCCTTGTCCGAGCGCTGCTGCAGCAGGTCCACGCGGAACGACGTGCCCGCCACGAACGGCGGCGCCGGCGCGGGCGCCGCAGGCGCGTCGGTGGTCGGGATGTGCCCGCCGGCGTGCAGCTGCGCCAGGCGGCGGCCGCCGCCGCTGCCGAGCAGCCGCCGCCGCCGCCGCCGCTGCTCCGCCGCGTCCAGGCGCTGCAGGGTGTCGGGCAGGCCCTGCGGCGGCCGCGGCTGCCGTCTGCAGACCCCTCATTCCAGCGCGCTCCAGCTGCATGTGTTTCAGGCGCCCGCCCTCAGGCCCCCGACCTGGCGCCTGGCAAGCGATCGCCGCCGCCGCCGCTCCGCCGCTGGCTGCCGTGCGAGCCTTCGGTGGGGTCAGGACTTCATCACCCACAGTCGGGACATCATCGTCCACCACGGCTGCCACAAGGACCCTGTCGGGCGCGCATCGGTGGCGGGGATGCGGCCCTCTGCCAGGCGAGCACAGCGCTGGCCGCCCTCTGGCGAGCGCCGCAAGGCAGCTGCCGCCCGACAGAGGCACCCCGGCGTTTTCAGTCCAACCATATGGACAACAGCAGCCTTTACCTCGCCCGTCTACTTGCCTGCAAGGCGGCACCAGCGGGGCAGCCAGAGCACGCCTGCATGATGCTGGCAACGCGGAGGACGGGGCCGGTGGCCGGCTGGCCCGGCACGGGCATGGACGGCTGGCTGTACTCCAGCGCCACCTCCTCACCTGCGCCACCGCCAGGACACTTGTAGGGCATCCTAGGGTCTTGAGTCCTATGTGGTGTGCTGACGAGCGGCGCATAGAGTCTGCGAGTCTCCCTCGCAGGCCGCTTGCGCATGCAGGCCCGCCAGGCTCGCGTCGCGCGCCGAGGCGGCCGCCCCCAGCCTAGTGGTGCGAGCGCTGCCGGCGCACTGCGGAGCAGCTTGCAGCTTGCCGGCGCTGTGGGAGGCACAGTGACTTTGTGCAGGCGCTGCTCTGACACACGACCAACCGCCCTCGCCGCTGCATGGGTGTATTTGCGCACAAAGAGGCCAGAGGGCCACCCTGGGCCGGTCGCTGCGCGCGTACGCACCCTGCAGCGCGGGCGTGGTCAGGACGCCAGTGGCCACGTCGACGGCGCCCGCGCTGAAGCAGCTGTGCGCGCAGCGCGTCAGGTTGCCCGTCACGCCCGGCGCATACAGCGTCAGCCGGCCGCCCTCCGGCATCCACACGTCGCTGCCGCGCACTGTGCATTAGCGCCCTGGCCTGCCTCCGTGCGGCATGCCCTGCTGACGCGGGCGGCCGCGCGGCCCGCCGCCGCGCAGGCGCGCGCACGCGTGCGCCGGGGAGGCGGCACGTGGCACAGGCGGATCATGGCAGTGGGCTCGATCTGCTTGGGGCACAGGCTGCACAGGGTTGATGGTTGTCACATACAAGCAGGGCGGCTCAGACGGTGAGACCAGACACGGGAGCCACCACGCGCAGTGGGGCCGCACAACAACACACGGCGAGCCAAGCTGTCGCAGTCTACCCCATGCGAGTGGCCCGGTGATGCATCCCTCACGCCTGAAAACAGGCCGCGCGCACCTGAAGACCAGGACATGGGAGAGGGCGCCGGGCGACCGCACGGTCAGCCGCCAGGCCGCGCCGCCGCCGGGCAGCTCCTCCCACGCGCCCTCCTCGCTCGCGTCAAAGGGTTGGAAGCCCTGCCCGCGCGCGCTGCACGTCACGCAACGCCAAAGACGGACTAGCAGGCTGCAGTTGCGTGCCTGGCCAAGCACAAGCACGCGCACGTGCCCAGGTGCCATGGCGCTGCTCTCAGTGGAGCGGGGCGGGCCGAACGGGAGCAGGCGCAAACATACGCGCGCGTGGTGTCTCCAAGCTACCCACGGCCTCTGACAGCGCTTGCTCCCAAAGCCGGCTGCCCTCCACGCCGGGAGGCTGTATGAGTTGGGTGCCCGGGCGAGGAGGCTACCTCCGGCGCCAGGCCGCGCACGGCGCGCGCGTGCGCGCCCAGCCGCTCACGGTGCCGCTCGACGAAGCGCAGCGGGTCGGCCAGCGGCAGGCGCAGCTCCGGCGGCGGCGCCAGGTTCGCGCCCGCGTGCTGCAGCTGCCAGGTGCGCGGCAGGGGCGCCGCCGTGGCTGCGCGGTGCGCGCGCACGCCTCAACAGCCCGCGTCACGCCACGCGTGTCGAAGGCTCGAGAGGCCGACATTGTCAGAGCACAGCTCGCGCACACAGGGCTGGAGAACGGCAGCAGCTCCGCAGCGCAGGCAGATGTGTGGGAATGCGCTTCACCCCACGCGTGCGGCCGGCAGTGTGCGGGCCTCTGTCTCAGTAACGCACCTGCCGCAAAGTAAAACACTGCCAGTGCTACCGTGCGCAATGTGAACCCAGCCGGCCGCCTCCCGACGGCCACCATGCAGGCGCTCATGCTGACGCGCTGCTCGCTTGGGTCGCCCGTCTGGTCAAAAGTGACCCGATATGACTGTTGGGCCGTTCGCTTATGCTATGATGGGCGCAAGTGCGCTCAGCTCGCCCTTACTAAGCCCGCCCTTGCAGGATGTGTCACACCCTCATGCTGTGTCCCGCTGAAGCCGTGCTGGGCACACCCGACCTGCGGACGGCACGGATGCTTGCTTGGCTGCGCCGAGACCTCAAGGATGGCAGTTGCTCGACTGAGTGTCGAGCAGGTGCTTGCTCCCTAGCTAGGGTGTCTCTTACCTCATACATGGTGCGCATAAATAGAGCGCCAGTCTCGACGGGCTTACATAAGCCTCACTACAACCTTAGTGTGCTAACGACTGTTCTCAAAACTCTTCTAACACTTCTAACACTTATCAACCTCCGCTACCCAGCAAGTGTTGACAGACTCGAAAGATGGCGCGCATTCGCATCCCCCTGACATCCGAGGATGCTAAGACTGCGCCGCGCGAGTTTGCGCTGGTCGCGCAGCTCGCGGGCACTGACGGCACCGTCGACGAAAAAGTGCGGGCCCTGCCATAAGCGCGCTAGGGTCGGCGTGAGAGCTTGCACGGCGTCTGCGTGCTGCAGCTTGGGGGTGTTACGCCTTCGGCAACCTGCATGGGAGTATGAGGTTGGCTGTGCTGTTTGTGGACCGAGGCCTCATGCGCCAACATACATTTTGAGGTTGGCAGCATCAGAGAGTCTTGGATTGTGCTGGGCCTCTTGCCCGCGTTGCGTCTGAAGCACGCCTACGCTCCAGCGTGTGTTGCGCGGCACAGGCGGCACCGATCAGTGTATGAGTAATGCATGTTGCAAGCTGGTTGAAGTGTGACTATGCCCTCAACGGCGTTGCTGCGTGCAGGCCTTTGCCGAGTACGTATCAAAGTATGGCACGGGGACCTTCACGGCCGAGGGCGGTGCGCGCCTGCCTAGTCTTAGGTTGCCAACTGCCGCCAGTGTGATTGCTCCTGGCCTCAGTGATCAACTTGTGCGAGTGTTACCTATTGGTGAGGTTGACAGCACACTTGCCTGATTTGCACTTTGCGTCACGGGTGTCACTACTTACTTGCGCCATTGTCTGAAAAGCGCTGACGTAGCGTCTTGTACCAATACTTGGCTACTGTGACACTCGATGCTGATCGTGGCTGTAACAGGAAGCTGCTGTGGTGCAGTAGTACTCACACAGTGTGCTTATGTCGCAGACACACTGAGCTTTGAGAAGGCGGCCAAGCTGCTGAGCAAGACCGGCAGCACCGACTTCCCCGGCACTGGCAACGCGGTTGGCTACGCCGCGCGGGATGACAGCGGTGCGCAGCTGCCGACTATGTGCTGTTGTATCCGCCTATTGGTATACAGCGTTGTAGTCTGATAGTGCTGCGCCTCGAAAGCTAGGATCATGGGTGGGTCTAAGTTGATTGCCCGGCTCGCTGAGCAAAGTCGTGCGCTTTGTTGCGATCATGATGTGATCATGATGTCTATGACCAGATGTGCTCATGACGTCTATGATCAAACTGTTCTCAGCTTGAGGTGTATGAGGAGGGCGTCACACTGCTGCCATACTGGTATGCTGGGGACGGCGGTGCCTGTGCTTGCGCACTGATGGGCGTTGGCGCTCCCGCAGGCCACCTGACGCCCTTCCGCTTCACGCGGCGGCCGGTGGGCGAGAACGACGTCAAGATCAAGGTCGCGTACTGCGGCATCTGCCACTCCGACCTGCACCAGATCCACAACGACTGGAAGAACTCCACCTTCCCCATGGTGCCTGGGTGAGCGCATGGGTGCCCCAGCTGTGCTACGTACATGCACTGGTGAACAGTGTGGCAGCCCCATGTGGCAGCCCCATGGTGACCTGTGATGCATTTTCCTGCAGTTGTGCACTATTGACATGCATGGTGCTGCAAGCGCATGAAGGTGCTTTTCTTCGGTTATGTTGCGAGTCACAGAGTTTGCGTGGCCGCTGCCTTGCTCTGTGCTGAGGCTCGCGGCTCGGTGCCGCGCAGCCTGGGGCGCGGGCAGCCGGAGCGTGCGTTAGCCTGCTGGGTCATGGGGTCACAAACCCTGCACGCGGCGCAGGCACGAGATCGTGGGCATCGTGACGGAGGTTGGCGCGGGCGCGAGCGGCTGGAAGGTCGGCGACCGCGCGGGCGTCGGCTGCTTCACGCGCGCCTGCCGCGACTGCAAGCAGTGCAAGCGCGACACAGACCAGTACTGCCCCAAGATGGTGCGCGTGCGGATACGCGTGCCGCACACTCTGTCTCTGTGCACAAGCAGCGGTAGCCGGCATGGCGAATGACAGCGGGTTGTCATGCGCCGCGCCGTCTGATCATACATGCTTGCATGCGCCATGGGCGTGCCGCTGCAGCGTTGTGTTGTGGCGAGGCAGCAGCGTCCTCATGATGCAACAGCCGGCAAGCGCGTAGGTTGAAGCAAGATGGGCTGTTTGATAAGCTGCAGACGAGCGGGCCGAGAGAGCCAGGGATACAGGGCGCTTACGGCTGACATGCTGTGCAGGTGTTCACGTACAACGGCCAGGACTGGGGCGAGGACGGCAACACCACGCAGGGCGGCTACAGCGACCACATGGTCATTGACAGCCGGTGCGCATGCCCTGAATGTTTGGCGTACATATTGCACTGCTGCGCAAGCCAGGGGCGGCGATGCCAAGCTGCAAGAGCAAGCTCAGAGAGCGCTTGTCGTTGGGGAAAATGGTTGCATCTGTGTAGATGTGAGTGCTGCAGTTTCTCGTCGTGGTTGACCATCGTGCCCTGGTTCCTATTTTCTTTGAGGGCCATTACCGTTTGGCCTCCACGCTGTCTTGACATCAGCAAAGTCTGTGTGTGGTCGTGAGTGTGGCCTGGCGCATGGGTAGGTATGTCCTGCACGTGCCGGAGGGCCTGTCGCTGGAGGCGTCGGCGCCGCTGCTGTGCGCGGGCATCACCGTGTACTCGCCCATGATGCACTACAAGCTGAACAAGAAGGGCATGAAGCTGGGCGTGGTGGGCCTGGGCGGCCTGGGCCACATGGCCGTCAAGTTTGGCAAGGTGCGGGCCGCCCCTGCCTGCCGTCGGCCGGCCTGACATGAGCCTGGGTTTTGTGGCTCTGGCGGCCGCGGCCTCATGGCCGTCAAGGCGAGGTGTGGTCCACGCTGCGTGCGGACCGTTGCGTGCAAGCATTGTCAGCAAGCGTTGCCCGAGGTGGCTGGCGCAGGCGTGCGCACTGCTCTGCCAGCGCGCTTGCGCGCGCGTGGAGGCAGTGCGCGTGTGTGCGCTAATTGCCCACGCGGAGCACCGCACATGGCCTGGCTGCAAGTTGAGCGACTGAGCATCTGCGAGGGCAGCTCGGCGGCTGGCCAGCGCGGCGGCGGGCCCGCGCGGCGGCGGCGGGCGGCCTGGCGCGCGGGCCCGCGGGCGCGCGTGCAGGCGCTGGGCATGGAGGTGACCGTGATCAGCACCAGCCCGCACAAGGCCGCGGCATGTGCCCTGACGCGCGCGGCCGCACGCGTGCGCGCTGGCGCTGGGCATGGAGGTGACCGTGATCAGCACCAGCCCGCACAAGGAGAAGGAGGCGCGCGAGCGCCTGGGCGCCGACAACTTCATCGTGTCCAAAGACGACAAGCAGATGGCGGTGCGCGCCCGCACCCGCGCGCGCTTGGGCTGCCAGCGATGCCCTCGGCGCGTGGTTGGGAGCTTACAATTATTTGGGTTCTTAGGATTCAACGTGTGTATAATCTGGTGCGCGTCATAGTATGTTGCTGTGTGGCTGTGTCTGCTCAGGCTGCTGGTGCGCGTAAGTGCCATGCACTTAGACAAGCCTGGCGCTGCTGATGTGTTGGTTGCATCTGCGGGGTGCCGGCGTGCTGATGGGCAGCCTTTGCCAGGTCAGACTGACCCGCGGCGCGCGCGCGCAGGCGGCCGTGCACTCGCTGGACGGCATCATCGACACCGTGTCCGCAAAGCACGAGATCTCGCAGCTGCTGCCGCTGCTGGACGTGGACGGCACGCTCGTGCTGCTGGGCGTGCCGCCGGAGCCGCACACGTTCGGCGCCAACAGCGTGCTGTTCAGCAGGCGCGGTTGCGGGCGGCATCCGGGGGCTTGATCAGGGGTGTGGTGGCGTGTAGCGTGTGCGGTGTGCTGTTCTGCAGCAAGCATAGTGTAGTGAAGGACAGTCTGCTACCGCTTTTTGCGTTTGAATGAGGCACGGCCTGCTGCCTGTTGCTTCTGATCCTTGAAGCTCCACGTACTGTATATGTGCAGCATTTTCAATGGGTATGTCTTGGCTCAGACGTAGAGCATGTGGCATGCGTGAATGGTGCAAGCAAGTGCCACCGGCTGCATATCGCGCTCCGCCGCCCATACACTCGTGCAGAACTGGGTGCGGCTTGTCTCACGAGGCGCGCAAGCGCAAACGTTGACGCTGAGGCCCCGCGCGCTGCGCGCAGGCTGTGCATCGGCGGCAGCCTGATCGGCAGCATCAAGGAGACGCAGGAGATGCTGGACTTCTGCGGCAAGCACAACCTGACCTGCGACGTGGAGGTGCGGAAAAAGAAATACGGCTCCGCTCCCGATGGTTCCCCCAAACCCCTGTTGACCCTCACTGTGACCCACCCTAACGCTATCCACTTGCTGCACAGGTGGTGCCCATCGACTACGTGAACACGGCCATGGAGCGCCTGCAGAAGAACGACGTGCACTACCGCTTCTCCATCGACGTGCAGGGCTCGCTGCTGCCGGCGTCCGCATAGGCTAGGCGCACTGGCGCGGCGGTCCTGCAGGGTGGGAGTTGACTCAGGCTGCGGGTTGCCACGCGGCGCTGCCCGCGAGTGAGCTTGGGAAGTTGTATTTGCTGCAGCGGCTCTTGAAACACAGCGTGTGGTTCTTGGGCCTGCTCTATCTGGTGTGATGAAGGGAATGCAATGTCTTAGGGAGGTGCAGGGCACGTGCAGGGTCACCGCTCGTGCCCTGTGCGTTGGTTTGCCATGCATGGCGTGCTTTTGTGGGAGGTTTACAGCTTGCATGACGGTATGTCAGGAGGCCTGGCCACAGCAAGGAGTCTTGACCAGGCATGCTGCTCTGTGTGTGGAAGTGGGGGAAGTCTTTTGCATGGTGCGCGGCATATGCATCCGCTGAGACGCCCTGGCGCGCTTGGTCACCCGTGCGGATGCGGTGGTCAGAGTGCTTGAACAAGAGCCTGGCTGTGATAGCGGGAGGAGGGGCAGTATGGGCGTCACTCACAGTGCCTGCAAGGTTCCAACAGCGTGACAGCGCGGCTGGTGCTCGTAAGTGTGACGCGGCGTGTAAGAGGCTGCAAAGTGATGAGGGCTGATGCACGGGCAAGTCCCGACGGAGTGCCTGCACTTCTGACCTTCCCTGGGCCAGGCAGCAGTCTGGGCACCTGCAAGGGTCGCTGGATTGGGGCTGACAGTGGTTTCGTATAGCATGTCGTGGTTGCTACATACCACCCGTATAGCATGTTGTGGTTGCTACATACCACCCGTTGCGATGCGTGTTGTGTGGCTGTGATGTGAGCGCCTGTGGCTGTGATGCTAGCGCCTGTGGGCTGCTACCTGTTGATGGGTCAGACCTGTGTTTACGCAGCTTGTGGCTGTGAATGTGTTGCCTGGGGGTTCTGGACATGCAGAATGTCCGTGGCCATGTGCGCAATGCTCTGCGACCCTTTGTGAGACTAATGGGGAACCTGGTAGTGAGTTATGAGTATTAAGAGTATAGGCAGGCATTAACGGGAGTCCAGTGTGAAAAGTGCAGTGCGCATTCCTGTGTTCTCCCTATGCTGCCTGCTCATGTAGCGTGCGTCACCTATTGACAGCGTATACACTGGCTACAATACACTGACTGGTGCAAAGTTGTCAGTGCTGGTGCTGGCACAACAGAAAGAGTTGCACAATGTTTAAGGACCAGGAAGCCTTGCGCTTCCAAACCAAATGACATTAAGGAACTGCCTTAATATGAAGTCATTTCCCATCTTGGTTGGGCTTGCCTTTCATTGCTTACATGCATGCCAAACTGGGAATGCCACATTATCTGAATCAACTGTAGCACATGCACTTTCATGAGAGGTGTTGCAATTGCAGTCTAAATGTGAAAGTCTGAAAGTTTGCCAAATTTTGTATGCGCATGTCAGCTGTGATGAGGCGCGCCGTCGACGAGTGGCGAAGGTGCTCTCAGGCCTGCTGCTGGAGGGCGGGTCTGTATTGCATGTGTCTGCTGGCACCCACGTGCGTTACACAGCTTGCGTTGCAGCAGCGCCACTATAACATCAACATTAACCCTTCCTGCCTAGTGTACAGGCGTCCACAGCGGCGATCTGCATGGCACGCAGAAAAACGTTTCCAACACAGCGGGCGCCTTGGTGACTAGCTAGGACTAAACCGCAAGCAAACGTTCCCGCGGATGGCTGCTCTGGGTCAGCGCGCACATAAATCAGTAGCATTAGTAGCAACAAAGGACGCCAGCAGTTGTGCCACTCAAAATCTCCTAGGACCAAACCAGTCCAGCAGGGCGCACGCATGCGCACGCGCCCCTCGCAAACGGCCCACGTGCGGTGAAGCCGCAGGATCTGAGCATTACCACAGAGCCCAGCACATGTACACATGTATGCACCATATACACGACTTATTGACATGCATGAGTCCCTGCGTCGACGATCGGCGCCATGAAATGATGGCCATGCCAGAGGCCGTGCATGCGCCGTCGTGCTTGATGCTAGCTAGCGGTGGCACCCTCCACCGTCCCCAGGAGCGCTGCATGCAGCAGAGGCCGGGGCCTCCGCCATGAAACAACCAAATTGCGCACCAAATGCACACTAAATGTCAAATGCCTCAGACGAGCAACCCGCTGCGGGCGACCTGGCTCATGCGCCGGCGCCGCCCCCTCCCCTACCACGAGTCATCCCAGCAACAGCCCCAAAACAAAAGAGCGAAAGCAGTGCCCATCTCGGGAAGGCCCAGGGCCTCCCCCCCCAGTAAATGCTGGGTGTGCTGCTGCAGATCATCAGTCCCGCAAGTCCCCTGATCCCAGCGCGGCCTGAAAGGCCAAGCCCGCGCGTCTACCACTCAGTTCCAAGTGCGCCCTGCCGCTTCAGCAAAAGGATTGCAAGTGCGGCGCGCCCGCGTGGGCAAAATGCCAGTCATTGGATCGCAAGTGTCCCCCCCGCCCGTTGATGCATGCATGAAAGTGCAGTGCTAGTGCGCCCGGATCACAAATGCTGAGTGCGTACCACCCCGCGGCTCTGTCGCCAGAGCGCTGCGGGAGTCGGCAGTCCCCAATGCAAGTGCAGAGTGCCAGTGCGTGGTGATAAGCAGTGCTGTGTGCCCACCTGCGGCCCTGAAATAGAGCGCGCGCAAAAAGTGGGCACAGTGCCAGTGCGTGCCGCAAGAGGGTGGCCGGGCGGAGCGCGGCGGGCCGACCCCGCTGCGCCCCACGCGCCATGAAATGTGCAGTTGGGCCCCGCCGTGCAGGCCGGGAGCGAGTGCAGGGAAGGCAAGTGAGCAAGTGTTGGTGCTAGCAGGTCGTGTGTGTGGCTGGGCGCCGGGCCGGCGGCCTATCGACCCGGCACGATGTGGCCGTCGCCGGCCTGGCCGCAGAACTGCACGCCCGAGCCGACGAGGCGCATGTTGTCGGGCGCGGTCGGGTCGTACTCCACGAGCGAGGCGGACCACATGCAGAACGCACGGCCCGCGCCCAGCGCGCAGCAGTCGGCGTCGGCCGAGCACAGCTCGAAGCGGTGCGAGCACGTGTTGGCGCTGCCCGACGCCGCCTGCCAGGGCGTGGCCGTGCTCGCGGACGCCGCCGTCACGGCCGCGGTCGACACCACGCCGGCCGCCGTGAGCGGGTTGACGGGCAGCGCGCCGGCGCGCTGGCCAGAGACCGCAGACTCGATGGCGGCCGCAGAGGCCGAGGCGGCGCCGGCGACGGCAGCGGCGCCCGGCGCCGGCTGCGCAGGAGCCGCACTGGGCGGGGGCGTCAGCTGCGGGACGGCCACTGCCAGCGCCGCGGGCTGCGCGCCGGCGTCCGGCTGCACCGCGGCTGCGTCCACCGCGGCGGGTACGGCGCCGTTCGGCAACGGCGTCGGCGTTGTCGTGGGCGCCTGGGTGGTGACCGAGGGCGGCGGCGTCGCCTTTGCGCTGGCGGCCGCGGCTGTGACCGCAGCGGCGGGCCGCTGCTGCAGGCTGCGCCGGGCGCCTGCGGCGGCCTGCTGCTCCGCGAGCGGGCGCGCCGCGGCCGGGGCGAGGGCGAGCAGTGCGCAGCAGAGCAGCGCGGCGAGCGGGCGTGCGCAGCGCGCGTCGGCGGAGCTCATAGCGCCTGGTCGTTCACGAGCGTGCCTGCAGCACAGACCAGGCGTTTCAGCCAAGAAAGCAAAATCGTGTGGGCGGCGGTTGAACCGCGGTCACACGCATCCGTGGCTGACTGGCGGGCTGCGCAATCAAACCCAAGGCAGAACCGCAGCGCGGGCCCGTGTGAGCCAGTCAGATTGGGCAGGCGGCTTTGCAGTGCACTGCTGCAGGCCTCGCAGGGCTGCGCGCGCGCGACTTCGCCCGCCCAAGGCGCACTGCAATGCTCAACAACCGCCGATGCCCTTGTGGCTGGCAGGGCAGCACTACCAGCCACAGCCAGAGTATAAAGACAGGGAACCGACTGCCTCTCAAGCTTGAGAGTCAGAGACTGGACTCGCTGCAGCGTGTGCGTACGGCAAAGACATTGAACGCCGGCCGGCCGCAGGAAAGTCGGCAGCCTGTCTCACAGCCTGTCTGACACCCTCCCTTGAGCCTGGAGACCAAGTGATGAGTGGGGGCGAGCTCACCAGGGCAGCACGGTACTCAATGTGCTGGAGGCTAGGGCACGGAGGCGTCAGCGCCACTCGGGCAACGTTTCCAGGCCGCCGTCCGACTTGTGCGGGAGGCAGGCTCGCGGTTGAGCGGGGAACTTGGGAGATGCCTGCGCGCGCTGCGGTCGTTAGCGCGGCGCGGAGGACACTCCATCTTGCAATATTGCCAGAGCGCTGCGTACGCCTGGAGCTCGGCTCTGGCCTCACCTGTGTGCAGGAGCCGGTGCGTGCACGGTTTGGCGTTGATGCGGCGCGAGGCGGCGAGGCGGGAGTCTGGGAAGTGGTCTGGATGTGGATTTCCTCGAGAGCAGCTCCTCTCTGCACTTTTTAGGGCGTGGCAGGGTACCAAGTCATTGCAGTGAAAGTCAGTTTCAGGCGATCCTGAAATAAACGGAAACCGGTTTACTTTCAGTGCTCGGGGTCACAGTGACGACGATGCCATCACGCGCGTCAGCGCCAGCCTGTGCGAGCCAGGTCAAGGCCAAAGCTTGAGTTCACGCAGCCCTGCATGCAAGGCCCTTCTTTAGCCTGGAAGAGCTGAACGTGTATATCAAGAGCAGTAGACCAAGCACTTGCCCGCAGGGACTGCGCATAGGGCGGGCTTAGGCTTGCGAGGCAGTAGCAGTGGTGCCCATGCTGTGCACACGTGGCGGTGCCCTGTCCCTTGGAAGAAATGTTTCAAAACTTGGTATTAGCAGTGCGTGGTGTTCTTCACGTGTTTTGTTATCATGATGGCTGATACCCACCACCAAGGGAGCACCTCGCCTTAGTCACGCACTTCCCGTAAGCCTGTCAAGTGCCTACACACTGCCAGCGTCGCGAAGAACTGGCTCTGGTGTTAGTGAGAACTATTTCACACGCGAGGGCGCCTGCCTGTGTGTGCGAGCAAGACATACAGCAGAGGGCTGTCGGTGGGGAATTTGTATCCATCGAAGTTTGTACCCTTCGAGCGGGTTGTAAAGAGCAGGGCGCACTCGGTAGTGGGGCTGCAGGCCCCCAGCAGCGCAAGCTGTGTCCAGTGCAAATCCGCATACTATCCACTGGTCTGCCGCAGCGCGTCCGGCGCAAAGATGCATTCTCTGCTTGGTCAGACCCGGGGCAAAGCACGTCGATAATAAGGCCGGCAGTATGGCAGGATGTACCGGTGTTGCTGCCGCGGTGCAGCGGCGCCCGGACATAGTCGCCGCAGTGTGCCTCGTCGCTGCGCTCCTAGTTGCCCTCCAGGCGCGGCTATGCTCCATGGTTGCCTAAGCAACGTTCGCCTCGCTAGAGGCCTCAACCAAAATTCTTTGGGTATGCTGCACACTGATGTTAATGGTGGGGTTCTGCCCACCCGCTGCCGTGCACGCTCCGACTACGCAGCGCCTGCTTTGCCTCATTGCTGGTTCTGTCTGGGCGATAGCGTCGACCTGTGCTGTCTGCCTTGGGGTGCCTGCCAAGCGCCGCCCCGCTTGCTCGTTCACACTTGTTCGCCTCTACAGCGCCGCGCTTGCCAGCCTGTGCCTTCCTCCTTGTACAGGCATTCGGCGCGTCGCCGCTGCTTTCGTTCGGCGCGCAAAGCGGGTCGACGCTGTCGTCGAGCGCTAACCCCTCTGGGTGGCTGGCGTATATGAAGCCAAAGGCGAGGCCCCCGCCGCCCTCGGCTCTGCTGCCCGCTGCGCAGCAGCAGCAGCGCTCTGCAGGACGACGCGGCAGACACCCGGTCCCCTCGCGAGCCCTGCGCAGCAGCAGTGCCAGGAGGACTGCTTAGCGCCTGCAACCTGCTGTTGTCGCACCACCTGCACCTGCTCCGGCCTCGCTGCAACTGCTTGGCCGAAGCGCACGCCGCCTCCGCAGTGCTGCTCAGCAATATGCAGCAAGGCGAGCTGGAGAGCCGGCGCATGCGCGCACAGGCGGCTGCGCAGGCCGCCACGCGGCAGGCGGACGCGCTCGCGGACGAGGGCGCCAAGCCAGTCACGTTCCCCGACGCGGCCGGCGTCGCCCAGAACGTCTCAGGCATCCGTGAGGCGCGCGCCCGCGCACCGCCGCTCAGGCTGCGCTCGAGGCGCTGTCCGGCGCCGGGCGTGCGCGGCCATGCCCGGCAAAGGGGTGACGGCACGGTACACCAGACGCGCGCTCGTCAGTGCTCTCTGCAGGGTATACCCGGGCTGTGACGCATGCGCTGTGCCTGGCTGGTCACAGCAGCCTGGGTGGGCGCGCACAGGTGGTCGGCGGAGTGGAGGTGCTGACCGTGACGCAGGGCGCCGCGACGCCCAAGGCGGTGCTCCTGCTGTTCCACGGCTGCTCGCACTCGGCGACAGACTGGTGGCACGCGTCCAAGAACTGCCCGTCCTGCCTGGGTGCGCCCGCGCGCGGGCCGCTGACCCAGCGTGAGGGCTGGGGCGCCGCGCTGCGGGGCTTGCTTGACACCGAGAGCTGTGCTGTGGCATGTGTGGGCAGGGCTTGGCTCATAGCTGCTTGCAAACCATCAGCCCGGTGTCCTCTGAGAGGAGCAGCCCAGCCGGCCCTGCAGGCGGCGGCGGGCTGCAACAGCACACCACACCGCAGCCTTGTCCCTCAGGCCGCAGCCGCGCCGCGCATCTCCTGCCTCTTCCCTGGCCAGCGCCTGGCGCGGCGCACGGCATGCACACGGCATGCTACCCGCATGGTGACCCTGGCGCCCAGGCGCGGCCGGGCCCGCCGCCGCGCGGCCCTGCCGCGCGCGCGCGCCGCGCGCGCGAGCGGGGCGCCGCGCCGCTGCAGCGACAAAGTCAGTGCTGAAAACCACCCCCGAAAAGCGTGGGCGCTGCGCGGCCCGCAGGCCTGCCGGAGGAGGTGGGCGTCGCGCGCGCAGCGCTGCGGCGCGGCTGGGCGGCGGTCGCCTTTTCCAGCGCCGACCGCGAGCAGCGCTGCTGGGACCTGCGCGCGCCGGGGCGCGAGGCGGAGGCCTCGCGCGACATCCCCGCGGCGCGCGCCCGCGCGCCGCGCCCGCCTGCGCCGGTCCTCAGGGGCTCTGCTACCCTAATCTCATGGTCGTACATGCACAATGCTCTGAAGCCATGCTGGGGCTCTGAGCAAGGGCTGCTGAAGCACCGCTTGCCAGCGTCGGGGTGCACGTTGTGCGAGCGGGAGTTCCAGAGGGTCATGGCTTTCTGCTATGCAGAGGTCCCACATCTGCCTTGCAGATGTGTCCAGCGCCCTACACACAAGCAAAACTACTGCACGAAAGCAAGTACTAGCCGTGCAGGACCATAGCAGCCCAGCAGGTGCTCGGCCGTGTGCGCCGCGTGCCAGTCATAGGCTCAAACGCATGGCAGAGCGCGGCAGCGCATGCTCCAACCAGCTCACCGCTGCCAAAAGCCGCCGTCGTTTGCACCCCAGTGCGTGCAGCGTGTGTTTGCGGGGACTGGGCGCTGCAGGTCGGCGCTGCATGGCGCGCATCGGCAGAGCGCAGCGGCTCGGCTGAGCTGCGACCCCCATGGAAAACCAGCCTGCTGGGCACCAGTGCGTGAGGCGCGCGCGTGCCGGGGCCGGGCAGGTCGTGAAGGCCTGGGGCGTGCTGGCCGAGCGCAGCGGCTGGGCCAAGCTGCCGCGATTTGCGCTGGGCGTGTCGTCGGGCGGCGCAATGGTGCTCGCGCTCGCGCTGCGGCTGCCCCTGGACGGTGCGCGCGCGCCTGCTGCCATCAAGGCGGCGGCTTCTGCTACCTGCCTCGGCATGGCGGCCGGCGGGCTGCATCTCCTCCGCTCACCCGCCTTGCGCCGGGAGCGCTGCGAGCTGCGTCGGCGCCAGTGCACGCGCTGCGGCCGGCCCAGGTTCGCGACGCGGCGGCCTGCGCGCAGGCGTGGCGCCCATGATCATGGCCGTGCCGCCGACGATGCTGGAGGCCAGGCCAATGGACCCGGCAACTGGCAAAAGCTGGGCGTTCCCGCCCACAATGTTTGTTCACATGGAGCGCGACACCAACACGGCGCGCGCGGTCGCCGCCGACATGGCCCTGCTCAAGAAGCAGGCGCGCGCTGCGTGTCATGGGCCGGCCAAAGGGCACAGCAAGGGTTGGTCATGGGCCGGCCAAAGGGCACAGCAAGGTGTGGAAGGGCGCAGCAAGGGGTGGTCATGAGCCGGCGCAAGGGCACGGCGAGGGGCCAGGGCGTGCTCTGCCAGGCAAGCGGCGCAGCACGCGCGCACATGCGCTCGCCGCCGTCCTCCTTCGGGGGCGTGGCTGCGATGCCGCCCGAATGCCGCCCTGCACCTTATCGCTCAGGGCCGCCAATGCTCGCTCAGGGCCGCCCATGCTGACGCCTGTGCGGCGCTGCAGGGCGTGTGGACGACGGAGCTGGTCGTGCGCCCGCGGCCCCTGACGCCCTCGTTCTTCGCCGAGCGGGCGGACACGATCGACGCGGCGGCCTCGGCGCAGATATTCGAGGCGCTGCGCGGCGCCAGGCTGCTGAACGAGACGGGCTACCTGCTGGACGACCCGCGGTGCGCGCACAAACGTCGAGGTCTAGGGTTGCACCCGGGAGCTCGCACGCCAGCGACCGCCACCAGCCGGGCGCGCTGCAGCGCGCGGCTGCAGGAGGGCAGTGAGCTGCCTGCTGGACGCCGCCCTCGGAGCGCGGTTGCTTGCTGGGAGTGTGCTGGGGCCGTCTGTGTGTGTGTGGTGGAGCTTGGACCGGAGTGGAGAGCACGGCGTCGCCGCCCGCGCAGGCAGACGGGCCGGGAGTGGCGGCGCGCGATCCAGGCGGGCGTGCCGGCAGCCGCGGCGCTGAGCCTGCGGCCGGACGAGGGCGCTGTGCCGGAGCTGCTCAACCTGGCCTGGGCGCGGCATGAGACGGACGCCGACGCCGCGGCGCAGGCGCGCGCGCGCGCAGGTCACAAGCCCCCCGTGTCTGTTGGCGCGGCGGTGCATGATGCGCCGACAGGCGGGTGCCTGGGGGAGAGCTGGCAGGCTGGTCGCTGCGGGGCTGGCATGGGGGAGGTCGCGTCGCGGCGCATGGCCCCGCGCGCAGAGCGCAGCGGCGCCCATTGTGGGTGGGTGCTGGCAGGCGCCCGTCCTGGGGCCTGCACCCCAACGCTGACGGCGCGCCGCATGTGCTGGCATGCAAGAGCCCGTGGCCGCTTGCACCCCCGCCGCACACCTGCTGGCCGGTAGGCCCGCCCCGCGCGCGCTCGGCGCGCTGCAGCAGCGGCCTGGGCGGGCCGTGAACATGGTCACTGGTGCGGCGCGGGTCGGAGTGTGTGGTGCGCGGCGCTTGTGCTGAACATGGTCACGGGTGAGGCGGGAGCCGAGGCATGCGCGCGGCGCGGGCCGGGCAGGCGCTGGAGTGGCTGGAGGCGCGCCGGCAGGAGGCGTCCGCCAAGATGCTGTCGGTGGTCAAGCCGCGGCGCGCGCTGCACGCGGCCGCGCGCGCGGCCGCCCGGGCCGGCGCGCGAGCGCGGGCGGGGCGGGCGCGGCGGGGGTGACCGGGCGCGCGCCTGGTGGTTGACGGCGGTCAGTGCGGCGGCGGCGTGGCAGGCTGGACGCGTTTTCGAGTGGGCGCTTCACAGCCCGGGCTGGCCGGCGGGCAATGCAGGAGTGAGGCTCTGCCTGCCTGCCCGGAGGCGGCTGCAAACTAGGGGACTGGTGGCCCCTTGTGCCGGGCGAGGCAGCTGCCAGTGCGGCGCGCAGCGCAGAAATTGTGTGCAGAGTGTGAGCTGGCGGTTGGTGCGGTGGTGCTACGTGAGCGGGTGCTACGCGTGAGCGCAGCGGCGATGTTTCGTTGAGCTTTTGACGAGCAGGCTTGGGAGCCAGTCACTGGGTGTTGCTGTCGTTGTCAGGCGGCTAGGTATGTACTGCTTCACTCTGACTCGTGTAGTGTGAGGTTGGCTTAAGCTTGCACACTGGTCTTGTTTAGCTGCAGCTGCTGCCCTCGCGGCTGGCGCATGTCCGGTTGTGCAAAAAGACGTGTGCATGACGGGCTTCCCGATTGTGCTTGTTAGCTGTAAATCTATGTAAGCTGAGCCTGGACATGTCAAAGGCCTCCCCCCGGCATGTAGTCAGGCCGCTCCCGAGCCTACGGCTCTCAAAATCAGGGTAACAGAAGGGTATTCGATGCCTCAGCCCAGCGAGCGGCCGTGCAAAATCAAAGCGGGGCGAGCCGGGTCGAGCCGGCGAGCGCCGATCAAGATGTTGCAAGGACCAGTCCTCGCAGTCATCTGCGCCCTGGCCGTGGCTGTGGCGCCGTGTGCCGGCCGGGATCAGCAATCTCACTCTCCGTCGCAGAACGCGACGACCAGGCTCTGGCAGAGGGCCGGGCTGGGCAGGGAAGACGCCACCGACGGGCACCACGGCCACCCAGACGTCTATGCAAAGTACCTGGCGCCGCTGCGCAGCCACAGCCCGCATCTGCTGGAGCTGGGCCTGGGCTGCTCAGCTGCTGCAGAGGCGGTGCGCTGGCCAGGGCTCTGTGGGGCTGTGGGGGGCTGGCGGCGCGCCAGCTTGCCAGCGGCATTGGCAGCCAAACCTGCTGGCCAAGCTCTTGGCTGGCGCTTATCACCACGCCAGCACCCCAAGCCGCTGCGCCTTGCCCTGACCGCCGCAAGCACGCGCGAGCGCCTTGGGAGCTTCTCTGTTTCGCTGAGCAAGCCAGCCGCCTGGCTGTGCCACCTGGCATTCGCGCGTCGCGCGAGCATCCGCTGCGCCTCGATGGTCGCTGCCGTCCACCTTGGAACAGTACAAGCTTTAAACCTGTCCCTTGGCCTCCGTCCTGTGGGGCTGAATTGACTGTTAGGCGTGCGGGGCGTGCCGCTTCCGCCCACGTGCCAGCTGATGCTGTCACTGCTTGGCTGCAGCCGTGCCTGCCTGCACGCGCACCAAGGCTATACGCAAGCACTTTGAGGGGGCGGCGGCTGCGCATGGGTGCCTCTGGCGAGGCGCGCATGTGACATCGGCCGTGGCGAACATGCCCTGCCTCTGCGCAGGTGAGGCATCGCTACCCCGCCGACGCGGTGGTGTCATACTTGGAGGCGGATGGCGCATGCGTGAAGCAGCATGCGGCCAACATCTCTTCATCTCCCGCTGCCCGTGTGTACACGGGTGCGTCCCTGCGCGCAGCAGTGATTACCCCGGGCTGTGCCGTGTGCGGTTGGACTCTGTGCGGCAGCCCTGCCGCACTCGCTGCTGCGGTGCATGACCCGAACATGGTCATGCTGGGCAGGCACCGTGGACGACGACACCCTGCTGGACAGCATCAAGGCCAACGCGCAGGCGCTGGGCGGCTATGACGTCGTCCTCGTGGCCAGGGGGCACAGCGCGGAGCAGATGCTTGCCAGCATCAAGGTACACGCCGCACGCCGCTTCTGCTGTATGACTCACACCAGGGATTGTGACAATGGCAGAACAGAGACTGTAGCACCGGCGCTTCACGCGGCGTGCTGCCCGGCAGGCGCTGTGGCACGCCCTGAAGCCGGGCGGCGTGTGCATCGTGGAGGACATCAGCGCAAACTACGCGGAGAAGCCGTTTGGCGACAAGGGCACCTTTGTTGCGTTCGTTAAGAACGCCATTGACATCGTGCACTGCCGCACCAAGCCCGCGCGCAGCAGCCCCGGCAGCGCGGTGCGGGCCGGCCGCGCCCCGCAGGCTGCGTGCGGCGCACCCGCCGCGCCGCCAAGTGCCGCCGGAGCGGCCCCGCGCACGCCGTGGTCTCCCCTGCGCGGGCGCTGCCGCCGCTCCTGGGAGCCTGCCTGCCAGCATGTCTCCGCTGCCCTGTGCGCCTGCCTTCGCCCTAGCAAGTGACAGCTGTTGGGCTTCCAGCCTCGGTGGCTCCGTAACAGCCGCCTGTGGCACTGGGCCCGCAAGTCAGCTAACGCGCGCGCCCGCAGGCGCGGCGGGAGTTCCGGGCGTTTTGCGCGGCCAACCCGATGGACATCGTGTCCGTGGAGTGCCAGCCGGAGGCGTGCGTGCTCGCCAAGGGCCGCGCGCCGGCCGGCGCCCTGCCCGCGGGCGGCGCCGCCGCGGCGCCCGCGGCGACGCCGCTGCTCGCCGGCCTGCTGGCCAGCCTGCCCGTGCCGGCCAAGTCGCTGACCAAGGGCCTGGGCCTGTCGCGCGGCGATGCGGCGGCCGGCGGCGCCGCGGGCGGGGACCATGCGGCGGCAGGCGCGGACGGCCAGGAGGGGCCTGCTGCCGGGGCAGCTGCGGGCGCCGGGCCGGCGATGGACAGCGGGGGCGCGGAGGGCGAGGGCGAGCGCGCGGACAGCCGCGCGGAGCGCATGCTGGAGTCGCACCAGGGCGGCGGCGGGGACTCGCTGGGCGCGCAGCTGCTCGCGCGGCAGCAGGTCGCGTACAGGTGTGCTGTTGCGCTATGCTGTGACAGCGCTGGACAGGGATTTGCGGTCTTGCAGACGCGCGCGCTTGCGCGTATGCTGGAGGCAGTGTGTATGTGTTTTCTTTTTTTTTGGTAACCTGTATGCTTCAGCCTCATGAGCGTTCATACCCACACGTCAGCGTGGGCCGCGGCGCGTGCTGCGTGCGGGAGCTGTAGGTTTGTGCAGCTGTCGTCGCCAGACACTCGCCCAAAATCAATTGGGCTGAAGTACCCTTGACTGACAATGTAGCGCACCAGCACGCATGCGCACAGCAGCACAGAGGCCCGCAGCTCGTCATGCCTGCACACGCCGCTGCGCGCAGGAGGCTGAAGGTGGTGGCTGCGCACATGCCGGCCATCGACCTGGGCTGGATCGTCGCGGTTTCGGCGCTGGCCAGCGTGTGCGCGTCGCTCGGCCTGTACGCGGCGGCGGTCTGGCGGCAGTGGCGCCGCGATGTGTACCGTGCGCAGTTTGTGCGCACGCGCGAGACCTTTTAAGCCAGGCCGCGCTGCGCCGGCGCAGCAGGCCGGGGGCGCGAGCCGGGGTAGGGGCTGGTGGGGCCTGCCGCGCAAGCCGGCGGTAGGGGCGGCATGCTGATGACGCGGCCGCAGGGAGGCGGCGCTGGGCGTGCTCGGGCTGCGGCGGGACGCCTGCATGGCATGTGAGCATGCCCCACGCCGGCGCGCGCGCCGTCCCGGGCAAGCAGGGTGTCGCCGGGGCCAGAATCAGCTAGGCAGTGTGGTCTAGGCTCGGTTTCCTGGGCGTGCATATGGGAAGATGGGAAAACTCATTCCGCTGTCAGGGTCACCCATGTCTAGGTCGGCAACCCGCCCGGAACTCAAAAGCGAGGCGCGCAACATCGGGCCGCCCCCTCCCCCCCCCACATTTCATACTCGTGCAGGCGGGCTGCCCGTATGGGCGCACATTGCACAGTTGGCACTCCACTGCGCTGTTGTAGGTCATGTGTGCTTGCCATGCAGGTGTTGTTAGAGAATATAGCGGTCCAAGGGGAGGCGCTGTGGGCTTTTGCTTGCAGGCTGCATACTTTTTCATGCACCGCGTATGCAGAGGGGTGGCGGGGCCATGTCTTCTCGTCCCTGTGGTCTGAGTTGCTTACTTGACATGGTGCGGGCCATAAGTTGGGGAAAGGCGCGGGTCGTTTGCATGAGCCGCTCCAGGTGCCGGTTTAAGCGCCCTGTGTTGGTCGGGCGGGCGGTGCAGTCTGGTCAGCTAGCGCAGGGCATGGAGAATTGTATGTCACGCGTGCTCGTCCTGTACCACTTTGGAGGAGGCGAGCTGCGCACGCCGTGCGGCGCCTGCCCGTTGATTTTGTTTGCGCTTGGCGCCGAGCGCCAGAGCAGCGCGCAGCCGCGCAGCGCCTGCGGCTACCACGCGCTCCATGAGCTGCCTGTTGTCATGCAGCGCTGCAGGGTGTGGGGCGTTTGGTGCTGGGTGCACGTCTGACCAGTTGAGGGGGGTGGGTGAGCTGGCACTGTCCCACCAGGCAAGGCTGGCGCCAGCGCACGTCGGGCGCCGGCTGACGTCGGTCGCTGGGCGCCAGCTGAGGCAGCGGGGTGCCGCGCCTGGCGTAGTAAAGGCCGGACCGGGGCCATGGAGGCTGCGTCCGCCCCTGTGGAACCGTGGGTGGCTGCGGTCGGCAGACAGGTGGACTGTTCGCATGCGTGGCCCCGGCTGCGCGACATACCATGCAACGCTGGAGCAAGGTGCTGCTTGCGTGCATCCAGGACGCTCTGATGCTTACATGCATCCCAGTCAGCATGCTCTGCGCTGCTTGTCTGCCGTGCTCATCCGCAACAGCACAAGCCATGTTCCAAGGATGTCCAGCAGCAAGTGCGTCAGGGATGAGCAATTTGCTCGCGCGCGTCCTCAAATACTTCAAAGCACCTCAGCGGCACCACCGCTGTGCGCCTGGGCCCTGTCACAGCAGCCCGACGAGGCGTCACTTTCCATACGCGCTGCCGAAGATGCCCTCCAGGAAGCGGCGCAGGTGGGGCACGTAGCCGGCGGACAGCTCCACGTCCTCGTGCCCGCAGGCCGGGTAGTAGGGCGCCGCGGGCTTGCGCGCCAGCGAGTGCAGCAGACGGCCGGCCTCCACATCCACCACGCGGTCGCGTGTGCCCTGACATGCCAGTGCGGGTCAGCACATCTGGAGCAGCCTGTGCAGCAGGCGGCGGCCTTCATGTCTATGAGACGGTGTCGAGTGCCCTGTTTGCATGATAGTAGGTTGCAGCATGTGACACCGCCCTGGTGAACACCACTTGTGACAAACAGGCGCATCAGGCTGTGCTCAGCAGAGGCTCAGGCATGCGGCGCCGCGCCGCCCTCTTGGGGCATGCGGTGACCCCCCAGCACAGACGTGCGGCGGCTGTGCTGGCAGCCGTGGAGTCCCAGGCCTAGCGCTCGCGCAGGATGCAGGGCACAGGGTCTTCGGCAGAGCAGTCGAGCAGGGCGGCGCTCGTGGGCCCCCCGGCCGCACGTGCAGGATGCAGACGGGCGCAACGACCTTGGGGAGCAGCTGGGAGTTGGGGTAGATGTCAAACCATGCGGGCCAGTACTTCATGCCCGGCCGCAGCTGCCGCATGCCTGCACGCCGCCGCCTGTCAGGGGATGCGCGCCTCCTAGCCAGGTTAGCAGCAGCATGCAGGGCTGTTTGGCAGGCTTTGCTTGTGCGGGCGCAGGCACCCCTGGCACAGCTCGCCCGCGCGGCCTGGCGCTGGCGAGCCGGGGAAACGCGCCCAGGCTCGTACGTGGCAGGCCGGGCAGCTGGCTGCACAGCCAGCTCTGTGAAGTGCTCCCTTGCGCAGCAGCGCACGCCATGCAAGCAGCAGCTGGCACCGCAACGCGCCAGGCAGCAGGCGGTGTCTGGGGCAATATTTCTACGCCTCCCGCCACATTGTCCCACACCCTGCAAGCCATCTCAGGCGCTGGACGCCGGCGGGGGCGCGCACATGAGGCAAACGCCGCATGCAGGACCACGCCGGCGACCTCTGGGCAGCGGGCCGCCAGGTCCACGGTTGGCCCTGAGCCCAGGCTCTGCCCGTACAGCACAAGGTCCTCGGGCCGGACGCCGCGCTGCTGTGTCAGCCACCTGCACGCCATGCCCAGTCTGGAGGGCTTCCTCTAGGGTACGCATGCACACGCATGCGCACTCCGCTTGCATGTCTCGCTGGGTTGGCATGCATGGAGATCGCCACTGCGAAGCATGCGCCCGAGTAGGGACATGCCATACAGTAGGCAAGTGGCGCATGCACTGCAAAGCATGGGCAGGTGATAGCTTACGCGTCACGCCCGCGGCATCCGAGCAGCAGCACGGGGGCGGGCCCGGCGGCGCACGCAAAGACGGCGCTGATGTCTGCGAGCGTGTTGGGAACGGACGGCGCGCCCGCGCTCTCCCCGTAGCCGCTGTAGTCGTACACGCACAGGTTACACCGGAGGTCTTTGGCAACCTCGCTGCACGGGCACACGCACGGCGTGGCATGAGCGCCCTGCTGCGGTGGTCGAAAGCGGTGCCTGGCACGGAGGGCTTCGCGCGGAGCTGTTGTAGGCTCCTGACGCCCCATCCGCCGTGCATGCGACCTCTACGATGTGCTTCCAACCAAAGTAACAACCCGGCTGCCAACGCCCGCATCACCCTTGCATTACATACCTTTGTACATCGAGTATCAATCACAAATGACAGCTAATAGCCATGGTCGACCACCGTGCCAAGGGGTGTGCCAAGGAGTGGCGGGCGCCATGCGACACGCCCTATGTGTGGTGCCGGCCCCGCCACGCCCTCGTGTGCAGACCCGCACGCCCGGCTTGCTTGAGCTGCACCGTTTGCGCTCAAGCTCTGGGCTTCAAGCGTCCGGCCTGCTTCAGCTGGCGTGCCTGTAGTACAGCAGCACGCGCCCCAGGTCAATCGCCGTGCCGTGGCTGAGCAGGATGGTGGGCCGGCGCGGCGCCGCGAACGGCGCGCTGCAGCCCGCGCTCGGGAAGCTGGCCGCGGGCGGCGCCGCGGCCGGCTGGTGCTCGATCAGCACCGCCACCACGGACCCGCCCCGCGCGGTCGGCAGTCGCACGACGGCGCCGCGCGGGTACTTGCGCGCCCTGCGCGCCGCGCGCGCTCGCTCGGCCATCGCTTGGGCTCGGCTGCCTGCAGGCGCCGGGCTGTGCAGCCACGGACGCGCAGCGGTGCGCGCGGCTCGCCTCCACAAGCTCCCGCGCTGAAGGGCTGTGGGGCGGGGCTCGCGCGCACGGCGACTGCGCGGTGCATGCGAGGTTCCAGACGAGTCGAGCTTGCACATTACTCGCTTGCTTGTGCGCTCACAGGCGCCAGCCGCCCTGCAGACCATAGCCCGGCACCGCCAGTGACACTTTCGCGAGGCAGGCCCGCAGCTGGCGGGGACGTGCGCGGCGCACCCGCGAGCGCTCGCGCTGGGCGCGAGCGCCAAGCCGTCTGGGCCTTGCACCACCCTGTACGTTGGTGCAGGTGGCTGGAATATCAGCGAGCTCGCGCCGGCCAAGTCCAGCAGCAGGCTGCCCAAGCCCATTGCCGCGGCTTCACGCAGATCTTGTACTATTGTTTTGTAGCAGCCCGGCGCCGGCAGTCTTCTGGAGCAGCGTCTGTGCGGTCTCACCAAGAGCCGGCACTAAACACGCCTTATAGCAAAATATCTGAAGCTACTTGCGGCGCCTGGTCTGTGTGCACAGTGCGTGGCTAGTGGGATGCACGCGGAAGGCCCGGTCTTGCAACTGGTAAGGACCGCTGACAGCTGTAAAGGCGTGCTGACCACCCTCTAGGACGTGAAGCTCTCGCGGCCACTCCGCAAGTGCAGTCCCTGGCAGGCTGAACCTACACCTAGCCCTTGCAACTTGCACTGGCTCGAGTTTCGCGGCATGAGCTCGCCAAGGTGACATTGCCTGCTGAGCCGGCCACCATGATGGCGGCAGTACCCATAGACAGCGCGGTGCCGTCCGAGGCTGGGTCCACAGACGGCTGGGAGCAGGTGCAGGAGGTGAGCCATGCGTCTGGCGACACGCCGGCGCGCGCAAACTCAGGTGCGCTGCCTGCACCGCATGTATGCGGCACTGCCAGCGCTCCGCGAGCTCTGTAGCAGGTTGTGATAGGTGCCTAGGGCTGTTTGTCTCCAATGCCTGGCCGATGCCGATGCCGCGACTTTCTGACACCCAGCTCCTGTGCCGTTGTCCTGCTCAGGTAAGTGCTCGTCTGCACAGTCCCGAAGTCGTAATCTTCCAGCCAAAGCACGCACTGAGACGACTCTTTGGTTGCCGCAGGCGCACCGGACTGGTTCAGCAACACCTCGCGGCAGCACAGTCCTCGGCTGTGCGCCGATGCCGAGCCGGCTCCGAGCGCTGTCGAGCCGGCCAGGTGCGCGGGCTTGCCACCTGGTCAACCAGAAATGTTGCTCGGCACAGAGGGCTCGTCCCTGGAAAGACGTTATGCTGGACAGCAAGACCGAGTTGGAGCTAGTACTCTTTACTAACAGGCTCCCATCCAGCGCAGCGCGCCCCGCGGCGAGGGTGCGGCGGGTTCGGCGGACGCGGCGCTGCAAGACTGGCATCGGTCAACGCCAGTGATGGTGCAGGCGCCAGACTTGTGGCGCGGCAGTGCCTGCTCGCAGTGCAGGTGCCACCCCCAGGGCCATCTCCTTGTTTCCTTCTTACATATGTTTGCTTGGATGTTTCAAGCCCGGCGCCGCGTTCCAATTCCGCAGCTTGGAAGAGTGCTGTGCTGCGCGCAGTACTGACGACTGCAGCGACAGCGACATGCCGCCGCTCTACGCCGAGGTAGCAGGGAGGCTGTTCAGGTGTGACGGAGCTATGGAGTCATGAAGAGGGACTGCTTTATGCACTGGCAGTGCGTGTCCAGCCGCTCTGTTTCCTTGGGGCCTTGCTGGTCCTGCTGAGACGCAAAGCTCGTCCTAGTGACTGCAGAAGTAAACTAGGCTCACAACGGCAGGCACAAGAACGCGGGCAGCGCCGGTCAAGCCGCAGCACCTGCCTCGCCAGTTGCGCCGACATCGCCGGCGTCGGCGCACGCGTCAGACGAGGCCTATGACGCCGCCAACCAGGTGGCCAAACTACGCCGCGAGGCGTCCACCCATGCGCCCAAGGTCATGAGCCGCTCGCTTAAGCACCACTACGTCACGCTGCTGCTGGTGCGCCTGTCGTGCTCGCATGCATCGACTCATACCAGCCTTAAGTCGCAAGCGGTCACCTTCCGAGCGCTCAGTGTGCACCGCCCCTGCTGGTGCGCCTGTGGTTGGCGCCACAGCAGTGCATGACCCCTCAGCAAGCCTGCCAGCAGGGTCGCTGCGCACACGCCTCGGAGGGCGCCGCCGCGCAGGTGGGGGCGCCGGGCCTGGGCAAGACCTGCTTCATCCGCAACGTGGTCGCCGGCATCCCCGGCGCGGCCGGCGGCCGCGCGCAGCTCGGCGACCTGGCGGCGCCGCCCGCGCGCACGCGCCTCGGGCTCTTCCAGAGCGCGCCGGAGGCCCTGGCCACGCGCTTTGACGTCGGCGCGGCCGCCGACGCGAACGCCGTGTACCACTTCTGCTTCCAGGCGCGCCAGCCGGGCCGCGCGGAGCGCCTCCCGCCGCGCCTCGAACCAGGGCGCATGCGTGCGCGCGTATGGGTGAGGAGCCACGTTGGAGCTGCCTGCTTCTGCTGGGCAAGCGACTACGCTACCATGGGCTGCAGCGCACCACGCCGTCCAGGAGAGTGCGCCGCACAGCCACTCTGCGCAGCGCAGCCAGGCAGGTCGCTGAGCCCAGGCGCGTGGGGTGTTGCTTGGCCCAGCAAAGGCGCTGAGAGACCTTAGAAAATGACCCCAGCTCGCGGGCTGGCCGCGCGCGCAAGACACGCCGGGCTTCCACGGCAAGTGAGTGTTGCTTGGCCAGCAAAGGCGCTGAGAGACCCCAGGAGTGACCCCGGGTCGCGGCACGTCCGTGCGCGCAGGACACGCCGGGCTTCCACGGCGAGGGCGCGGAGCTGGACGCGGTCGAGGCCGCAGTCGCCGCGCGGGACGCCGCGTATGCGGCCATGGATCAGGCGCGCGCGCGGCCTGTGCATGCTCAGGATAGCGTGAGGGGCTGTGCACGCCCGGCCGACCTGCTGGAGCCTTGTCTGCGGTCAACCTGGATCTGCTTGGCTCGCCAAGAAGTGCAGCAGATGGGGAGGGCTGGTGTCTCGAGAACCGTGCAGTGCCCTCCAGGTCAGTGGGAGCCCCAGCCACAGGGACCCTGCCGCCCTGGGCCGCGCAGGACCTGGCGCGCAAGGCGCGCGCGGACGCGCGCTCGGACGCGCGCGTGGACCTTGTCCTCTTCTTCATCTCGCCGCTGGGCCTCCGCCCTGCGGACCTGGCGGCCATGCGCCGCCTCGGCCGCCGCGCACCCGTGCTGCCCGTCGTGGCCCGGGTGCGCTCCCATCCCAGCGCCCCTGCACATGCGTGCGGGGAGGACCTGGCGGCGCTGCTGTCCATGCAAAGTCGCCCCGGGGAGGGCTGCCAGGTGCAGCAGGGCGCCACGGCAGGGCCGAGCAGCCTGTTGATGCGGGCGTTCGCGCTCAGCTCCTGCACGGCAGCAGAACGGGCATGGGGACCAACCCCTACGCTACCCTGCTGAGGCGTGCATGGTGCGGCAGGCGGACGCGCTGACAACCGCGGCGCTGCCGGGCTTCCTGGAGGCGGTGCGCGGCGAGCTGGCGCGTGAGCTGGCCCCCGACACCCTGTACGCCTTCGCCAAAGAGGACCTCGCGGCCGCCGGTGCGGGTAGCGGCCATACGGCCGTCGCTCACCAGTCCTTTGAAGTCGCTGGCTGCGCTTACGCTGGCTGCCAATCATTAACACTCTACAGCGCTGCAGGTGTGGACCCGGCCGGAACAGGCTTGCCACCCGCCGCGCAGCCCGCATCACTGCGCCTGTTGCAGTGCGCGGCGTGCTGTGCAATGCGATGCGGTGCGTGCGCACCGCAGGCGCCCACCCGGCCGGCGCGCGGCGCGCAGGCATGCCGCCGCAGCCGCGCGGGCGGCCGCACGTGTTCACCGTCATGGCCGCCGCCACGCTCGACTTCCCGGACGCCTGGCCGGAGAACAGCTTCGGCTGGGGCGCCGCGCAGCCGCTGCTGCCGCAGCACAGCGACGCCGCGCCGCTGCGGCGCCTGCTGCTGGAGGTGGTGCCGGAGGCGCTCAAGGCGCGGCGCCCGGCGCCCCCTGCGCGCGTCCTCGCGCCACGCTGCGCGCTCACCTGGCCTTGCGGCGTACAGCTGAGTGGCATTGCTGGCGCACAGCAGGCTGCACTGCAGCTGACGCTGCTGGCAAGCGCAGCGCGGTGTGCGCAACTGCATGCATGTCAAGCTTGCCGTCCACAGGGGGGCTGCAAGGCGTCCGCGAAGGAGCGCGCGCGCTCGCGCAGGAGCACACGGAACGGCGCTACTTCGCCGCGCGCGCGGCCGGCGGCGCGCAGCGCGGGCTGTGGCAGCGCGCCCAGGTGGCGCGCGCGCCGCTGGCCGGCGCGCTGCTCGCGGCAGCCGTCGCCGCAGCGCTGCTGCCGGCCGCCGCCGCCGCGCTCGCGCTCGCGCTTGGAGACGCGCGCATGCTGCCCGCCGTCGCGGGGTGCCTCGCTGCGGCCGCGGTCGGGCCGCCGGTCGCGGCGCTGCTCTGGCTGGCGCCGGACGTGAGGGCAATCGCGGGCGCGCCGGCTGCAAGCTGCGCGGCGCTCGCCCGCGCGGCCTGGAGCGCCCTCCAAGCCGTTGCCGAGGCTGCATGCCCGCCTGCCTGCGCCGCGGCCGGCGCCGGGGACGCGGCCGCGCCGCACATGATAGCCGGGGCTGCCACCGCCTCGCAGCAGGCGCCCGCCGGGCCCCAGCCTAGCGCCGGCCGCCGCAACGGCGCCACGCGCGCGGAGCGCCGCGCGCGCTCGCGTGCAGGGTGCGCAGCCCATGCATGAGGCAGGGCGTGGGGTGCGCAGGGTGCTTTGCTCGGCGGATGTGAGTACAGCGGGCGGCCGAGAGTGCCGCTGGCGCTTGCTGCGCGCCGGAGCCGTGCGTGTGATGCCGCCTTGCTGTCCGCCTGCCCTGTCCGCATGCTGCCGGGCTTACTTCGGCCAGCATCATGCACGCGCCTGACCTGGCGCTGGGTGGGGCAGGGCGCGCCCCGGCAGCCAGCGCGCATGGCGCATCCTGACGGCTGCCATCTGCCTGGCCGGCCTGGTCTGCGCATGCCTCCCCGGCAGCCTGCTGGCGCCGGCGTCGCGCGCGCACGAGGCGGCGGATTTGCGGGGCCCGCGCGGGCCGCCGCAGCGCTTTTACGAGGCACCTGGCGCGCGCAGCTTGGATGCGCTGCGGCTGCGTGCAAACGCGAGCGGCTCTGACCCTAACCCGGCGGCCCGAGCGCGCGGCGCCCACAGCGATGCCTGCCCATGGGCCAAGCTGGCCTCCCTGCTGGACGCTCTGGAGGCCTCGGCGGACGGCCGCGCGGGCGCGCGCGCGGCCGACGACGCCACCCTGGCCGGCGACCGCAGCGCATATTGGGGCGCGTTGCGCGCCGCCGAGCGCTCCGGCGCGTGCGCGCGGAGCGCGCTGGACCGCCTGGCGCGCGCCGCGCTGGACGCGGACCCGCGCGCGGCCGAGGGCGGCGGCGCGCTCGCCGCCCGCCTGCGCGGCCTGAAGGCCGACTTGGTGCGGCGCCCGGCTGGCGTGCAGGCGCCGGCGCTGCGTGCACACGCCGTCAGCGCGTCATGCCAGCAGAACGCGTGAATTTTGAAGTATTGATCTTAGACAAGCGCCTGGTTGCCAGGATGAGATGTACGGTGCTGCTCCGACCCGTGTACTGCTGCGCCGCAGTGCGCGCTGCGCCTGCATGCCGTGCCGGAGCGGTGTGCTTGTGTGGTTGTGCTCGTGCTACCCTGACCCCATTGCATGCTCGCTCTGTAGCTATGCGGGCACTGTATGTCATGCCCTGCTTGTACTGCTGAGCCTCTGCGCCGCCGGCGCCGGCCAGCGCAGAGTACGCGCCAGGTTCTTATGCAGACAGCGCTGCCTCGCCAGCGCCTTAGGTCCGCTGTGTGACAGGCTCCTCCGGCCGCAGGTGCGCAGACGACCACAGGGGCGACTGGACCTGGTGCAGCAGCATCGACCGGCGAGCGCGGAGGCCGGGAACGCATCCGGCGCCGGCCGCGCCAGCGCGGCCCGCGCCGCCGCCGAAGCGCCGCCGCTGGCAGCGCAGGCGCCGCATGCCCGCGCACGCCATTGTGCGCCGCAGGCAGGCGGCGCGCTGGCGGGCGCCGCGGCCGCCCGGCTGGCCGAACTGCAGCGGGGCGCGCTCGCCGCCGCGCGCGCCGGCTCGACCAGGGCGGCGGCGCTGCTGCAGCAGGGCGCCAGCAGCGCGCTCGAGGGCGCGCGCGCGGGGGCCAGGAGCTCGGCGCGCGGCGCGGCGCGGCTGCAGCGCGGCGCGGCCGCCGGCGCGCGCGCAGCCCAAGCACACGTGGCCGCGGTGCGGCGAGCCGCAGGCACGACCCTGGAGGCCGTGAGGGCGGCGCGCGTGCCGGAGCAGGCTGCGGTGCTGGCGCGGGCGCTGGCAGCCAAGCTGGGCGTGGGACTGAGGGAGACGGGGCGCCAGGTACATGACGCAGCGCATGGCCTCGCGCGGCACACCGACGGCGCCAAGGTGGCTCGCGCTGTGGGCCGGGCGGCCCTGGGCCAATACTTTGTATAAAGTCCGGCTCGGGCGCAGCGTCTCAGGTGCATGGTCCGCGCGTGCTGTGCGGCACACCTGGCACATTTTCCTTGATATCGTCAGGCGCTTGTCAGGCACGCATGAGGTGCTTGAAAAGCGCGCTGGCCGTGTAGGTGAAGGCTTGGGGCCGGCGACAGCAAGGCAGGTGGGTGTACAAATGCCAGTGTATAAACAAGGGTAGGAGTAGATGTGAGCTCGGGTCAGGATGGTGCCGGGAACCTGCATGCGGGTCAGTGCAACTGTGAGTGATGCTCCCCAGCGCGCCTGCCAAGGGACCTCATTCCTGCCCCGCATGAAACGTACATCGCGCGTGCTGCTGGGGCCTATGCTGCCCACTCTGCTGCATGTAAATGCGGGGCATAAGCGATGCGGCGACATGCGCTGCATGGCCTGCCTGTGCCCCCTGCCCCAGGCGCGTGGGATGAGGCGGGGTGTTGCGACGGTCAGCGGCAAGGGTTTGGCCATCTGCGCGTCTCCAAGAAGGGGGGAATGAGCGGAGGCACACCCCTGCTCCTGTGAAATAGGGTCAACTCGGAGACGGCGCAGGTGGGGCATCCTCTCCACCGATGGTGGGGCAGCCTGTATATGTATATCGTCCTGCATGCTTGGTGGCGCATGCCACTGAGATACGGGAGTCCTGAGGCTTTGGCTTTGGCGCCGCCACCTGCATCCTCAATTTTGCTCGAACTGGGTTAGGTGCGCGCCGTGCACCTGCAGTGCACCCGTGCACTGCACGGTGGAGTATCTGGAGATGGCTCCTATGTGGCTGTCTCGAGGGTGCCCCGGGTTGCAGGAGCCCATGTATGCTTCCGCGGGCTGCTGTGTACAGTACAAGAGCACCACACACTCTGTAGCTCGTGTGAGCTACGCTAGGTTCAGGCGGACTTGTGCCCAACGCTGGGCATGCAGCCGTGCTTTCCCCGAGTCGCGTGGAGCGTGGGGGGCAGGTGCTATTCTTCGTGTTCCAAGCACTCCATGCACAGTTGTGCGCTGATGAGCTTGCTTTCTTGGACATATCCGGCCTGCATGCTTCAGTTTTCGAATGAAAAGCCATGGATAAAGCCCTGTTTTAGACCTCGTGCTGCGTCACTCCAGAACCTGCATGCTTGCACGTGCAATCCTTGGCGCAAGGAGAGTGAACAGCGACAGGGACAGGACGGGCACCATCTGTTGCTGTTGCACCAGCAAGAAGGCTCTGGATTGCTGCAGCGCGGGAGCTCGCACCCATGGCCGCACACCGGCCCGTGCAGCCATCCCTGCCGCACTGGCTCGCGCACAGCTCGACTGTGCCGGCCGGCATCCTGGCACCCGTTGCCACGCGGTTCACCGCGCACAGCCTGCGTGCGTTGCCGCTCAGCGCGCCGGCCTCGCGCTTCCTGCACCAGCGCGGCGCGCAGCTGACACAGGCAGCCACGTACAGCGCAGGCAGCTGCGACAGCGCGGACGAGGTGGTGCTCTTTCACATATGCTTTATCCACTTGCGTGTCCAGTCGCACCTGCTGAGGCGAGAAAGCTGCACCAGTGCGCTTGGCATGGCGTGCTTGCTCGCGTATCACATACTCACTCCTGTGCCTGTCTGCGTGTGCGAGTGAGAGATAGCCCAGTCACTGTGCGTGCACCCATTGCCGGCTGTTGGGCCCTGAACGGCTGCGACCCACCAGGTTGGTGGCGGGCTGGTCGACAGGGAGGCGTGTGACTCCTTGCAGAACACTGTGAGTTCGGGCTACAACGGCGTTGCATGGCAAGGTGCTGCACTTGGCTGGTTATTGCTGTGTGTTGCTTCACCTCAGTTGCAGGAGCAGCGTCAGGGTCAGTGTGTCATGTTGGCCTGTTGCTCCCAATGCACCTGCTGACGGCGTCCCGGCAGTGCTTCCGCTGTGCGCAAGCCCTGTCGCGCCTGCTGCGCACGCGCGAGCTTATCGCACGCACGCTGCCACCCTTGGTGTCCACTGTCGGCTGCCCGCAACGCAGGCGCGGCCGTCCGCGCCTTGGAGCTGCTGGCCGCCATGGGCCTGGCGGCGCTGGTGACGGCGTCGAGCGCCTTTGCGCAGGCCAGCCCGCTGCTGCCTGCGCTGCCTGTGCTGGAGCGCAGGTGTGCCGCCTCCTCTGCCATGCTGCGCCGGGCCGTACTTGGTGCCCCACTGGCGCCAGGCCGTCTGCTGCTTGCATCAGACGGGAGGGCGCGCATTTCTGGTCGGAAAAGCTTCGCTCCAGGGGCGCCACACTCACTACCCGCGTTGTCGCACTCGTCCTGCTCGCGAGTCCGTCCTCCACATGCGCCCTCTGCTCTGTCCAAGCTGCCGTGTCTCGCGCGCGAGGGGCCTGCGCAGGCGGGCGGGGGCGGCGTACAGCGCCCTGCATAGCTTCCCGAGCCTGACAGGCATGGAGTGCCTGCTTTTGCCTTGGAGCCAGAGCACGCGCGGGCGGGCAGGAGCGGGACAAAGGTGGCGTCCGCGGCCGAGGACCGCCTGCTCATGATGCTGAAGCAGGTGGAGGCGCGGGTGGGCGCCGCGGTTGGCGCGCTCAGCGACGCGCGGCCCGTCCAGGACGAGGCGCGCCCCGTCGCGCTCCGCCCCACACCCTATACCTGCTGAAGCAGGCAGGGCCCAGGGCAGGGGCCGTGGCTGGCGCGCTCAGCGGCGCGCGTCTTGTCCAGCGCGGAGCGCGGCCCGGACTCCTGCCCCCAGCAGCCCAGCCTCTGTCCTTGCAGGTCGGTGCGCCAAGCAGGGCGCATGTGCGGCAGAGAGGGAGCGGCAGCACGGTCCGCTCGTCGCCGCCGAGCATGGCCGAAGGGCCCCAGTGTGCGTGGCTCAGAATGTCAGCACCGTGTAGCTCACGCACAGCGGTGCGCGCTCGTGGTGCTCGTCCCTTTCTACTGACCGTCTCGATCAGCACACGACAAGCGCTTACTCCGCGCACCCACCGCCCCGCGGGCGCCGCGCGGTCACCGCCACCCCGGCGCCGCAGGCGGCCGCGGCGGCGGAGGCGGCCGAGGCGCGCGAGCTGGTGGAGGAGGTGCGCGCGGTGGTGTATGAGAACTACCTGGACGCGCGCGGCGGCGGCTGGGACGCGGCCGCCTGGGACGGCGCGTGCCAGCGCGTGCTGGCCGGGCCGCTGCGCGACCGCGCCGCCGCGCACCGGCGCGCCCCTGTCCGCCCCTGGCGTCCCCGAGCGTCTCTGGAGCTCCTTCGCGCGGTGCTTTCAGGAGCCCGGGTGGGGTGGGCTGCCAGGCAGCTGCAAGCAGCAATCGCGCGCGGATTGCCTGCTCTGGGCCTCACAGGGGCGATTGTGCAGAGGCTCGGGGCCTGACAGCGGGCGCTGACGGGCGCGCGCCGCGCGCAGCGCCATCCGCGAGCTGCTCGCGGCGGACCTGGACCCGTTCACGCGCTTCATCACGCCAGACGAGTTCCTGGCCATGCGCAAGTACGACGTGACGGGCGTCGGGCTCAACCTGGCGCCCGCGGAGGAGTACGAGCGCAAGGTCGGCGCGCCGCTGCCTGCCGGCGCCGCCGGGCAGGCGCGCGCCCTGCGTCCCTGACGCCCTGCGTTAAGCCTCTGGGCGACGGGAGCGGAGTCTGCGGAGGAGTGCGAGCGCATGGCCGGCGCGCCGCCGCCCAAGTGCGCCGAATGGCGAGGGCTCCATGGCGCGCACCCTGTGCGACCCGATGCACGCGGCGCAGCACGCCCGAGGCATGAGCTTTCGAAAGTGCTCATAACTTGCTGCTTTACGCCCAACTGCGGGCAGGTCTGGAGTGAAGAGACAGGGCAGGGCAGGGTCAGGGTTCTGGGGCCACCCGAGGGACGCGCGCGCGCGCAGGGCGGCGTGTGGGTGATCGGCATGATCCGCGGCACAGCGGCCGCGCGCGCGGGCGTGGAGCAGGGCGACCAGCTGCTGGCCGTGGACGGCGCCGCGCTGGACGGCGCGACGCCGTTCCAGGCGGCCAACCTGCTCATGGGCGCGGCGGAGGACGGCGCGGCGGCGGTGCCGTCGGTGACGGTCACGGCGCGCGCCCGGCGGCCTTGCGACCGTCACCTCGTCTGCGCACTCTGCACATGCGTCCTCCTGCCTGAGCCTGGCTGAGGTTTCCTGTCTGGGAGCGGGGCTGGATGGCACTGGCGTGAAGCGCGCTGTGGTTCCCGCGTCACAGAAAGCTTCCGCAGGCCGCACCCTGCCAGCGCATGCATCTGGGCGCTGCTATTGCCGGCAGCTGGCGCGCCTCAATCAAGCATCCTGTTGAAGACTGGTGTGCGCCGTGGGTGCCTCCATTTCACCATGCACAGCCGCGCAGCGTCGCCGCCAGCACGTGCATATTGCAGGTGGCGGCAGCGCGCGCCTTGTCCTCGTCTTCAGGCACCAGCAAACGCCCCAGCAAATGCGGGCGGCACCGAGAAGACGTGTCTGGGAGCGTCTGCAGCCGCAGCACCCGCACAGCCAGGCCGGTCAGCGTAGGGTACGATAAATCTTAACCCTACCCCCTCTCGCAGGTCCGGCACTACAACGGCAACACTGAGGACATCCGTATGCAGCGGCCTGTGCGCACACTGGAGTCGCCCGTGGCCTTCAGTCTGGATGAGCGCGACCGCGGCAAGGCGCGCCCGCTCGTCTGCTCCGAGAGCTGCTCGCTCACGCTGGATAGGTACCTTATTGCGCGCTGCTGGCGCGGCTGACGCATACTTACCTGATGCGGAGTGTGTGTGATCCGCCACATACTTGCGGACAGGCCTTGGTGCAGTCGTGCGGGAGCACCGCGGCAGCTGAAGGCCGGTGGAGCTCGCGCGAGCTTGCTGGACAGATGCTGGCTTGCATTCAGGGTCACACTCATTAAGTCATGCTGTCACGCGGCTCATGGCGTCGGGCTGCTGCGCAGGTGGGCGTGATTCGGCTGGCGGCGTTCAACTCGCGCGCGGTGCCGGACGTGGCCGCGGCGGTGCGGCGGCTGGCGGCGGCCGGCGCGGCCGAGTTCGTGCTGGACCTGCGCGACAACCGCGGCGGCCTGGTGCAGGAGGGCGTGGAGCTGGCGCGCCTGTTCTTGGACGGTGCGGCCCTTGGTCGGGTTCTGTCGCGCCTGTTCCTGGACGGAGCGGTGCGTGTAGGGTTCTGGCACGCCTGTTCCTGGACGGTGCGGTGCGTGTAGGGTTCTGGCGCGCCTGTTCCTGGACGGTGCTGCCCCGGTAGGGTTCTGGCGCGCCTGTATTTGGACAGTGCGGCGCCGGTAGGGTTTGGCGGGGTGTGCCGAGCGGGGCAGCAGCGTTGATCCCGTCAAACGATGAGCGCGTTCGGCACGTCAGGGCTGCGAGCTGGAGCCCGGGCCTACACCATGGGTATATTTTACGGTGGATTATGATTTTACACTGCAGTAGACATGCGGTGCGCGCCGCAGGGGGCTCCACAGTTGTGGTGACGGCCGGGCGTGGGGCGGGCGAGGCCGCGGTGCGCGCGACGGGCGCGCCGCTGACACGCGCGCCGCTGACGCTGCTCGTCAACGAGTGGTCCGCGAGCGCAAGCGAGATATTCGCCGGCGCACTGCACGACAACTGCCGTGCGGTGCTCGTGGGCAACCGGTGCGCGGGCGGCGGCCGCTCCGAGCACACGCCCCAGCGAGAGCGCTGTGCTCGGCGTGCGAGGCTGCTTTCAAGAGGTACAAGGTGTGAATTGGCAAGTGAGCCGGGCTCTGTTGCTGCCAGCGGGGGGTGTCGGGGGCAGAGCACCCAGACCGTGCGGCAAGGGTTTCTAGCGCGCTGCATCACACCCAGCGGCGCGCCGCGCGCCGACCCGGCCGCGCCGCGCGCCAGGACGTACGGCAAGGGCCTGATCCAGAGCGTGTACGAGCTCAGCGACTCCTCGGGCCTGGTGCTGACGGTGGGCAAGTACCTGACGCCCGCGCGCACCGACATCGACCGCGAGGGCATCGCGCCCGACTTCCGGCACACGCCCTCCGCGCCCGCCGCCGCCGCGCGCCTGGCCGCCTGCCGCGCGCCGGGCCGCGCCTGAGCGCGCCGGCCGCAGCGCGGGCGCGGGCCTGCGCGCGGCGGCGCCGCCGCAATGTGCGTGCATGTGCCGCGCCCCCGCTGGCGCGGATGGCGGCGGCCGCCGGTCTGCGCTGCTCAACCGGGCGTCGCGTGTCCGACTGCGCGTACCCGCTCGCGCGGCAACAACGCCTGGTTTGGCGCACGCATCAGCCAGGCCCCAACATGCGCCGCCGCTGTGTGCCCGGCTGTTGCGCTGCGCGCCGGCGCGCCCGACCAGGCGCCTGTGTGATGCTCCTGGATGTACACCAGCATGGGTACGTGTTGGGATGCTGGTTGAGGGCGAGCCAGCGCACAGCAGCGAATGGTATGGCATGACATAGGGGCTTATGCAGTGGGGCACTGCTGCGCCTCCTATGAGCGGTACGGCATTGTCTGGCATGCGCACCAGCGGCTGAATGTTGTTGTGTGGGGTAAATGAACACATGCCACTGGTTGCGGCTGCGCAAGGCAACACTACCCTATTTCCAGCTGCTTGTGCAATGGACACCAGCACGGGCGGTGGGGGGTGCAGGCGGGCTTGTTTGCCACGGAATTTGTTACAGGCTGTCTGCTCGATAGCCTGGCATATTGAGAGCTTGCACTTGCTCTTGTTTCCCTGAACTTGTTGCTGCCGGAGCGTTTGCTTCTGAACGGGTAGGATGATGAGTGCATTGTTAATGCAGCGTGGAGGCGCATGTGAGTGAGGTTTTCAAGAAGTCCCAGCTTCACACAGCTTCACACCTCTTCATACAACAACTTCAACTAACAACCCATCACCAGATTGCGCCTGCACTCGCCGCACAGACTGGTTCGCGTAAAAAATATACAGTGAACGCATCACGCCACACAGGCCCGGCATTGTCTCTTGTCCTCTGCCTGCCCATACCCACACTGCTTTTACCCCGCTCTCACACTCAGTAATGCACGCGTCACCGCCGCCAGTATGTCTACCTACTCTTGAAAGCCTGCACATAGTCTACAGAATCGCACTAACATCACTGCCGTGCCGGGTGTGCTGCCCAAGCCGGCACAGCAGCGGGCGAGCTCCAAGCAAAGGGGAGACTGTGTGGCATGCGTTGCGCCGCCTGCCGCGGGTGCCCCGCCTGCAGCGGGTGCAGGGGCGAGCCGCTCAGGTGCGCCTGCTGCGCCGCGACAAACCATGGGTGCGGTGCAACCCCAAAGCCCGATTCAGTCCCACTGTAACGGTCGCCGGACGCGAGCGTCTGCTGCGCGCGCGCAGCTGCCCCGCCCTGCATGGCATGCAACCCTAGCTCCACCCTCAACTCATAATCATGACCGCCGCTGCTGTACGACCCGGGACCCTCCATCGCCCCGCCAGGCCCTCCTGCATGCAGCGCATGTGGGCCTGGCAGCAGGCCTGCGCCGCTGCCAAGGGACCCCGCCAGATCCTGCAGCCCTCGCCCGCCGCTCAGGGAGCCTGGGAAGCTGCCAGAGCCGGGCGGCAGACCGAAGCAGCCCCCACCGCTGCCGCTGCTGCTGCCCAGAAAGGGTGCGCCTGACGAGGCGCCACTGTCCGCCGCATGGCCCACACCGGACCCTGACCACACAGCTCTGTGTGCGCCCCCGGCCTCCTCTCCCAGCAGGTGCTGCACGGCAGCGGCCAGAGAGCCCGAATAAGCGGCACTGGGCTCCAAGTACGAGTTTAGGCCGGGGCTCGGCTGGCTCGCACCCCCACCAGCCTGCGAGCCGGACAGAGGGAGGCCCCACGCTGCGGCCGCAGCAGCTGCGCCAGGGCCCTCCAGCCGGGGGCGGCCACCATGGAGTTGCGGCAACCCCAGGCCGCCGCCCCAGATACTGCCGCCTGAGGCAAGCCCTGTCGCGGCCCCCATCCCGCCAAAGCCCCACCCTGCCGCTCCGGTGAACAGCGTGCGCTGCGCGACGGCGCGCGCCGCAGTCGGCGGGTCGGCCAGGCTGGCCGCCGGCGCCCGCGGCGCCCGAAATGGCTCCGCAGCAGGGTTGAGCTGCCCCGCGCTCGGCCCCGGCCACAGGTCCGCACCCGAGCTCGCGCTGCGCAGCGCCGCGGGCTCCCAGCTGCTGGCAGCAACTGATGGGGAGGCCAGGTCTGGGTGCCCCGACCCGACCGTCGACCCCAGCAGCGAGTCTGCATCAGACGGCCCCAGGCCCCACGGGTCCGGCGGCGGGCTGCCACGCGAGCTGCGCGGCGGCGCCACGCGCGCAGGGCTGCCCAGATCGCGCGCGCCGGCCGCCAGGCGCGGGAGCTGCGGGTTACAGACCTCTCTGCCGCCCGCATCGCTGCCCCACATGCTGCTCCTGCATGGCGGGGCAGCGGCGGGCTGCGGCAGCACTGCAGCGTCCCCACAACCCTCGCCGCTTACATCACTGCCCCAGGCCTCGCTCCGCGTCCGCTCCAGCGCCGGCGGCTGCAGCAGCGCGGGCGCGTGCGCCTGATCAGGCGCCAGCGGCTGCAGCAGGTACGCGTGGGCGCTCTCTGCGCTGGCCGAGCCTGAGCTGCACAAAAGGGCGTCCTCGCTGCTCCATGAGCTCGCATTGTCGTCGGCGCACACCCCGAGCGCTGCCGCATGCTCGCCAGGGCCGGCGCTCGTCATCTCCTGGTGCGCCCCGAGCTTTGTGCCCCCGCTGGTAGCGCTGTCGTGCGCGGCCGCCCCGCCTTGCGCCCGCCCCTGCGGCAGGCACTCAGCGCGCAGGGCGGGCCCGGGCGCTTCGGCGCGTGACGCGCGCCCGCCGGCCGCCTCTGACAGCGCGGCGGGCGGACTCTGCGCTTCCTTGGTGCTGAGCAGGCCGCCGCCAGGCTCCAGCCGAGTAGGAGGGCGCGGCGGGGAGAGCGGGGCATGGCGAGCCATGGGCGCGGCGCCAGCGGCCGCGGACAGGGACGCAGGCCCGCCCCAGGGGTCCAGCGTGGTGCCCTCGACGGGCGCGCGGCCGACGGTCTCGGCGCGCGTCGCCCCCGCGCCCGGCCCCACACCCCTCGCGCCCCTTCCGCTGCTCTGGCCGGCTGCCGGCGCCGGCGCCGCGCGCTGGCTCCCGCTCCCGCCGCCCGGCGGCTGAGGCGCGTCCTCGCGCGCCCGCATATCGCGCCAGGGCCCTGCCGCTGCGGCCGCTGCCGCGGCCCGTGCAGACGCCGCGGCGGCCGCACCGCCCCACGCAGGCACAGGCGCGGCGCGGCTGCTGCCGCCTGCTCCGGCAGGCCCGTTGGGTGCCGGCGCCAGCGCAGGCGCCGCTGCACCAGCGCCGGGCTCCTGGGCGGTGGTTGGAGCGGCTGCCACCACGCCGCAGGCCTCAGCGCTGAGCTCCCAAGACACTGGCACGGCCTGGGCGCCGGGGTCAGGGTCGGGGTCAGGCTCCGTGGCAAAGGCGCGGTCCTCGGACGGCGGGGCGCGGCTGCACGGTGCCGGGGCGGGGTGCAGGGCAGCAGCACCCGAGCCGGCAGCCGCCTGATGGTGCAGGGCGGCCGCGGCCTCAGCCACCCCTTCACTTGACGTCTCGTCCGACGCAAACCCTGCATGCGGCGCCGCGCCGTTCTGCCCCGGCCCCAGCGCCGTGGCCGCGGCTGCGAAGCTGGGCTGTCCCAACGATAACTCTGCGGCCAGCAGAGCCCTGTCGCTTGCGCCCACGCGGGCAGCATCTGCTGCCGAAGCAGTCACAGCTGGCTCAGGTGTGGCGGCGGCGGCCGACGCCGCGCCGCGACCCCCACCGCCCTGCTCGGACTGCCCCGCCGCGTCACCCCCTGCCGGCGCCGCCGCCGCCGCCACGCTGCCGGCCGCTCCTGGCTCGCGCGCCTGCAGCAGCCCTGACGCCAGGCCTGGATCAGGGCAAGGTTTGGGCTGCCGCCGCTCCGCCTCCGCGCCGCGCGGCGCTTCTCGGCTCGCAGCGCCCCCGCTGCCGCCCAGGCGCGGCTGCGGCTCCAGGACGAGCCCCAGGTAGGGCTCGGCCTCTTCGCCGCGCGCGGCGTCCAGCGCGCGCGCCTGCGGCCCGGGCCCTGGCTCGGGCTCTTCGGCCGCATCGCCGCCCTCGGCGCCGCGCTGGCGCGCCGCGGCCACGGCGCGCTTCAGCTTGCGCTTCGCGCGGCGCGCGTCTTCGCGCGCGGCGCGGTCCTTCTCGGCCGCCTCGGCCTCCAGCAGCTCCCACATGTGCGCGTTGGCGGCCGCCACATCCTGCGGCCCCGCCTGCCACTCAGCGCTTTCTCCAGTGCCTAGGCACAGAGTATATATAGGGTTAGGGTAGCACATGTGCACACTGGCGGCGGCCACGTCCTGCGGCTCTACCACTCAGCGCTCCCCCGCGACCAGGATGTGCCGCACGGACCCTTAGGTAGTGTGAGAGTTACTCCTTATCGCGCACATGGTCAGCCGCACAGTGACCTGCTGCAACCCAAACAAGAACTACCTGCTGCCACAGCGGGCGCTGCCAGGCGCGCCGCACGAAAGCGCCGCCGGCCGGCAGCCGCGGCGCGCCGGGCGGGCGGCCGGGGCGCGCCTTGACGGGATTGCGCTGCGCCGCCACGAACGCCTGCAGGTAGGCGGCCGTCGCGGGCGACAGGTGCAGCGGCCGGCGCAGGTCCAGCAGCGCCTGGAACACGCCGCCGGCCAGCGCGGCCGCGACCGCCTCCGGCGCGGCCGCCTTGAGGTATGTGGCCAGCGTGGCCAGGGACGCTGCGCATGCGCGCGCGCACCTCGGTACTAACGCTGGGCACAGCACTGTAATACGTCGCAGCATGGCCCGCTGTGCAGCAGCAATGCAGCCGTGCGTGGCGCCAGGACCACCCTGGACGCGTTGGACTGGGCAGGGACCGTGCGCGGTGTGGTGGCCGGGCGAGCGCGGGTCTGCACGGGGGCGGGACGGGCAGGGCGCGCACTGACGACATACGCCAGGCGGTCGATGCGGGCCTTGTCCGGCTTGGGCGGCCCGCGCGCGGGCTGCACCGTGGCGGCCAGGCCGGCCATGCTGACGCGCACCGTCTCCGCCGCCAGCTCCGGCGCGCGCAGCAGCACCGCCTGCAGGTCGCCTGCGCGGCTCTAGAGAGGGTCAGGGCTGTACCTAGAGCACCACTCGCACAACCCTGTCCCGCAGGAGGTTAGCTGCATGATGCATGGCACTGCCTACACATCGCCGCATCGCACGTTGCATGTTGGCTTCCTGCGCGGTGTGACAACCCATCACATCCATACACAGGGGTTCCAGTGCACGCGGCATGGCCGTGGTAGGCAAGCAGGTGGCTTAAGGGGGCGCAGCAGAGTGCGCGCTCCAGCCAAGACAACTCCAGCGGGCCCACATGGCGTCTTGGCATGCTCAGCAAACAACAGCCGGGGGCAAACAGAGGCCTGCAGTGCCATCGGACAGCTCCAAGTGCCAGGGCGTGTCGGCGGGCGGCTGCTGATGGGGAGCTGGAAAGGATCAGCCAAGAGTGCGCGAGCGCTGGGCTTGCCTGGCGCCAAAGCAGCTGTTGGTGCCCAGCACATGGAGTAAAGTGCCAGCAGAGCGCGGGGCGCACAGAGGCCCGCAGAGCCGTTGGAGAGCCCCATGTACCACGACGTGTTGCTGGGCGGTAGCTCCGCCGCGCGCCTGAGGTAGCGCACGGCCACCGGCAGGCCGCCGGCCGCTGCCAGATGCTCAGCCGCCTGCCGCATGGCGCACCCTACTTGAGCCCTGTATACGCCCTGTGCATCGCTGCCCAGTACTGAGGTCGCACAACCAAGGTTGCACGCCAGCACATGGGGCAAGGGTCGTGGCCACGACAGGCCTTCTGCATGCGGGAATCTGCAGCAATGCTCCAGCATGGTGCTGGTACCAAGCACGTCCGCACAGGTGTGGCTGCCGAGGGGGGTCAGGCATGCGTCCCCAGGTGCATGCAACTGATCAGGAGGCACTTCGAATGCCTCACGAAGCGAGGCGCTTCACCGCTTGCAGCAGAGGCAGCTTGGGACAGCCCGGCCCCACTCTTCTGTGTCACACCCCTGGACAGGCTCTGCAGCGCAGCGGCGCGCGCCTGCGCACTGCAGCGCGCGGCGTTGCCGATGATGTTGACGAGCGTGCAGGCCGTCTACGCAGCGGCGAGGCAGGCGGTCAGCACGCATCAAAGCAGGCGGCCCACAGCAGGCGCAGACGCTGGGGGCGCATTGCGTCCGCGCGCACGCACAGTGACCGCTGCGCAGGGCAGGCGCCGCAGGGTGACGAAGACGGGTCGGCAGAGGTGACAGCAGGCCCTGAGCGCAATGCGTCAGACAAGGCGGGAAGGAGAACGGAGCGGCGGCAGCGCGTGCGCGCGCGCCTCCAGGTGCAGGTCGTCCTTGCCGGACGCGGGCGGCGGCGGCTCGTGCGCGCCGCACCACAGCAGCAGCGCCGTCGCCAGCTCATGGCCGCCCAGCCGCACAAACTCTTCCTGCGGGAAAGAAGCCGGCTAAGTGCAATAGCAGACGGCGGTGCTCGCCCCTGCCACCGACCGCATGGGCATGAAGGCGGTGGGCTGATGCCACTGAAAGGTCCATCTCAGCCTTCCCAGGCCCAGGCGTATTGAATCGTGCGAGCTACCGCAACCGCTCAGCACATCGAACCCAGGAGCTTTTCAGACTAACGTAATGCAGGCTCAGACCAGCAATGCTTTCATAACAGGCATCTGGGTTCGGCAGTCTGCGGCGTGCGCGCGCCCGGAAGTCCTGCCAGCGCAGGCAATATGCGAGCAGCGTGGCGTGGCCCAGCAGCAGCTTGCGCTGCGCCTCTGAGCCCGTCATCGCGCGCGCGTCCAGCGCGCGCAGCAGCAGCGGAAGCATCTCCGTCTGCGCAAAGCCGCGGTCAATACATTGAGTTGGGCGGCCGCTTCACCTCTCGGCCATGCAGCAGCGGTTCACGGCCGTCTGGCCAGCTGCGGCGGAGCGCTGCACCCCGGCAGCAACCGCAGCGCCACAGCCCTGCACCTCCTGAGTGTCTTCAGCTTACTTCGGCCGAGTGTGGCAGCATACGCAGCACCATTGCTCTTGCCGCGCAAGAATAACACAATTGTAAGCCCTTGCAACAATAATAAAGAGGTGCTTGGCAGGCTTATAGGGCATATACTCTCAACGCTGGCATGCTGCTGTGCATGACCCAGACACCCAGCAGAGAGCGCACATGCTCTCTCACCCTGCACCAGCAACCAAGACAGCCGCATGGCGCGCCTTGAGCAGCGGCACGATGTCGGAGTCGTCCTTGATGTAGGTCACGCCCACGCCCACGACGCCCGCCAGCGCGTTCACGACAACCTCATCGTTCAGCGCGTGCGTCTTGTTCTGCGCGCCGGCCCACCACGCTCAGCCATGTCCTGACACGCCTGACGCAGCTCGCGCAGGCCCAGGATGCTCAACAGGCTCCTGGCACACCCGTCACACCATATCGACCCCTGACCCATGCAACCAGACCAGCGATGGAGACCTCTTGCACAGGCGCGGCACACCACTGCACGAAGACCAGCCCCTTGGCGGCAGAGGCTGCGGCGCACTCATCCCTTCGGCACAACATGCAAGGCGTGCTCGCCGATGAGGGCGCGCCTCCACGACCTCGCGCAGCAGCGTGAGCAGCGGCGGCAGCGCGCCCGCGCGGCGAATACCCGCGCGCGGGTCAAGCATGATGTCCTTGCCCGCCACGCTCCTCCTGGAGCGCGCCTGCGCCGCGCCGCGCGTCGGCGCATGGGAGCATGGGAGCATGCAATGGGGTGCGAAGCGCGCATAATCACGACCTGAGTCAACCAGGTGTGGTGCATTGCAGCCTGTTGCCGCATTGACGTGCACCATGGCATGACTGCAGACATTGATCCAGACACGAGCCCTGACATGCTATCCCGCGGGCTGCGCACGCAGGCTGTGACGCTGCTGCACAGTGAGCGCCTGGCAACAACGCCGCGCAGATCCTTGGCTAATTGAGACCACATGGCGCCGGTCAGAGGCGGCGCACGGCTGCGGCCAGGCGCACCATGGCAGCGGAGAGCGCCGGGATGCGGGCCAGGCTGCCGAGCACCGCCGCCAGCTCAGCCCGCGTGCACCTGCGCGCGTGCCCGCTTGCGCTTCTGCCTGCCCAGCAGCACCCTACCTGACCCTAGAAGGTGCGCATCAGACCTCCACGTTTTCGTGGGTATGCAGGAAGGGAACAGCATTGAGCAGGCATCTGTGCATGGTTGCAGACACGTGCAGCGGCTAAGCTGGGACACAAAAGACAGTGCTACCGGGGTGCCTCGGCAATTGACTGGCCCAGACAGACAGACGCAGCCTGACATGTTTCACATTGTGCACTCGTGTGACTGCGGTGCAAGGGGTCACAGCGGCCCGGCAGCGTTGGCACCAGTGCGTGCTGCGATCGGCGAGCGCGGCGACGAGCCAGGGCACGCAGCCGTCCTTGCCCGGGCGCAGCAGCTCCGGCAGCGCGGCGCCGCCGCTGTCGTACGCCAGCACGCGCAGCGCCTTGGCCACGCGGTGGCGCAGCTCCGGGAAGAAACGCGCATTCTCGCCGCGCACCGCGTCTGCGCATGCACGCAACTTGGGCTCTCTCGTGCCGCAATGAAAGCCCATGCAGCATGCACAATCTCACCATCTATGTCACGATGTGTCACAATGCTGCTATGGTGCAATCATGCTTGTACTTGCTCGGCCTGACTCTCTGCCGCTACGGTCCTTACTGAAAAATTTTAAGAACTGGTAACTGCGGCGGAGGCAAAGGCAAAAGGAAGACAGACAAGCCCGCGCATGCAGTACCTGAAGTGGCCCAATGCATCTGAGGCTGCGCCAGGGCCCAGTACGCCAGGCGCGCACCGTACGCCTCGGTGAGGCCGCGGATGCGCAGGCCGCGCGCGAGCACCTCGCGCACAGCGGGCGCCTTGTGGAGGCGCAGCACCGCGTCCAGCGCGGCCGCGGCCGCCTCGCGCAGCCCGGCGTCGTGCCCGCGGCGCAGGTGCGCCAGCAGCGCGGGCAGGCCGCCCGCGCCCCACAGCGCGGCCGCCTCGGCCACGCTCGGGCAGTGCGTCGCGAGCGCGCGCACCAGCTCCAGCGCCTGCGCGGCAGTTGCCGAGCCAAGCTCACAGGCATACCTTTGGACCAAGGCATTAGCAGGTGAGAAGCAGTCTGATTGATATAGGAGGCTCAGCCACCCTGCAAGTATGACACGCCTGCGCGGTGCTCGTGCGGGAGCCTGACTCGATTCTTCCACCTCACTGCGCACCCATCACAGGTACGCAACCTCCTGGCACTGCTGGCATTGTCTCCGTTGGGCACTGTCGGACGCCCTGCCACGCACACAGTCACCATTGTGATCGCCACAGGCCGCGCACCATCTCCTCGGTCTCCACCGTCACATCCTTGGCCACGGTGGCCAGCAGCATCGCGCCCAGCAGGCCGAGCGCGGTCTGGAACGTGGCGGCCGCCTGCAGCGTGCGGTGCGCGGCCGGGTTGGCCGCCAGGCGCGCAAGCGCCTCGCACGCGGCCGCCGCCACGCCGTCAATCTCGAACGTGCCCAGGTACCGGCCGGCTGGCACCACGTCTGCGCGCGCGCGGCGCGCGCGCGCGCGTCACGGCGCTGGCGCACGGCGGCCGCCGCGCCGGCACTGGTGGGCAGGTCCACCCAGCGCGGACCCGCGGCCGCACACCTCTGCAGTGTCATATCGACACTGCGGGCAGGTTGCGAGTGAGGGGGGGGGGGGGGGGCGTGGCGCGGCTGAAGCGCTCCATGCGACCAAGACGCGTTGAGCGCATGCGCATGCCGCCTCTGCTCCAGCACACCTGCTCAACGTCATGCAATACCCAGCGCTAGCCTCCGCAGAGCTCTCAGCAGGCTCCTGGCCCGCGTCCCAGGCCGCACAGCCGGGCGGGCCGCACCGGCGCCGCCGGCGTGCGGCTGCACGTATTCGGCGGCCTCCGCCAGGCGCGCGCGCAGGTGCTCCGCCGCGTCCAGCGCCGCGAACAGGCCGCTCATGCGCAGCAGCGGCGGCGGCGGCGGCGGCGGCGCGTAGCGGCCGCGCCCCGCCGTCGGCAGCTCTGCCGCCAGCAGCGCGGCCAGCAGCGCGGCCGGCCCGGCCGCCAGGCGCGTCGCTGGCGCGCTGAGCAGCTTCATGACATGCGCCGCGCCTGCGCGCATGCGAGGCCTCTCCAACAACCGCCCCGGCCCTAGGCATGAGACTCTGACAGACCCTCTCGGGGCCGCGACCTGGCACGGCGGCGGACACGGGCTGCCAAAGGAGTGCTGACGCGGCAGTGGACACAACGTCCTGGAGATGCAGGCAGCCGGCGGCAGGCCGCGCTGACGGTCTGGCGAAGGCGCGCCTTCCTTGAAGACGAACACAGCGTACGCGCGCGCGGCCTTGCTGCCGCGGCCGCACACGCGCGCCAGCGCGGAGCAGACCCAGGCCGCAGCCTCCGGCTCGGCCGGCGCCAGCCGCCCGCCCACCAGCGCCTTGAGCAGCGGCACCGCCGTGCGCACCACCGCCCAGCCCGCCTGCCGGCGCCCTTTAGCCTAAGCCTATGGCTCCCATGGCATGCAACCCCTATGTCCTACGTCTGCCACCGCGCCTGCCTCACACCCTCGGGCCTGCCTCTGCGTGTCCTGCCATGTCAGTCGCGGCTGTAAGCTGTAAGCATGCCCCCCCTGCATACAAGCCTGTCATGCAATGGGATGAAGCAAGGGCACTGTGGGTCACGTGAGCTCAGCACCATACGCTCGCTGCAGGTCTGGCTCTGTCCCGTCAGCGTGCATCGCGGGGCGTGCACGCCTGGGCGCGCGCGCTCTGCGCCCAGACCTGGCCGGAGACCGCCAGGCTGGCCACCTCCTCCGCCCGCGCCTGCTGCCGCGCCACCTGCACGCGCGCCTGCGCGCCAGGATGCGGCCACCGTGCTTACGCCATCCCTGTTTGCGGCAAACATGTGGCAAACCTGATGTGACCAGGCGCCTGCCCTCATACCCACAGCGACTCAGACCGGGCATGCAAGCCCTGTGGACACTGGCCACATACGTACATAATGACAGGATGGCATTGGCGCAAGTCCACACCTGGCACACCCTGCCTGAGCGCCGTGAGCCGCCCGGGGTGTCACGCTCCTGCGGGAACTGAGAGTGCCGCAGCACTCTCAGTTCCCGTTCAACACACCTGCTGATGACACAGCCTGACTACTTGCCACCACGGCCGCGGAATAGGCGGGCACAGCGCAGCCCCGCACCTGCTCCTCCTGGCGGTTGTCGGCGCCCGCGAGCGGCTCGGCCGGCTCCGGTGCATCCTCCCCAAGAGCGCCCGCCGCCGCGGCCGCTGCCACTTCCCGCCCAAACTCCCGGATCTCGCGCTCCAGCGCCTCCACCGCCGCCAGCCCCCCCGCAGGGCTGGCGGCAGGATTGTCAGCCTTGCCGTCGCCGCCGTCAGCCCTAATCCCCGTTCCAGGAACACCAGCCCCCAGTCCTGACCCTGCTGTCTGCAGTGCTGCCAGGCCGTCTGGGTCGCCGCATGGCGCAGGGCCGCTGGCTGCCGAGCTGCTGGCGCACGCCCGCCCCGGCCCTGCACCCTGCCCCTCCACAGCGGGCGGCGCGCCATGACAGTCTGCCGAGCCTGGTGCGCCTGGCCCAGCAGGCGTGCCGCTGCTCAGCTCTGGTGCGGAGCAACCGCCGCCGCCGCCGCCGCCGCCGCCGCCGCCGCCGCCGCCGCCGCCGCCGCCTTCAGCAGAGCTGCCGTTGGCGGCAGCAAAGCAGGGCGGCTCGGGCGGCCGCGGCCGATGATCCCGGAGCAGCTCGAGCAGGGAGATGCGCCCAGCCGCCTGTGCGCCACAGCAAAGGGAGCCTGAAGGCCGGCAATTTGGCTCGCAGCCTGCAAATCTGCAACCAGCGCCCCTGCCGCTGGACACTACGCTCTATTCAACACTGTCTGCAAACCTGGGGTCTGCAATTGGGCTTTCGAAAGATTGCCACTGGCAGACGCACTGCTAGACAGCACTGCTTGCTTGTGAACACTCAGACTGCGTGCAGCACTGTCCAGCAGCAAGCGCGGAACAGAGGCGCGCGCAGCGCCCGTGCGCGCAAGCATGTGAGCTCCGCACAGGGCCCTGCCACCCTGCCTCCAAGCCACTCTACCTCCATGCTCTGCCGAGCACGGTTGCCAGGACGCAAGCCCAACGCACAAGAAGCGGACTCTGCTCCGATCGCAGTTCCCAACGTGGACCCAGCAGAGTCATCTCCTGACCCTGCATCTACAGCGGGGTGCGACGCACCTCCCGCTCCAGCACCTCTGCCAGGCAGATCCGCAGCTCGCACGCTTCGCGGGCCCGCGCATCGGCCCCCAGCTGCTCTGGCGGCCCCTGCGCGGCGCGCGCGCGCAACGCGCGCGGCACCTTTGCTGCTGCATCCAGCCGGGCCTGCCGCACCCCCGCCGTGTTAACACACACTCAACAAAGAACAGAGAGGCAAGAAGTGAGGGACTTCCAGGAGGTTCTCAAACGAAGCAGCCTCCTGCAAGCCTGAAAACTGAGAAGCCGCAACTGCTGCCGCGTCATGCTGTGCATGCAGGCCCCTGCACGCAGAGGGCGTAACCCATGCAGAGGCAAAACTAGCAGCGCGCTCTGGCCAGACAAAGGGGGCCCAAAGAAGACACTGAGCACATGCAGCGCCCGTACACAGGCCCGCAAGCCCTGCGGAGGAGTAATATGCGGCCGTGTTCGGCTGCACATGCAGGCGCGCGCATGCGGGGGCGGCCGCGCCTGCAGCAGCGCGGCGAGCAGCGCGCGCTGCTGCGCGTCAGAGCCCGGAGGCAGGCTGCGCGCGTCCACGCCTAAACAGGCCGTCAGCATCTCCAGCTCGGCGCCGCCCAGGCCCAGCGCGGCCACCGGGTCTGCGCGCTGCGGCGGCGGCGGCGGCGGCACCGGGCCCGCCGCCTGCGGCGGCGGCCGCGCCGCGCCCTGCCCCTGCGCGGGCCGCGGCGCTGCAGGCTGGCCTGGAGGCGGCGGCGGCCGCGGCGCCTGCGTCAACAATGCGGTCGCCGCCGCGTCGGCCTGTTCCAGGTTGTCTGCCATATTCCTTGCCGGGCCAGGGTCGGCCTGCCAAGCGTCGCCGGGCAGCGCAGGCGCTGCGCCGCTGCTTGCGACTGGCGGGGGCCGGGCAATGACGCCGTCGACCCCGCCGGTGTCTGGGCAGAGCTGGGGCCCCGTGTCGCCACTGCTGTGACCCGCGCTGGCTTTGCAAGGGTCTAGCTGGGGTGTGGAGGGCGGCCTGGCCCCCGCCTCGTCCACGGCCACGCGCGAGCCATCCCTACCAGTGCTAGGGCTAGGGCTGGGCTTGGCCTCTGCCGCGCCAGCCGCATCGCCCAAGCCCTCCTTGCACACCGCGTCCAGCGCGCGCAGCAGCACGAGCAGCGCGTGGCCGTCCGCCAGGCACCCGCGCACGGCCGCCAGCAGCAGAACGGCGGCCGCGGCCGCCGCGGTCGCGTCGCGGGGCTGCACCTCCGGGCGCGCGGCCAGCCAGCGCGCGTCCACGCGCGCTGGCACGGCTGCGGCCGCGGCTGTCAGGCCCAGCCGCGCCGCGCGCGCGCGCAGGCCGGGCGCGACCTGCCAGGTGAAGCCGTGCCGCTCGCTGCCGGCAGCCAGCGCGACCAGCGCCCCCGCCAGGTCCGCGTTCTCGCGGCCGTACCTGCCGCACGAGCGCAAGCCTCTGCTCGTTCCCCGCCCTGCAGTTTGAGCCACACGAGGCTTCTGCCAAGGCCAAGCCATAGCAACCAGTTGCAGGCTTGCTGACAGAGTCGCAGCGTGCACTACTGGGCAGTAGAGTCCATGTGCGGAGCACGGCTGCACATGATGTAATGAGTGTGCACAGGATAGCAGGAGTACCAGCGTTGGGGCTGAGCTGAGCGTGGGGAGGCCCCGCATGCAGAGTCAGCGCCCCCAGCCGCAAGGCACTTTGTCTTACTACTTAGCACAGAAAGAAGCAGCGTGCATACAGCAGGATGAACCGGCAGGCAGGCTAGCTTGTGCAGCACGCACTGCACAAGGCACTGCGCCAGCAGCTGGCTGAGGATGGTGTCCGTCGAGAAATTCGACTCCGCGGCTCTGGCAGCAATCGCATCTCGCAGTGCTCCTGGGGAGGCTGCTCGCTGCAGCAGCACCGGCGCCTCATCTGGCAGTGGATGCTCGTCAGTGCGACTGCCCTCGCTGGCGGGACGCCCACACAGCGCCCGCTCATGCTCCATTCCCAGCTATCACGAGCTGCCAAGACTGTTGATGCAAAGGCCAAAACAGCGGCAAGCTGCTTGTGCGGGTAAACTCCAACTGCGCCAGATGTGCGAGCTCATGCATGCTTTTGCTCGCAGCGCAGCCAACGTTGCTACACTGTACATGCCACGTCCTAATCAACAGCCAACAGTTATCTACACTGCTGCACCATGCGTTGTCTCAGCCTTTCAAACATTGTTTGGTCGAGGTGGAATGCTGCATGCGTGGCGGCAGCTCATGTGGATGGTTGATGGCGCAACTGCATTGCATTGCTGCATGGCTGCACCGTTCTTGCATGTATTGCAATGGGTCTGTGGCCATGACATGCTGCCAAGCAGCCTGACATGCAATCGCACGCTGCTGTGCTTGCACACAGTGCTAGCAGCATCCGCGCTGCCAGACAAAACATCGCTTGTGACAGGGCAGACGCAGGCTGAATACAGTGTACATGATACACGTGTGAATCTAGCGACTGCCGCGCAAGACCTAAACAGCGCTGCCAAGTGCTGCTAGGCGTCCGGCGCCTGGCTGTACAAGTCCTTGCCAGACTGCTCCTGAACATACATAGCAGCCTGCTCAGGCCTCCACCAGCTTTAGGCCTTTGGCAGCGGCGCGGTCCAGGATGCCGTTGAGCTGGCCGCAGATGCTGCGGATCTGCTCGTCCCACTGCAGCAGCTCCTCGCTGCCGGCGTGGAAGCGCAGCAGGCCGTCTACCTGGTCGATGGTGCCCTGCGCAGGCACCTCAGCCTCAGCTGCAGAGATACCGCCACATAGCTGAAACTGCATAAGTCACCTACCTGACCATCCATCCCTGCAGGCTATGACTGCAAGAGTCATGATGACTAGCAGTCGTACCATGACGCAGGCAGGTGCGCCTAAATGTCATACCAGCAACTCTTGCAAACAAGACATCTTCAGTATTACCACACCGTATGAACTATGACAGCCACATGCCCGCTCCCTTCCGCCACAAAGTCACCTTGGCACGCTGTGCGAGACCGCCCAGCAGTGCCCCAGCTTATCAATCATCGTGGCATCAGGTGCAGCCCCAACTGACCAGGCCAAACTTGCCGTCATCCTTTCGCAGCCATTTCACTCCACACATGTCACAAGTCTCACCTGGAGGCGGTTCTCAGCGATCATGCGCGACGCGACCGCCTCGGCGCGCTCCGCGGGCACACCCAGCAGCGCCCCCAGCTCCGCAAAGTAGATGTTCAGGTACAGGCGGCTGGCGGCCGCCAGGTTGTGTTCTACCACCGCACGCTCCAGTACCGTGGAGCCGTCCGCGGTCACGGCCTTCTGGTGCGGGCGCAGGCCCTGCGCGAAGGCTGCGACCTGCGCGCGCCCCCGCGCGCGCGTCAGCACCGGCCTCTGCTCTGCAGCAGGAGGCGCGTCCTCGCACGCTGGAGGGCGCTGCAGGCGCACGCGGCCAGGTCGTACACAAGAACCGTCCCAGCAACGCGGTCCCACCCGCGTCTGTGCCCAAGCATTGTGGCTTGATCGCTTACCAGGAGCGGCCACCAGCAAGAGCTCAGTCGCCAGCGAAGAGCAGTTTTACAACAGCATACGTGCAGGCAGGATCTTTAACCTTGCTTTTGATCAGCGAGCTGTAGCGTGTTAGCCACGCGCAGCGAGCGCGGGCCCTGCGCAGCGGGCGCCGCCGCGTACGCCGCGCGGACTCCGGCCGGACACCTCACGAACACGCAAGCCTGGCACGTCACAGCGCCTGTCACATCTGCCAGGGTAGCGCAGCGCGCCGAGCGCCGCGTGGGTGAGCGGCTCGCGACGAGGGGACTGGGCTGGCAGCCGTGGGCGGGGCGCGCACCTCCTCGGGGCGCAGGATGCGCTCGAGGTACACCTTCTCCAGGAAGCCGAACACGGGCAGGCGCGCGGAGCGCTCGTCCTTGTACAGGTTGGCCAGCACGCGCGAGCGCTGCGGCCCGGCCGCCGCCAGGATGCAGCATGTCACCGCCGCCGTCAGCGCCTCGTCCAGCTCGTCGCCCGCAACGACCTGCGGCGCGCGCGCGTTCGTGCCGCCGGCATCGCCGCCCGACAGGCCGCGGGGCCTCCGTGGCTCCGCAGCATTATGCCGCGCACACGTGCGGCGGCGCCCGAGCCGCCAAGGCCGCGGCGGCTGCCGCGCAACAACGTTAACCAACAGCGTTTGCAGCTCACCCAAGTGGCACCTCCTGGACCACACCCTTTGCCTTGCTCCCCCGCATTTAAACCGGCAGTTGCTTTGGGCGCCTCACCAGGTGCATGCGTACAGACGATGGCACACCTCGTAGCGCATGACAATGCTTTGGCAAAAGCAGGAAGCTATGTCACTCCCAGTCCAACGCGAGCGGACCTGCGCGCCGTCCGAGCCGCGCCCGCCGACCTGCGACAGCTCGTAGTAGCGCGTCGCGGCTTCCAGGAAGCGGCGCTTGGAGTCCAGGATGCGCGCGTAGCAGCTCTTGTACTGCAGCTCCAGCTCCACATTCTGGCGCACGGCGCAGGCGCCTCTCAAACAGGTAACAGATCCCAGACCCTGCCGCAAACACCTAGTACCGCCGGCATGCACAAGATATCGGCCCAGAAATGGCCGGCATGGACAACCTCAGAATCCTTTGCGACGGTGCCCACAGTGGGGCTGTTCACAGGAATCTGCAGGCTGTTCAGGCTGGTCACAAGAGGCTGCAGGAACGGCAGGGGTGCGCGCGCGCGCGCCTTGCTGGACGTGATGAGTGAGGCCGCCTTCTTGATGAACGCCTCGGCGTTGATCGCGTCGTCGTCCTCCAGGTACAGCATCGCGATCTTGATGTTCTGCCGCAGCTTGTACTCGTTGTCCAGCACGCGCATGCCTGCGCGTGGGTGCAAGCCCGCGCCACATGCGCCGGCTGGCTGGCACGGCATCGTCTTGCAGCGTGGGCTGGAAGGCGCCGCAGCCTCGCGCTTGCTGCGCGGCCGCCCCAGGCAGGGCTTCCAGCGGTCCGTGCTGCAGCAATTAAGTCCTGCTCTACACCGTCCATACGCCTGGCTTCATACTTCTACCAATGCTGGAGTACCACGCGCGGACTTCCACGCAGCGCGCAAGCCTGATATCGCGTTGCACGTATCGGGCGCGCGGGACCGTCTGGCAGGAGCTGCACACACCAGAGTCCAGGTCGATGCCGGCCAGGACCTGCGCGGCCTTGGCCCAGTCCTCCTCGCGCTCCAGGGTGGCCGCCAGCTGCTCCCGGATCGTCGTCACAGGCTCCTCATAGCTCACCACGCGCGGCTGTATCCGCTCGAGCGCGCTGCGCGCAGGCGCGCCAGCGCTTCAGCACCTGGCTGAGCCAGCGCCTCCCCATGGCACGCCACCGTCCGGCGCAGACCCGGTCCCCCTCGCGCCCCACCATGGCACCTGGCCCCTCCGTGGATGCTCGCCACCGCTCCTCACAGCTCAGCTCATGGGCTTTTCTTGCTGCAGCGTGCTGCGCATGCACAGCTGTCTACCTGTGCTTCTATGTCCTGCAATGGGCTCCCGTTGACAGCTTCGTAAGGGTGAGGCATGACAAAGTTACTGACGTGGGTTCACTCATGGTACCAGTGGTGAATGCTGGCTCCTCACATGCAGAGTACTATTCTATCCGGACACTGGCACTTGTAACGGCAGGACCTTTGCTGCACTGGGTACAAGCGCTCTGCAGAAAACACTGGCAAGCCCGCAGCACAAGTTGACTGCGTAGAGGTGGGCTGCATAAGAGCGCACTAGGTGGCCACCGCCTTGTTGCTGTCGGGCGACAGGCGGTTGATGTCCTGCGAGAAGGCCAGCAGCAGCTGCCGGCTGACGACCAGCGGCACCGCGTCCGAGAGCACTACACGCGCAAGCGTCCCAGCCCTTTGGCGCAGCACTGCTGCTGTACCGGGCGCCTTGTGCAGCCACACACGTGCCAGAAGCACATCCGCTATGGAGGGCCGTCCTGCTGGAGACGCAGGTCGCGTACTACAGCACTGCATGCGCAGTGCCCAGGCAGGAAGTGCACTTGAGGCTGTTATACCTTCAAGGCAAGTCTAAACGTGGCTGCGACTGCTTGAGCACAGCTCACGGTCTTGCAGAGAGTGGTGGAAAAGTCTGGCCTTGCTCTGGTGTTGTACTCCGCACTACAGTGCTACAGACTTGGTTCAGAGGCAGTGTGGGTGCACAAGAGACCGGCCAAGCCCTGGCTGACGTTCTGGACATAGGCATGCACAGCACGGAGAGCATGCTGCTGGGCTGCGCACTATGGTCAGTGAAGCCTTTGAGCCCCTCGACATCGTTGGCACCCACGAGGCTGGTCAGTAGGCTCCGGTACTGCTCGACCTTCTGCTTCTGGTCAGCGAGGCCGGCTATCGCGCTCAAATCAGTCATAAGGAAGGTGCCAGTCCCTGGTCCCCTTGATGGTGCTCCGGGAGTACAACAAGGAGATGGAAGGCTCACAGGGACAAGAGGCTCATTGAGGCAAATTCATTCAGGCGCACTTGATGTTCAACATTGCAATGTTGGCCCCAGTGATCGAGGGCCCCATGAGTAATCCCTTGAGACCGAGCGCAATTCGCGCCCTCCAGCGGCTGCAGCCCTTTGAGCTAGTCCAGCTCAAGCTGAGCACAAAGGATAGATACCGCACGATAGAGGACAGCAAGCAGCTCGGTGCCGACGCGGAGAGGGTATCCCGGCGATAGCGCTGTGATGCGCTGGCCTGATGGTAGATCTGGGTCAGGCAGCACCGTGTCGCCATAGTCATCCCACAGTCTGGCGTCACTGTGTCCATGGCGATTAACTCACAGCGTAGGTGGTTCTTGATCGAGTGCTGGCTGGCGTTTCCACTGGCACGGAGTCAGGCCCACCATCTCCCACCTGGGATGCAGACCTGTGAGTCTGTCTGTCCGTCCTGGACCTTGCTGTGCTCTTTCAGCTGGTACAGCCGTGTTCGCGCACCTCAGGATGTAAGCGTGTGCCGCAGGCCTGCGTGCTATATCTTGCCTGGTGATCTGCTCGCTCACATATTGTCGTGCAAGCGCGCAGTCGTACTCCATACTGACTGCACTGCACTGCGTTTCCATGCTGCAGTATTACTTTGACAGGCACCTTTTGAGGACGGGGGCAATGCAAATGCCTTGAATTCTGAAAAGGTGCTTGTCATAGCAGTACTGCAGCATGGTGTGCAATGCGATCAGCATGGAGTATGACTGCGCGCTCGCACAACAACTATTGAGCGAGCATGCCACCCTCTGGCACACTTACAAGTTGTTCAAGTTCATAGGCGGGCACAGTGGGCTTTGGCGCGGACCAGCGCCCGCACGGTTTTGTTCTGTCCTGGGAAACGCGCTTCCTGTCGCAGTCGATGGCAACAATGTGCTGCAAAGGCTGTTCTACCTACAAGGCAGTCCAGCTTGTGGCTGAAACTATTTAAGGACATCCCACAGTCTTGCAGAGAGTGGTGGACGAGGGTGGCCTAAATATAGTACTGTACTTGGCACTGCACTGCTGTAGACTTAAAACCCGGAAATAGTCATGCACAGCGCAAAGTGCGTGCTGCTGGGCTGGGCACTCAGGTCTCAGGTGAAGCACTTAAACTCTTCGACATTGTTGGCACCCAGGCCGGCCAGTAGGTACCGGTACTCCTCGGCCTTCTGCATTTTGGTCAACGTAGCTATTGCTATGGCGCTCAGATCAATCCTGAGAGGAGTACCGGTCCCTGTCAGTCCCTCGTCCCGTCGTTGGTGGTGCACAAAATGAAAGCCCAACAGAGGAGACGGACTTGAGAGCTTACAGGGATAATAGCTTACAGGGACAAGAGGCTCTGCAACGGGAGCACAGCTTAGGGTTAATAAGAAGGGTTACGTCCCGGTCCCGGAGTAGTACAGTCCGGGAGACTGATGATGGCTTGAGCTGGCGCGCGACCACGGTGCTGCGGCGTGGTGAATGTGCACCTGTTCTGACTCTGGTGGCAACAGACGGGGCGTGCAAGCGCATGCACACCGGGCAATGTCTTGCAGGCCAGCGCCACCTGTGCAGGATGACCCCTCGGCGACCACACCTATGGAGGAGGCTAGCACTGCTGGTGTCGGCGCTGTTGGTGATGTGCTTGGCTCCATTGGTGCGCATAGCTTGCTGAGCGACAGGTCACACATACACCAGCATTTGAGCAAGGCGGCGGGTGAGCAGTGAGCTGGCCTGCCGCTGCGAGAGTGCTGCTGCGCACAGGTCTGACGGGCTGGTGGGGCCGCGCAGAGCACTTGCGCGAGCAGCGGGTGGCCAGCTGGCGCGCCTGCGGCTGCACTGGTGCAGGAGCTGACAGCGATGAGCGGGGGCAGCGGCCCCAGCCCGAGCATACCTATCGGCGCCAGCAGCGGCGCGATAGAGCGCGCGCTGGACGTGGTGTTGCCGGCGCAGCTCGCGTCGCCGCTGATGCTGATGCACGGCGCGCTGCAGGGCGGCTGGGTGTGGGAGTACGCCCCGCTCCGGCAGCATTGTTTGGTGCCCTTGCTCCTGGCTCTCCTTCACCGAAAGACTTGAAGCGCGCGTCCACACTCTACGCACCTTCAGAGGCCCAGGTCACAGCTTCAGCCAGCCTCTCGCACACCGCGCGGCAGCTCAGCTCGCGCTCCCAAGACTGAGTGACAGGGCTCTTCAATAAGGCCCGCATGGGCGCACTGGGGTGTGGCGGGCGCTTGACGCAGGTCACACCGCGGGCTTTGGTGCCAAGTGCAATCCACAGAGGCGCAGTGCGTCGCAAGGCGAGGACTGAAGCTGTGACAGCGGCTGCGCCCCCTTGCGCAGGTATGCGCAGCCTGCGCTGGGCGCGCTGCGCGGAGTGAAGGGCTTGCTGGAGCGCGCGGGGTTCCGGGTGTTCAACCCGACGCTGCCCTGCCACTGGCCCAACCACGAGCGCAACGTCGGCTGCAAGCTGTTTGGCCGCGTGATCACGGCGCAAATGTATGTTGACACGTACCTCCAGGCGCGCGCATGGCAATACACCTCTGCCTGCAATCCCGGGGTGCCACGGCACTGTACAAACCCAGGTCAGGTCATACATGGGCACCTACCTGAAAGCGCAGAAGGGCTGCGGACATTCCCTTCTTGGTAAGGCCCATCAACCTCTGGTGCCTGAAGCCTCTGTGAGGCTTCAGGCAGCAGTTGCGGCAAGTGGGAGGCGTGCACTGTGCCACTAGTGTGATTTGCATCATGTCCAGATTGCAAGTTCGCACAGGTGTATGGAGCAGACGGTCCAGAGCATTGCCTGCCTTGCACAGGCACACTGAGCATGCATGGCCGTCTGGACATGGCGCAGTGCCCACAACACTGCCATGCCAACCACCTGCTCGGGTGCCTCGCTTTGCGCTGGAAGCATGGCTGCAGTGCTGACCTGGCGCGGCACGGCGCTCGTCAGGTCATCCAGGCGAACCGCTTGGTGAATGTCACGCTGGTCGCGCACAGCCTCGCCGGCGTGTGGGCGCAGGTGCGCAGCCGGTCGCTACCATGCCTGCGTGCTCACTCGCTGCTTCGTAAATCTCGCCATGTGCATGGTGTTGCCAGCTCGTTCTGGCCTGAGTGTTAGCCCAAGCGATGGCTGTGCAGTGGACGGCATCCCCAGCACATCTCTTGCAGTGCATGCATACCCGGACCCGGTCCGAGTATGCCGCGTGTCGAGGCGACCCGCCGTGCAGATGTCCAGCACCTGTCCACCAGCACACTAACTCATGCCACTAGAGGCGCTGCTGGTACAGGCGGCCTCCGCCAGGCATGCGCTCTCAGGCGCAGGCCCGCACTCACAGCTCGCCTGAGCCACCGCGCTGCCGCGCCGCGCAGCTCCTGGTGCAGCAGGCCCCGCTGCACATCGAGCGGCTCATCCTGCTGGACGCGGTGCTGCTGGAGACGGGCGAGAGCTTTGCGCTCAACCACATCGGCTGGCCTGCGCAGGTGCGGCGGCCACGGCGCCGAAGCTTGTGCAATGTTTCCGCTGTGCTCGGCCAGCCTGCCAGCTGCCGCCCGACAAGGCCGCGTGCGCTGAAGAGAGTGACGATGTCGCTGCTGCGCTCGGTTGGCCGGCGCGTGTGGCGGCCCGGGCGTTGCAGGAGTCAGCTTGGCAGCGAGGCCTCCCATGTATGCATGCATTTTGCGCTCTTGCTGCATGCCGGGCGCTTGCCTCCCACTGCATCCACAGTGTGGTCCCCAGGGAGGTCAGCATGGGCATCTCAGCGAGTTGTGAGCGCTCTCGCTGTTAATGTATCCCTCCGCTGATATTCACGTTGAGCGGCGAGCATGCCAGTGCGCAGCTGAGCGCGGGCGTACGCGTGCAGGCGCTGAGCACGCTGTGGCTGGGCGACGGCACTTTCGGCACGACCAATATCGCTTGGGACGGCTGGCGCGGCGTTTTTGTGCAGACGCGCGCCGATAACGCGACGTTCCTGCAGGCGCGCAGCGTGCGCAAGCCTGCCATCCGCGTGTCTCAGATCTGCACAAGCGGGGGTTGCACTGGGGCGCGTCTGTGACCTGCAGGCTCCTTCTGCAGCCCTCTTGCTCCTGCTGGCGGCGCTGCGTGCGGGCATGGTCATGCACCGAGGGAAAGATGTTGACAAGGTGTCGACGATGCTCCGTCCTACCGCCCGCCTGCAGGACACGTTCGCGCACCTGGTGCCCGAGCCGCGCGGGCCCTGCCTGGAGCACCTGAACATGAACGGCTTCTTCGCCACGCCCGTGATGAAGGTGTACATCATCGAGGTGTGCACGCCTTGCATAATAAAGCAAGGGTGCCCTGGTCAGCTGCTTGAGAGAAGCACAGCCTGGCGGGCTTCTGGCCAGGGAAGCATAAAGTACACAGGCTGCATTCGTGCTCCCTGCCCACTGGTGGGGACCACGCTGTGCGGCAGCATGGACTGCTGGCATTGACTGCAGACCCTTGTGTTTCAGCGCCACTTGTGACGGCAGGGACTGCTGCCTGAAGTGCATGCTGGCCTGCAGTGCCACGCCGGCTCTGCCGAGGGGCTCCAGATAAGGAGGTTTCTTTTAGCAAAGCTTGCAGACCGAACACGAGTTACCACCCCGAGCGTTGTCCAACACGTTATGCGCTGCACCAGTGCATATGCAGGCTCCTTCAGCTAGCGAGCATGGCACGTGGCGCGCAGGACGACGACATCAGCATCTCCGCATGGGGCACCGGCAGCCAGTGGTCCACATTCGCGGCGCGCTTGAGCCCGGCCGCCAACGGCGAGGCCGGCGAGCTGCTGCGGCTGCTGCACGTGGCTGCCGACCACCAGGGCATGCTGACTGCGCCGCTGAACGTTGCGCGCGCGGTCGCCGCCGCGACTGCCATCGGGCGCATGTCGGAGGGCCAGCTGGCGGCGGAGGCGGCGGACGACAGGCCTGCAGCGGCAGGGACTGCTGGGGGATTGGTAGACGCCCTGGACCCTGCACTGTACCCTGCGCGCCCCGCCGCCGACGCCAGCGCGGCGCAGGTCGCCACGGCGGCCGGCAAGGGCACCGCGCTGGCGGCGCTGCGGCGCGAGGTCACGGCGCGCAGCGCGGCTGCTGCGGGGGCGGTTGCGGTCGACGGGTAGATCCGGTGATGAGCCTGGAGAGGCCCAGCGAGCCTCCAGCAGCGCCAGGACAGCGCGCTTGGCGGCAGAGGAGGTGAGCGAGGCGAGGGTGGCGGCTGTCGCCCTGCCATGCATTGTCTAGCCGCAGAGCACGCCCGCGCTGCTTACGTGCCAGCGATGAAAACTGTCTGTCCTGTGCAACACCACCTTGCATGCCCAGCCAGGAGCTGTGACGTGGCGCGGCGACCCACACTTTGGGCTGGCTGGCATGGTGCCCGTCCTGGAGCCTCCTGTGGCCACCCCTTTGCTTCCACAGCCCAGTCATGTCTATGGCATAATCCTCAGCGAATAGTATTTTGAAGAGGCTGAGAGCGGTGACGGGAACTTGTCTGGCCATGTCCATTTCTTTTGTGCTTTCTGTGGAGCGGTGCGCAAGCACCACAAAAGCACCCGCCTGCTGATATGCGTGCGGCCTGATGGATCTTCTTTGGGTGCCCCCCCTCGCGTATGTCTTGGCCAGACACAATTAGGTAGCGAAGGGCCGCCGACTAGCGCTGCTTCTGACTCTGCTGCCATGCCTTGGCCTGGGCATGTGTGAGCAGGTGAGGCTTGGGCAGACCCCAGAGCGTGCGCATGGAGTCTGGCATGGCTAGGACGGATTGTACCGTTTGACTGGCTCGCGGCCGCTGCCAGCCTCGTGCTCTGCTTTGTCAGAGCGCTGTCGTAGCGTTGGGCGCGCTGAGGCATGCGCATGAACAGATGGAGGAGCTGGCCTTTGCATTCACGGCAGGCTTTGTGAGGATGCAGGAACTCGTAGCAAGGTTGCTTCCTGCGTCGCGTCACCCGTCCAGCTCTGTAATGCTGCGCCCTGCGCCTCGCAAGCAGAGCAGACCAGCACCGAGTGCATGCACGCTGTCAACACAGCACGCCGTCAAAGCCTAGCCATGACAAGATGAGGTTACACGGAGGCGAAGCAGCAGAACGCGCGGTCCTCATGCATGCAGGTATGCACCCATGCATCAATGACCGCTTGCAATTTGGCCGCCTTGCAGCTCATTGCCAACGCGTGCGCTGCAGCCAGGACAATGCAAACGTGTGTCTCACACTGCAGCACACGTGGCGCTCAGCCAAACGGAGCGCTTCTTGCACTTATGTTCTTGAGCCCCAGTCGCTTGCTGTCAGGAACCAACGCCTATGCATGCATGCCTGCAAAAGCTTTCACACCATAAACTTTGTGCCCCTCGTTTGCCCACCAAACAGCATACGCATGATCATTCGCAACTGCGTGCCACTCAGAGGAGCTCTGCAGCGGCCTGCGGCGCCATGCCAAAACCTTCAACCAGCCTACCGGACCGGACGTGCTCTTCACAACTTTGAGCGCATACTGGCGCGAGCACTGCGCGATAAGCATACGCAGCAGAACATGCGCATGCACCTGACTCCTACAGACCCAAAATTGTATCGACTGTCCACTACTCCGTATCTCTGCGGCCGACACTGAGCCACAGAGGCTCTGCACGGGAAAGCTTCCATGCGCGGCGCCGCCCTCAGCTGAGCTATGCGCCCACACGCGGTTGCAACGAACAAGCAGGTCGCATGTCCGCTCCGGGGCAAACACAGAGAAGAGTTTCCCGACCTCACTAGCGCCAGCATGTACCACCCACCTCGCATGAAGTGCAGGTACCAGTGGGTGCTGCCACAGCAGCGGCGTTCTATTTTGGCGCCAATCTGAACAGTGTGCATCCGAAAACTGCAGAAGTGCAGAGTGCGGCTGGGCCCCGCTTGAACGCTGAGGTGAGCTCGGCGCCCACGCCAGGTGGTACAGCACCATCGCACTGGGCGCGTAGGTTCGGCGGTGGCAAGTGGCAATGCACAGCAGTTCCAGCTCAACAAGGCCGTCTGGCCAAAGGTCTCGCACGAGCCACAAGCGCTCTTCACCCTTGAGGTCATTCTGTAGCGGGAGGACGACGCTCAGGTGGGTGAGCTGTCCCAGGCCTCTCAGGTCCAGCAAATGCGCAACGCGCACCCCAGCGCGAACGGTGTCCAAAACAGACCGGTCTGTGGTGGACACCAGCCGCAGTGGCACGCCGGCGAGCCGCTGCAGCGAGTGGCCGTGCCGTCGCAGAACGAGGCTGTTCGCGCCCTTCCAAAAGGTGCAGTCCATATTGCAGACCCTGATGCCCTCCACGTACCCCACCCGCACCCTTGCGGCGAGCCACGCGCGCTGGCGTGCGCTCAGCGGCGCGCGCGAAAAGTCGAGCTGCAAGGGCAGCGGCCGCGCCCGCAGCACGGCACGCACGCGGCGGCACACGTTCAGGAGGCCCACGGCGCTGCGCACTTCTGCCGCGGCAGGCTGCGCGTGGCGTCGTGCCCATGCGCTGCCGATGATGCCGCGGATCAGGTCGTCAGAGAGCGAGGGGAACGAGGCCTGCGCAGCGGGGCCGGTGAGGGCTGGCGACAACAAGTCTTGGTTGTGCACTTTACGTCTGGTCACAAGCGCAGCAATCAAGGTCCAGAGCTGCAGTGCTGGGCCTCTCCCAGTTGCTGCACGGAGGACCACCTCGCAAATCCCAGATTGCACAGAGCTACCGCACAAAAACAGCGGCAAGGGACGCATGCTTGCGCTGTGTGGCGAACCTGATTGGCGCTGCGCTTGGCAGCTCCACAACACAGCATCACAGGCAGCAGTGCCCACCTATGCAACCAAGCCTGGTGAACTCAAGCCATGCAGGTCACGTGCGCTTGGGCACTCTGCAGACGCCTTCGGCCAGACGTAGCTCACACTCCGCACACGCATGGGCCATGCGGCATGGCAGATCTTGACATCAGCTTGGATTAATTTGAATTTCTCACGGCCCGCTTTGACTCGAAGCCAACTCCTCAGGGCCTGACCTAGGACAACAGGGCTTCACACGAGTTCAAACTAGAAGCCCACTAGCGCAGCGTCCCCATCCCAAGGGGACACTCAACTAGAGGACAAGCGAAGAGATTTGATTGCTTTGGTGCCCGCAGACCGCCCTCCGCGCACCACCCTGCGCCCTGTGGATGGCAGAGGTATCACCCCTGTTCCTCCTGGTTTGCGCTCTGGATACCCGCGCCTGAGGCGCTGGGGCTGCCCTGCCCAGCCAGACGGTGAGCACCAGCGTGGCAGCGCGGCCTCCTGCAACCCTTGCATGTAGTTGCTTGGATGCGGCCCCTTGCTCCGGCCCCAGCGCCAGCGGTATCTGCAGTGGCATGCAGACGCACAGTCGTGGTGGCCGATACCGTGTGCCAAATACCCAGGTCACCGTCATACCAGTACCCATGGCGGAGCACGGCCGCGCGGCCAAGGCCGCAGCGGAGCCGCGCGCGCCAATTACCGTCGTCGCAGCGGCCACGGCCGCGCCGGCCGCGTCAGGCGCAGCGGCCGCGCCCGCGGCGGCGCCAGCGCCGGCGCCCGCTGCGGCGCTCGACGGCCGCGGCAGGGCGCCGTTCGACACGGAGCCCGAGCGCGCGGCGCGCAGGGACGAGCGGGGGCGCAAGCCGGCGCTGTACCACCGCAAGGTGGGCCATGGGCCGTGCGGCATCTTCCGCTGCGTCGGCAACCACCGGCCCACCAACTACATGATCGTGCGCGCCCGCCGCCGCCGCACGCGGACGCCCTGCAGGCAGCTGCTCGCCGGGAGTGTAGGCCTGTCCGCACGCTTGCCTGCTGCGCGCGCGCTGCGGGCGCAGGACAGAGCCGGGCGTGCAGCCATCTTGGTATATTCTTTTCTGCTTGCAGCCGTGCGCGGGCGCACCCTGCAGATGTGCGGCCGCACGCTGCGCAGCTGTGCCAGCGGCCCTTCAACCGCGACTGCAAGAAGCCCAACTGCAACCAGGACTTCATCTCGCCGATGTTCCGCGACTACGTCATGCCCGCGCGGTGCGCTCGCCGGCCGTCACGGGCTCAGTTACACTCCTTGGTGCTTAGACAGGCTTTACAGGACACATAGACATCCTAAAGTGCGTTGCTTGCGTCCCATGAGAGGGCTTGCCCATGGACCTGTCCATACAGAGCTCAGTGCTCGTCTGGAGGTCGCAGTTCCACGCACGGCATTGTAGGTGCTTGCCTCTCCTGCGGCTCTTTGTTCTGGCTGCACTTTTTGTCACCCGCAGCTTGCAGCGCGGCCTGCTCTGCAGCAGGCGCCGGAGCTGAGCCGGCGCCTGACGCCCGCGCTCCGCGGCAGGGTCTTCTGGTACAACAACTTCTTCTACATCTACAAGACGATCTACTGGGTGCGCCACAGTAATGCTCTAGAAAACCAGTGGGCGTTCCCACCTCGCACAGGGCTCTGCCTGTGCAGAAACAGGCTGTGCGGAGTCGGCGCAACCAGCGTGCGGAGCGCCGTCCTCTGGACCATGCATGACTCCTTGCCGCACGACTTGGTGCCGAGCTGCATGTGAGCCTCATGACCGAGTTCTAGAACACGTACATAAAACTGGTGTCAGGAATTGAGGTGCATCCTACCTTTACCACTTGGCAAGTCGTGGAGCGCGCGCGCGCAGCTGGCGGTGGAGGAGGCGATGGGCGCGCACGGCATGATCAACTACGTGGACGCGCGCACGTCCTGGATGGACGGCGTGGTGGCGGCCGCGGTGCAGGCGGGCATCACGCAGGTCGTCATCATCGCGGCCGGCTACTGCACGCGCGCGTACCGCCTGCACCAGCCGGGCGTCAAGGTGGGGCCAGGCCCAGAGACACCTCGACCTGTTCCGCAACAGGACGTGTCGACGTCGTCGTCGCCCTCCTCCTCATCCCCGCAACACCCCCAAGGCACTGCGTGTTTCATAGTGGGACCGCGGGGAGATGCCACAGTGCGCAGTGCGGGCGACAGCTGGGTGCCTCGGGCTTGCGCTGGCCATGTCTGCTGTGCGCTGTGCATGTATGGAACAATTGTAAGGCGCATTGTCGCCCCATTTTCGCTAGCAGTTTGCAGCCTGACCCTAGCCTGCTTGCCAGCTTGCGCTGTGCTGCGCGGCTGCTCGCTCCAGGCGCATGCGCCTCTAGCCCCGGAACGCATGCGCATGGGCGCGCAGTTCTTTGAGGTCGACCTACCGCCGGTGCTGGAGCGCAAGGTCAAGCTGGTGGACGGCGTGCTGCCCGACACGCACAATGTGCGCGCCTGGCGCTCGCAGCTGCATCCGCGCCATGCGCTGTGCCTGTGTATGCCTGTGGCATCGGGCACATTGCATTGCATGCGTTTGCTGACGACACACGAGATGACGCAAGCCACTCCACTGCTGAGCATGCACAGCTTCAGTGGGCGTCTGGCCCTCTCTGGCTCCTCACATGCATGCACAGCGCGTGCCGGTTATCATGCTCAGGCATGCCCGCACCATGGCAGCTTGCCGGCCATCATTGCCGAGACCAGCACCCACTGGCTGCTGACGGCGCGCCTGCGACCGAGCTGCGTGAGCCTGTGCGAAAGCGAGCGCCCACTGAAGCCGTGCGGCGCGCACCGAAGCCGTGCGGGCGCCCGCTGAAGCTGTGCGGGCGCCTACTGAAGCCGTGCGGCGCGCACTGAGGCCGTGCGGCGCGCGCAGTACCCGCGCCCGGCGTTCGTGCCGACCGACCTGGCGGACGTGGGCGCGCTCGCGCGCAACCTGGCCGCCGCCGGCTTTGATGCCGCCCGCCCGGCGCTGTTCACGTGCGAGGGCATCTTCTGCTACCTGCCGCTGGCGCGCCCCCGAGCGCGGCCCCCGCCGGCGCCTGCGCGCTCACCGTCATGCCAGGCCAGAGCGACATGCGCTCGCTCGCGGAGCGCTCGCCCTGCTTCTGATATACGTCAGGTGTGTAAAGATGCAGGCCTGGAACAAGTGGTGGTCAAGGCGTCTGAGCACTGCCCAGCAGGGTCGTCCCATGCCCGCACAACCCCTCGTGCAGCATGCCTGCAGGCTGCGCGAGCGCGCGCCCGGCTTGCGCAAGCGCCCGGCTTGCGGGTTTGCCGCAGGAGGCTGACCCTCCCCGCCGCGCAGGCGGCCGTGGACAGCGTGGTGGCGCAGATCAGCGGCGTCGCCGCGCGCGGCAGCCGGCTGTGCCTGGACGCAGTGCCGCTCGGGCTGGTGGAGGGCCGCGTCAAGCCCCGCCGCGGCTGGATCAACGGCCGCGACGTGCGCGGCCCCACCCCGCCCCGCGCCCCCCGAGCGCAGCCAAGCGCGCACTCGATCTCGTCGTTGCTGGGCGCAGCGCACTGAATCTACTGTGGAAGCCGCACGTAGGCGATCCGACAAGCGTCCGCTGGCCTGTGGACGGCCATCCTAGCTAGGGGCATGCGCAGGGCGCCAGCAGGGTACTGCACCATATTTGAGTTTGCCGAGCCAGCTTCACATACCCTGAACCTGGCGCGCGCAGGCGCTCGCGGCGCGCGGCGAGCCCATCCTGTCGGGCTTTGAGACGGCGCCGGAGGACTTTGCCGCGTTCTGGGGCGCGCACGGGTGGTCTGTCGCGGAGCAGCTAGACGCCCGGTACGCCGCCGGCTCTGCCACGTGGGCACTGCTTTGGCCATGCCTATCATGCGGTCGTGGGCGCCCGTCTGCGACGTTGGGCTTCATAGGTCCGTGGCAGGGACACAGGCACCGCACATGGCGCTTTGTTGCTTAACATGCGCTTCATGATTCAAGCCTGTGGTTTGCGCTGCCCATGCACCCGTCGGGGAGTACACAGGCAAGCTTGCCGGACGGTCACACAGCATTTCTCTCCCAAGGTTGTGGATTGATGTTGCTGCGTTGGCCAGGGCGCTGACGGCCAAGCAACTGCCGCACCTCAAGTGGAGCGACCGCAAGCCGCCGCTGCTGGAGTTCATGGTGCATGCCGAGCTGCGCAAGGCGTGATACGCGCTTGGCTGTGCTCAGCGGCGAGGGCAGGGCGCCTGCACACTCGTGTGCCAATGACGCCCCAGGCTGCCACTTTTCGCGGCACACGACGCGCATGCCGGTAGTGTCTACTGACAGCTTGGATGTGATCTCACTGTGAAGTGTTGGACCGCTGCTGGAGCTCTTTGTGCATGCTGAGCTGCATGAGAGCTGGCCAGCCACAGGTTGTGGCGTGCGGCAGCAGGCGCTTAGTGTCCGCGGCCATGGGGAGGCTCTATGCCTATAGTAGTGCAATTGCTTGGTGCACCTGCTGTGCGTCAAGGAAGGAGTATGTGCATGATGGACTGCATGTCTTTCAACCAGGACCCCATGTCTACAAGCCAAGCTGGGAGGACATTTAAGTAGCTATATAATCCCCCGCAAACGTACGTTTGTCTGATAGCGACTTCCGCATGTGCCGGCCTGTTTCGGGGCGCGAGGATAGGCTGCAATGCAATGAGCATGTACTGACTTCAGCCGAGGAGGATGCATTGTTAGGGTCAGCTACAGGGCTTGAACAGATACAGCGCTGTCTTCTGGTGAAGTTGTTCGCTGTTGTCCAGTGAGCTGACGCCAGTACACCAAGAGCAGAGGTACACATCAGGCTGTTGCAATGTCTGCCAATGCGGTCATCACTCACGGCGTGCTTGCACACGGCGCTTGCACACATAGGGCACAGCACGCCGCCCGGCCGCAGCGGCTGGCGCCGGTCGCGGCGCTCAAAGGCGGCTACCTGACGGGAGCGCCGCTCCCTGCCACATGCAGGCTGGCCGCCGCCGTACAAAGGCCGCGGCGGGTGCGGACGGACTTGCAGTCAAGGCTGCCAGCCACTGGTAACACCGCTGGTCACTGCGTGGGACCTGGCTGACTCAGACTGTGGATTGCGCAGCAAGTGACGACGTGCGGCTTGTTCGGCCTGGGCTTCCCGGAGCTGGCGGTCATCGCAGGCGTCGTAGTGGTCATATTCGGTGAGCGCTGGTTAGTTGCCAGGTCCTGAGGGAGGTAGCATAGCGACCCGCAAAGGCGTGCCTCGCATGTTGAGGACAGCTCAGCAGACCCGGGTGCACCATTGTTTACGCCTGCTCTGAGCTGCCTTGCGTTGCAGCGTGCTGTGATAAGCAGCTGGCGCTGTGCAAGCTTGCGATGGCCTCATGCCTGCAGGCCCCAGCAAGCTGCCTGAGCTGGGCAAGGAGCTCGGCAAGACTGTGAAGAGCTTCCAGACCGCCGCAAAGGTGCGCTGAGTGTGCTACGGTGACTGTTGCTGCAGTACGGAGCCCTGACTGTCTGAAGTGTAATATGCAAAGCCTGTGCGGGCCGCTCAACTTTGTCAGAATTCACCGACAGGAGTTTGAGACGGAGCTGAAGACTGCGAGCGACGACGCTGCGGACGATGTGGCCAAGAGCCTGGAAGAAAAGAAGGAGGAGATGAGATAGGCCTGCGCTTTCACCAGCATGTGTCCCTGCTAATGCAGGCGGGGATGGGGCTGCTTTTGTGAAAAGTGTTGTTGTGCAGACGCTGCGTGGCATCCCCTGCCTGTTGTGTCACACCAGACGCTGGTGATTTTGGCTTTACGTGTCAATCGTCTGCAAGAAGAAGATGTGAAAAGCTGTGCAGTGGCTATTTGCTGCGACCTCTCGTCCTCCACTTCTCTCCAGCCCGGGGCCTTCATTCAAAGGCGCTGCTGGCGGCGAAGACCGCATGGCACTCTGCACCCGGAGGCATGGTGTTCCTCAGCCGGCCAGGAAGACCTTGCCCCCGCGCCCTTGGCGCACAGACTCCGCCGCAGCCTCGCGCGCCTGCTCCAGCATGTATACGCGGCCTGCATGCCCGCACAAACGCACAAGCCAGTGAGGCAGACACAGCTCGCCAGCCACCTCGCATGGGCCACAGCTGGCCAGCGTTTCCGGCGCCAGCATCGGCTTGCCAGTGCTTGCGGCCATTGCCACGCTGGGCACCACGCTAGCGGCCAAGCATACAGTCTGGTCTTCACACATCATCACATCATCAGACCACAGAGCGCTTACCAGCGCACATGGAGTGTCGGGGAGGTGCATGGCTGTGCGTTGGGCACCTGAGTACGGCCGGAGGGTGCCGTCTGCCACCAGCGCCCAAACCTCCGCGAGCACCTTGCCTCGGCTTTCTCCGAGGCCGGCCAGCCATGAGCGCAGCGTGAAGGCCTGCGTCGCCCCTCGAAGACACTGGCTCAGGAACCCATATCGCGCATGCCTGCATGACCTCGAAAAGCTAGCAGAACACCCGAAAACGCATATCTTCTGCAGCGCACGGCACAACACAGCCTGCTGCCAGGCTGCCAGCCGGCAGGGTGACGGCCTTCGGCTGTGCTCCAAGCAGGCAGGACAGCCATGCATGCGGCCAGGCTTGCCACGCGTGCAGCCACAACTGTGAGCCCGAGCCCGAGCCCGCGCGCGCCTCCAGGCGCTTGCGCAGGAAGATGTCAAATGTGTTTAGCGTCAGCGTCGGCCCCGACAGCGCGCCGTAGATGAGCACCGTGCCGCCCGGGCGCACGGCGGACGTGACCAGCTGCGTGGTGGCCCCGCCCACGGCGTCCAGCGCCGCGTATGCGCCGCGCCCGCCTGCAGCGCGCCCCCAGAGGGTAAGGTTGGCCGTGCTGCATGCACATCCAATGTCCAGTGAACTTTTCAATGCAACATGATGCTGGCGTGCAGCAACCAGGCAGAGCGTATGGTCTTGTGCGCTGGGCTGGCAGCCCCATGTGGCGCAGTGCAGACAGCCGGAGCAGGCTCTGCGATGACACGGCCCCAAGTTTACCAGAGCCAAACAACTCCGTGCAGAGCCCTTTGCGAAATGCGGTCAGGCGTCATGCAGTGTTCGGCAGAGCTGCTGCCCACTATCCACGATGCAAATGCGAACGGGGCGTATGCCCTCTTGGTTGGGCAGCATTGCGGGACGGGGACTGCAAGGGAGATGGAGCGCGCCTGTGCATGCCCGCAGGCGCTCCGCAGCATCGGCGTCGCCAGTGACCACCACCTCGTCAGCCCTGGCCAAACAGCATGCGCCTGCTCACTCACCTCTCAGCTCTGCCCGTACTTGCAAGTCAGTCATGCAAGTCGAGGCGTGCACTCGAGAAGTGGTGTGCTGTGGCGCAGCGTGTGGTCAGTCCAGGCGGCAGGCCTGCCATACTCTGTCTCCCAGGAAGCAAAAGCCCTAGCCCTAGCCCTAGTAAATGTGCACATGACCGCTGCGCCGCGGGCGCGCGCCCAAGCGCGAGCAGCTCCTCGCGCTGCTCGGCGCGGCGCACGAGGTTCGCGGTGCGCACGCCGCGCGCCGCGGCCAGCGCAATCACCAGCCGCCCCAGGACGGACCCCGCCGCGGTCTGCGGCGCGCGTAACCCCGGGCTTGGTATCACATGCCAGGCGCACAGCCACCTGAGCTGACACTCTGGCGCACTGGAATGCATGTGGTGGGGAGCACTGCACTCTTGCAGCACCATATCGTATTCTTGCACAAGGTACAGATGTGCTGGCGAGCAGGGCAGGGGGGCGGGGCCAACGGGCGCGCCTGGGCCAGCCACTCGCCGCGCGGCACCTGCAGCACGGCCAGCATGGCGTACGCGGTGAGCGGGTTGACCTGCCGCGCCCGCGTGCGCTCGCATGTGCCCACTGTGCCCAACAGTCATGGGCTTGGCCTCCCACCCCACACATGTTGCACCACGCAGGCAGGCAGCGCTGCACGGGAAGCGCGCTGGTCACGCGGGCACTGGCAAGAGCGCTGAGGTGAAGGCCCCAGCATGGACCTGCATGCGCCAGCCACTGCACATGGCCGCCAGCCTCCTGGCGCGCACTCACGCCCGCACATGCAGCTGAATGGTATTCCCTGTCCGTTGCGGCTCACAGGTGCCCACGGCTGCCCCGCGCGCCTGGCCGCGCCTCCGCGCCGCACCCGTGGGCGCATGCGCGGTGCCCGAGAGGGGAGGCGCGGAGGCGCGCAGGGCGCGTCCGGGCCGCACCGCGAACTGCGCCGCGTCCTGGTCGCCGACGTCGTCGGGCACGGGCTCGAGATTGGCGGCCGGCGCGGCCATGAAGGTCTGCCAGGTGCCGCAGCCGTCTGCCCTGCCGCGAGCGGTGGCCCTCTGACATGGGGCGGGGAGGTCGGGGGCCTGGGAGGCGGGACAGCGGGCCTTCGTTGGTCGCATGGTCAGGACGGGGGGCGTCTGGCAAGCCTTGTCAGTCTTTTAACAGGCTGCATCCCACCGCAACCAGTACTGATGCAAGTCCTCGCCTTGGAGCATGCGCCCAGCATGAGCAGTGCTGTGAGCACTCACCCTGAAGACCCTGGATGTGTGTGGGTTCTCACGTGTCATACAAGGCTGCACCAGACAGCCGCAGCGGGCTGATACATGGGTGTAGCTCAGTCATCCGCCTCTTCATGCATGCGATCGGCGTCACGCGAACAGGCCCACATGTTAATAGGTCTGGGTGCTCGTGGCGCCAACACCACAAGTGCATGGGAAACAGGTGGTCTCCCCAGGTTCAAGAGCCCAGTGACGCGCACCCAGCGCGCTCCACTCCGCCGAGGGCACAGGCACCACGCGCTGGCCGACAGCAACGCGCTCCACGCCAGGCCCGCATGCCTCCACCACTCCCAGGCCTGTAAGGGTAAGGGGTCTGGAGCAACCTCTGGATGCACCCTGCAGAGTGCCGGGTGGAGGCACATGCTGGTGAGGTGATGGGTACCCTCACATTCCTATGGTTAGCTAACGAGGATGTGGCAGCATTGGTCACATTGGCAACCTCACCGAACGGGGATGCAGCTGCCAACTGCCGAAGGCCCTCGGTGCATGCTTGCTCACGCAGAGGGCGGACAAGCCACAGGGCAGCAGCGAGGCAGACAGGTGTGGAGTGCACCAGACCTTCAGCGCCGGGCGTCAGCGGCAGCTTTGGTCGCCCCATGCGCCCTTGAATTAAAGAGCAGTCTGCAGGATTCACCTGCGTGTTGCCAAACGTACGAGTGATGAACATAGCAATAGTGGCACGGTGGCCAGATGCTCCAGCTGCAAGAGAGCGTGCTTTGCTGCACTGATGTGACACCATACCCAGTGGCAGCTACCACTCCTCTGCAAAGCAAGGTCCCAACACTATGCATGCCCGGCCTCTTACCGGCCGCAGCTTAATGCGTACAACTGCCTCGTTCTGGCCTGGTGTGGGGATGGTCTGCGGGTGCACCTGCAAACACAGCATGCTTGGTGAAGCTTCCCTTCAGTCTCACGGCTTCAGACTACATATAGATATGGCATCTGCCGTGCTGAAGCAGGTACAAACGACTCTCATGGCAAGCTGCAGTGCACGTGAGCAGGCGTGACAAGGCTTTGACGCGCCTCCAGGCCAGACCAGCCTGTAGTGTCCCAAGAAGTCAGTTGGATGCGTGATGGAGCGCTCTCTTGCGTGCCTGACGACCCACTAACAGTGGACCTGTTAAGAGTGCGCCGTGCTGCACAGCGTCTGCTGGGACAGGTGCAGCCAGCGGGCATGCGCCCTGGCATGGACCACACAGAACCAGGCATGGCGCTGCACTCGACCTCGCTGAACTGTTCACTGATGCCACCTGTTCTATAGGCATCCAAGCCGAGAAACGGACGTCTGCAGACAAGCTATATTCATACCGACACACTTCCTACCATGGGACATGTGCACATACAGGTTTCCCAGCCTCCCAGCCAACATGCTCCAGCATTCGTCACGGCAGAGCTACACCAGCCCTCCCCAGTTATCATAATGCAGCTTTATGGCCAGCAACTGCCACATGCTCGGGAACAGTCCAGCAGCCCTGGACGCATGCGCCACCACAGCTGCCCGCCAAACAGCGCCGTGGGGGATCAGACGTCCAGCTGCAAGTGCAGAGCAGACCCGGCCAAGTGCGTACAGCGCTCGCTCGCAGCCGCGTCATGCTACAAAGGTGTCCTGGCACAAGCGCCGCCTCAGCCGGGACAGTCGCGGGCCCAGTGCCCAGCTCCGCCACTGCCCACGCACATGCGAGTGAGTGGCCCGTCACTGTGCATGCAAGTGACAGGCAGAGGCTCATCACAGGCGCATGGAAATCGCTGTGTCACGATCACAGGGCGCATCTGCACATCATTGGTGCATGAAATTGCATTGGCAGGATCAGGTATACGCATGGGCGTGCCTGCACAGGCTTAGTGACACAGGCTTGGCCAGGCTGGACTGCGTGCATGCATGGCGCACCACTTGAAGCAGTTTGAGCGCCCGGCAGCGCCGCCGTTAAAGCCGCTGCCCTGGCCGGCGCCTGCCGCCGGCCCGCCCTGCTTCGGCGCGCCGCCCAGCTTTGGCGGGCGGCCGTTCTGGACGCTGAAGTACGATGTGATGGCGTTGCGGCCCGGCGACGGCCCCCCGCGGCCGCGGCCCCGGCTGCCGCCTGTCGGCGTCCTGGCGGCGGTCCGGCCGCGACCGCCTGTGCGCAAACACGGGCGGTGCGCGTCTGTGCCGTCTTCCATGCAGAGGCTCTGCGGCGTTTAGAACGCACAGACCGGAGCTTGGGTAATGCCGCGCTTGTGGTGGCATGACAGCACTCACAGCCACGAGCGTGCAGGGGGAAGCAGCTGCTTGGTGCGCGCGCCGCACCGGCTGGGGTCGCCCACCGCGCAGACGCCGGCTGCGACGCGCCCGGGCAGTCCCTTGCCCAGTGGCCCGGCTGGCCGCACCTGCCGCATGCGCCACGACCACTTTGTGGGCATGTTATGAGGAGGCAGACTCACTGCCACTTGGCACTGTGCGGCCGCTTGAACCGCAGAGCACAACATTCGATGTGCTAGGGTAGGACTAGGGTCAGGCGCACTTGAAGCACCCGCCGGTCGAGCCGCCCGCCGCGCCCTGGCCGTCAGGCTGCGACCCGCCGCCGAAGCCGCCCCGTGGCCCCGCCGGCGCGGCGGCGGCGGCGCCGCCCATGGAGGCGCCCCCTGCGTCCTCGCCGGCGCGCTGCTGCCCGGCCGGCGCGATCGCCGCCCAGGCGTTGTCGGCATACTCCTCGCCCGCCGCCAGCGCCGCGTAGAAGCGTTTGACAACGGGCGACGTCTGCCGGCCGCCGCGCGCCGGCCTCAGGCGCCTGTGGGCTTGCGGCGTCGCCCAGGCCGCCCACGCGACGCCGGGCGCGCGGGCAGCGCAACCTGATGCTCACGCATCATGGCGTTTGCAGGCATGCTGCCGACACCGATCGTGATCAGGAACCCGGGGCGCCGGCGGGTACAGCCGCGAGTCCTGCAAGGCGCACAGGGCGCGTGCAATATGTCGCCAGCATAGGGTTATGAGGTGTAGCGTACGAGGCATGGAGCTGCGCGCGCGCCTTGACGCAGCTCTGCGAGTACTCCAGCACCTGCAGGCCCTCCAGGCAGCGCGCGCGCGAGAGCGCCACGTACGCCTGGCCCTCCGCGAACATGGAGCGCAGCGACACGCGCGCCAGGTCGAGCGTCAGGCCCTGGCACTTGTGGATCTGCGCGTCCCCCAGGGTCAACTTCAGAAGCGGGAGTGAGCACATAGTCTATGACGGCCGCGCCAGCAAGGTATGCATCAAGGGGGCATGCTAGTCCCTTATACAATCAGCAGATAGAGCTGCTCGTGAGGAGCAGCGTGGATCCTATCTGCAGACTGTGGCCGGATGCCATTTCTCGCAACCTCAGAAGCGAACAGCGGCTGCAGGTCAAAGGTGACAGGCTTCTGGAGGGGGGCACACCGTGAGCGCCCATGCAAGCTTGAGAGGGATCTGCGCCAGAGCAAGCTAAATGTATGTCAATGTCCGTGCCTTGCTATGAGTCCATGTGCGTGCATAGGCTGTTTGACCCGGAAAGCTAAGCAAGGCAACCTAGCAGTCGGACTGCAGCAGCACGCTGGCAAGCACAGCACGCGCAGCCTGTCTGTCAGGCGCAGTATAGCGCGGCGCGCTCACCCCTAACGGACAGTGCGTGCAAGCTCACGTGCTGCTGCATGCCAGTATTTCTGTGCCTCATGCAAGCGGGCATGCATGCACACTGCAGGTTACGACTAGGGTAGGGCAGCAGCCGCGCCTGGATGCGGCGGCAGGTGCCCACGCCGGCCATCTCCGAGTCGAACTCGGCGGGCAGGCACATCTCCACGCGGCCTGCGCCGCATCCCCCCCTTGCAGAATCACCAGCCGGCAGAGTTGCGGCAGCGCCTGCCAGGCCGCCTGGCTCCTGCACATGCGGCGGCGTCGCGGAGCTCACGGCGCGGCGGGCTAAGCGCGCGCCGGCTCGGCAGGATTCTAGGGCGAGCGTGAGCGCCTTGCTGGGCACAGCGGCTGAAGGCGGCGCGCGGCAAGGCGCGACTGCAGCATGCCGCGCGGCCTGGCAGGCAGCATGTCCGCGCAGCAGAGGGGCCTGGGCGCGCACCATTGGTGTACTGCACCTCCGGAATCCACTCGCCTGGCCATCTGCGCCACACAGGGACAAGTCACACCTGGCGCACGTTCCTGCAGTCGAGCAAGGCCGCATGCGCGGCATGCACGCGTTTCTGGCACCTCCACAACAGCAGACGGTGACGACCGCGGCACCGCAGGGGTGCTCTCTCTCTGGCGCATGAGGCCGGCCGCTGCTCACGGTCCTCTTCTCAAACCTGGGTCCCGCCTGCGGAGCACACCTACGACGGGCAAATGAGCGGGACTGCAGGCCCTCCCTGCTTGACGCTCAGGGGCCAGCCTTGCACAGCGAGCCTGACAGGCGGCCACCGACCAGGCAGCCCCCGCGCCCATATGGTGCATGCCCTGCTGCTGCGAGCGCACGTCCGCGCAGCCGCACCGCTGCAGGATCTGGATGATCGGCGGGACGGCGGGAGCCTGGGGCGGCCTGCGGCCCGGCGCGGCCTGGCTCCCGGGCGGCGCGGCGTCAGCGGGCCCGCCCTCGGCGCCTTCAGGGTTTGCAGCGGCGGGCTTGCCGAGCAGCGACTCCACGTACTCCTGCGCGCAGGACCCGCAGCTTCACGGCTTCCTCATCAAATGGTAAAGGGTTATGGTTGGGGTTTTTTCCTTCATGAGAACCCAGGACGCAGAGATGCAGGGCCGCCGGCATGCCAGGCCCGTGCGGTACCTGCTTGGGCACCAGGCGCGTGATGACGCCGCGGGAGCCGTTGACCAGCATGCGCGCGCCGTTGCCGGCCACGCCCAGCTCCAGGTTCTTCAGCAGCATCACCTGCGCGCCCGCCTGGCGGCGCGCCCGCCGGCCATGTCAGCGCCCTGCCCCACTCTGTCTCCAACCCCAGCTCCAGGTTCTTCAGCAGCAACGCCTGCGCGCCCGCCTGGCGGCGCGCCCGGCGCGGCTGCTATGTCAGCGTCCTGCCCTACATGACACCCTAACCCTATTTGCAGCTCGAGTTCCTTAGCAACCTCACCTGGGCGCCCGCCTGGCGGCATCAGCGCCCTAACACCCGCCCTCGCCTACAGCGCGCCCACGCGGGCATGCCCAAATACCAAATGCTCACCGTACCATCACCTTGTGTCAGCACCTGCGCCCCATTCACCCGATCTGCAGTCACAGTGAGATGCAAGTCAAACAATAAAAAGCATTATGCAAGCAGTGCGCCAATGATGCTTCACACCGCTTCCACACATGTTCATGCCCCGACTCTGCTGCTGAGCACGCACAGACGGCCGGGTGTTGTGCGCCAGCCGCTGCTGCCCAAGCAGCCGCCCAGGCCATGCAAGGCAGCCGCCTGCCGGCCCTGTGCAGCAGATTCTAAGTGATCACTAGAGGCATCTGCCGAATGCTGACTGCGCGCGGCTGGCTGCCGAGGACGCTGACTCTAGCCTCCCGGCCGGCACCTTGAACGAGGCGGTCCTGGGCGCCATGCACTCGCGGAAGAAGTCTGAGCGCCGCAGCGTGTCTGCGGCCTGCGTGTTGCCGGCGCTCAGCGGGACGACGTCGTCCGCCGCCGGCAGCTCCACCGCCCGCCCCGGCAGCGCGGCCAGCTCCTACGGCGCGCGCCACCGGGTTCGGCCGGCGCCGGCGCAAGCGCGCGCAGGAGCGCAGCGCCTGATCCGTCAGCGCGGCCGGTCGCTGGACGCGCTCGCTCGGGGCTTGCCTCACAGGGTGGCCGTGATGTTGGCCCGGGTCATGTGCCTGTTCCCGCAGCTCTGGTGCGCACGCCCCACTTCCTGTACAAGCCGGCAGACCCGCGGTCGCGCTTAGCACTGCGCGACCTGGTATATAGTGATAGAGCACGGCGGGGCGCCCCTCTCGCGCGCCCGTCGGAGCCGCGCGCCGGGCAGCGGGCGCGCGCCTGACTGTTGACGTTGTCGACGTCGGCATTGCGCGAGAAGAGCTGCGTCGGCTTCACGCCGTGGTTCTCGGGCAGAGGGCGGCCGCAGGCGGTCGCCAGCTCGCGCGCCGCCGCCTCGCCGTTGCCCTGCCTGCAACAGAACGCCGCCCGCTCTGCCCTTGGGCCCGGCAAACACGCTGTGCCTGCAACACAGCAGCCAGCTCTGTCTGAAGCATTTTCCCATCACTGCCTGCAACAGCTTTGATGCAGGTGGAGGTGCACGCGTTGCCTGTGAACCGCTCTGCACCGCCCCAGCGACGCTGCTCACTGCATGGATCGCACAAGCCCACGAGCCCGCGTCGACAGAGGCCGCGCGCGCGCCCCCGCCCGGCAGCCGGCCGGCGGCGCGCGCACCTGATCTGGTTCAGGATGTTGACAAAGCGCATGTCCCGCTGCCGGAACACGTGCGTGAGCAGCACCTGCGCATCTCCGACCGCTGAGCGCTGCGGCGCAGGCTCGCGGCGGCCGTTTACCGCGCAAGGCTTGGCATCGCTGCCCATCACGCCCGGCTCCACGTGGAGCAGGCAGCCGAGCGCATGCGGCGCACCTGGTGCAGCCCGCAGCGCTTCCAGGCGGGCGCCTGGAAGGCAAAGCCGCGGTTCAGGAAGGCGTTGGGCGGCGAGTTCGCCTCCCTGCGCGACGTGATCGGCGGCAGCCTGCCGCCCCCCGTCGCCATGCCTGTCAGCACATGCGCTGCGCGCTGACAGGCGCGTGCGCTCGGCTCGGAGGCCGCATGGAGACCAGTCTCCTCACCATCATGACCGCTATGCGCGGCAGCACAGCAGGGGGTACGTCCAGACACAGGGCACGACACGGCCTCAGCTTTGGTGAGACAGCATGCTGCGTGATATCGACGCTGCAGGACGCGGATGTGGGCGCTGCTAGGCGCTGGCGCTGCCGGTCGAGGCAGCCCCGCTGGGCGCGCGGGAGCAGTCATCAGGCTGTTTGCTGTCACTCTAGATGAAACCAGGTGCAGAGCATGACCGGCCGCACTCCGCTGCTTGCCACCCCGCACTGCTGGCAGCGCCCGCCATGCCGTACCACAGCAACATTTCAGAGTCTTCAAGCGGCGCGGGCCCGCAGCTGGAAGAAGTCGCCGGAGAGCACGAGCTGGATGCCGCCGAAGGGCGCCGTGCTGCCGCGCAGCTGGCGCGCCGACTGCTCCAGCTGCTCCAGGAACTCGGCCGACACCATGCTGACCTCGTCGATGATCAGCACCTGACAAGGCGTGCTGGAAAGTGGGCTTGCAAGCTGCCATGGCTTGGCTTTGTGGGTGGGTGAGGTGCGGGCGCCGCCCGGCCGACAGGCGGGAGCGCTCTGAGTGCGCAGCGGCGCGCGGGGCTGCGCCTGGTCTCAAACAGGCCAACTGCGGAGTCGTGCGTGCAGGGCTGCGATGCCCGCCGGTGCGTCGGCCTCGCATGCCCCGCAGGCGCGCAGCAGGAGCGCGGGCGTGCGCCGCCGACCGCAGGCCAGAGCGACGCAGCGTGTGCGCAGCGCTGCTCATGCCCGCTAAGCTCGAGGTTAAGCCATGGGCAGGCTATTGCTGCTGTTCTGTGCGGCCTGTGGGGTGTGGCGGGCTGTGTGTGGCGAGCGCGCGCCTTGAGCTTCTGCCAGCGATCCCTGGTGAGCTTCAGCCACATCTTGCCAAAGTCGTCGTACGTGCGCACGATGCCGCAGCCGCAAACGCTGTGCAGAGTCGTGCCTGCATCCCCAGACAATGTCACAGCAGCCTGCCCGGTGCATCTGGAGTGTCTCAATCATTATCCGCATGTGCCCCAAACACATGCTGACAACAGTCACAGTACCCAGGGCGCCTCTGCTGATAACTGTGCTAGGAGCTCAGGCGAGGCGTGCCGCAGGCGCGTGGCACGCCTCCGAAGTGAGTTGCAGCGATGCCGGTGGCGGCGGTCACGGCCACGCTGTTCGCAAAGTCGTCCCCATAGGTCTGCCGCAGCCGCTCTATGACATGGTTGAGCAGGAAGCTCTTGCCTGCCGGGCGCGTGGCCTCAGCGCACGCAGTCGGCGCCGGCACCGCGCGCGCCCGCGCAGCAGCCTGGCGAGCGAGCGGCCCGCTGGCAATGCAGCCTGACCATGACACTGCAGAGCATGGTGGCCAGCTCATGTTGCAAGCCTCAGGCTCAGCCCAGGGCCCCGCCACTACAGCGCGGCGTGCGCGCCTGTGCCGGCGCTGCCGCTGAAGAACACGCTCTTGCCCTCCTCGCACACCAGCCGCACCACGTGCTCCTGTGCGCGCGACCGGCGCGGTCAGCGCTGCCGGCTCGCAGTATATATGGTCACCCAGACCCTATAGACCCTGAGGCGGCCGCAGCGGCGAGCGCCCGGCGCGGGCGCCACCTGCTCGGCGGACAGGCGCGGGCTCGTGGCGTCGCCGGCCGCGGCCGCGGCCTCGGCGGCCGGCGCGGCGCAGCTGGCGGCCTTGCTGGCGGCCTTGCTGTCAGTGCACAGCGTGTCGCTGACGTGCGTGCACGCGTCCAGCTCGCGCTCGTGCGCGTCGAGGAACGCCCGTTCGTGCGCCTCTGCCTCCTCGAGCTCGCGCTGGTCGTCCAGGTAGGCATCGTCGAGGCCCTGCGGTGCTGCCGGGGACACGCGGGGCCGCTTGGCAGGAGGCGGGCCGGCTGCCTGGCAGCCTGTCGCGCTCTCTGCAGGCGCGCAGCGCTTGTCGGACTGCATCACGGCCGCTTGTGCAGACATGGCTCCTTCGACGCGCGTGCTTGCACGGCAGAAGAGCTACATCGTCACAGGAGGGTGTGGCAGCAGCGCTTAGCAGCACTGCTGTCAGCGGCTGGACAACTTGGGCTTACACAGCGTGCCTAGGTGCTGTGGCACATCACACCAGCAGAACATGTGATCACAGCTCTTTCAGTCGGCAATCGGCAATGAGCAGGCTCAGCTGCTGCCATCAGGACCTGCGCATGCGCTCGCCTTTGAATGCTTGCCTAGGGTCTGAGTAACTTGATTATAGTGTCAAATTGACATGGCCTGAAGAAAGCAGCATTTGCATACTGTCTGACCAGGTAGCATGCACCACACTGACCGCAAGCGCATGCCAGCGCGCTGGCACGAAAGCAATGGGCCCCAACGCTACTGAGGCATCGTCCTGAGCTGTCTGCATCAGGTGCAGAACACGCTGTAGCAACAGTGATCGTTATGAGACTCAGTGCCCATGGTTAGGCACAAACACCCCCTGAGACAAGACTAAACGTTAACGATAGCTGTCAGCGTGTTGCTGTCCGCAGAGTCTGTCAGAAGATCCCGGCTACCTACTACAGTGTCGTCGAGCATCCTAGCAGGCGCGCAGATGTGCCCTGCGCGTGCGAGCGCGCAGGCAAAGTGCACTCCCCTGCGCCCAGCCCAGTCGCACTACCAATCAAATGAGCAATCCTAGCAAAACACCCGCCGCCGTGGCTTGGCAGGCACGCCCTCTAACCCGCGCGCAGCTCCCGAGCCGGGTGCATCCGCCACCCAAACCACGCAAGCCCAAATCTCCTGGGACCTGCCGGGGCCTGCAGCACGCGGCCCAGCTACCCTAAACCTGCCAGGCTTGGCTGCTCATGCAGCGGCAGCGCACGACGGCAACATCCTCATCGCTGCAGCTGCCACCATGCTTGCCAGGGGCAGTGCTGCGCGGCTTGGCCGACCGGACCACGCGCGCGCAGCATGCCAGGCATGCGCCCCAGGGAGCAGAAGGAACGCCGGCCTCGACCCTTTTCTCGCGCCTCCGCAGCTGCTGCAGGGCGCCCCCGCGGGCGCCCCTGGCGCGCCGCGCGCGCGTGCAGCGCCGCGCCCAGCCGCTGGCGGCAGGCAGCTGCGGCCGCTTGCGGCCCGGTCACATGATGATGGTCCCCGGGTCCAGCACTGTCTCCTTGATCTCCTTGTGCGGCAGCACGATCGTGCCGTTCAGGAAGACCTCGTCCTGCGCGCCGGCGCGTGCCGCTCAGCAGAGGCGACGGCCATGGCAGCATCGGAGCGGGGACGCCGCGGAGGCCGGTCCGCCCGCGCGCACGGCACGGCTCGTCACAAGGGCCGTGCGTGGCCGCGTCGGACAGCGCGCGCGCTTCAGCAGCCTGGGCTCGGGAGCGGTACGACCGCCGCGCATAGCCGCGCCACACAGCGCGTGGACTGCAGCTGGTCGGAGCTCGGGGGCCGGGCGCAGCGCGGCGCGCGCGCCTTGATGTGCACGTCCTCGCCGATGACGGACTTGTTGTCGATGCGCGCCCACCTGCCGATGGAGGAGCCCCAGCCGATGATGCTGTCCGCCACGCGCGCAAAGTTCTTCACCTGCGCGCCGCGCGCGCGCCGCGCTTCCCGTCAACCAACTCTGTGAAGCTGTGGGCGCTTGAGCTGTCTCCTTCCCACTGCCCAGTGTGAGCTTGCCCACGCGCTGGCTGGCCGCCTCACCACGGGTACCTCTGACCGAGGTGCCTGCAGCCACTGCCTTGCGGAGCATGCAGCGGCCGGGGTGCAGGCGCGCGGGCGTGTGCGCCCTGACGCCCTGCGCCAGGGGCGCAGGCGCGAGCATGACAGAGCGAAGGCGCGCCTTGACGCGGTGCAGGAGCACCGAGTTGGAGATGCGCGCGCCGTCCTCGATCACGCACTCGATGCCGATCGACACGTTGGGCCCGATCTTGCAGTCGCGCCCAATCTTGGCGCTGGGGTGCAGGATCACGTTGCCCTCGATCTCCGGCCCGTGCGCCAGCTGCGCGGGCGCCTTGCGCCGCAGCGACGCCAGGTGCAGCTGCAGCCCTGCCGGCCGGGCGCGAGCGCGTCGGCGCCGGGGCCAGAGACGCTCGACCCCGGGCGCCGGGGGGCGCAGCACGCGCCGGAAGGGCGCGCCCAGGCGGGCGTGCGGGCGCACCGGTCAGGTAGTCCTTGGGCTGGCCGACGTCCATCCAGTAGCCGGGCAGCGTGAAGGCGAAGAGCGCGGAGTCGCGCGCGATCAGCGGGAAGGTCTCCTTCTCGATGCTCGTCGGCCGCAGCTCGATGCGGTCCAGCACGCGCGGCGACAGCACGTAGATGCCCGCGTTGATCTTGTCGCCCACAAACACCTAAGCGCGCGGCGCGGCGCGCGTCAGGCGCCCGGCGCCCGCCCTACGGCGCCCGCCCCGGCTCTGCCGCGCGCGCGCCGCATGCGCGCGCGGCGGGCCCACATGGAGCGCATGGGCGCGCGTAGGCGGCCGCCCCGCTCCACGGCAGGCGTGCGCCCTGAGAGCGCCGCGTGTGCGGTGGCCGGGTGTCAACCTCGGCCTCTGTCCTGCCCGCGCAGCGCTCCCACACCTTTCCTGGACCCTGAACCCGAGTCAGGCAGTGCCTCCACGCGGCACACCGGCCCCAGCTCTGTGCCGCAGCCGGCAGGCGGACAGAGGTGCGCCCCGGTTTTACGCGCCGCAGCGAGCACAGGGCTGCCTGACCAAGCCAGGCTGTGCCTCCACGCGGCAGACGGGCCCCAGCTCTGTGTCACAGCAGTAAGGCAGGCAGCTCCGGGGGCTGCCGGGGCACGCCCCAGCGATGCGTCGCAGCGAGCACAGGGCTGCCTGGCTGCCGGTGCTGCGCACAGGGGGGCGCGGCCGAGTTGCGGGCGCGCGCCTTGGGCTTCTCCACGAAGCGGTCGACCTTGCCTGCGTCGTCGGTGACCACCACGCCGTACTTGGACGGGTCCTCCACCTGCGCGGCCGGGCGCCCGCGTGAGGCGCATGGCGTGCACGCGCATCCGCGCGGCCGCGGCCCGCAGCGCCAAGGGGCAGGGCCGGCGGCGTCCTGCCATGCGCGGACGCGAGGGTGCAGGCGCGCTTCGAGCGTGGCGCAACGCACGGCCGCCATGCAAGCCTGTCCTGATAAGTGCGGCGCGGTCCCAGCCCATTATCCTGACCAGCTTAGGATGATCAGAACGCGTGCGGGCGCGCCTGGGTGACCAGGATGGTGCCCTCCGCGCCCTTGGCCTTGTGGTAGGCCAGCATCTCCTTCAGCGGGAAGTCGCAGATCACGTCACTGGCGCACGCGGCGCCCCCTATGTTAAGCACGATGCCGCCCATACGCTCACGAGCGGGGCACTATCAGAGGCATCAGGATACGGATAACGGTTCCATCAACAGTCTCACAGTATCAGGCGGTCGCGGCGCGCGCGCGGCCGCGCACCTGTTAAGCACGAAGAATGGGTCGCCGGAGCCGTCCGACAGGATCTCCTCCGCCAGCTTCAGCGGCCCCGCGGTGCCCATCGGCTCCGTCTCCTGCGGCCGCGCCAGCATCCCCCGCCTCACGCCGCCACGCTGCGGATGCCTTCCACTTGCACACAGCCCTGCCCTCCCGGCCCCCACAGCGACCGGCGCCTGCTGCGTGCCAGCGCGCCGGCCTCCTCCATCTGCCCCAGCGCCCCCGCCCCAACAGCCGAAACCACACCAACTTCCAGACGGCGCGCTCCCGCTCGCGCAGGGTGGGACACTGCCCGCCACCTGCCAGTACGCTCTCGCCTGCCCAGCTGACGCACAGGCAGCCTGGCGCACCGGCCCGACTAGCAGCTGTGCAACACCACACGGCTGCGCCGATCGCCGGCGCGGCCGTGCCTGCCAGCAGCACCTGCCCAGCTGTCTTGCAGGGGATACGCCCCAGCAGCGCGCGCTCCCTCACAGCCTTCGCTGCGCTCAGCCTGCCTCAGCGGCCACACGCTGGTACCCAGCTCCAATCTGCTGCTGCAAGTGACCACCGGTACACCGTCGCACACCGAGGCACAACTACGCCCAAGGTTCCGGCTGCAGGGTCTGGCCGCCGCCCTGCCACCGCGACCGGACAACCAGCCCCGCTGCTGCGCGTGGCGGGGCGGGCTGAGGCGCGGCGCAGCTGCCCCGCGCAGGGATGCTGGGGGGTGATCCCGAGGCTGCGCCGGGCGCCGCGCCTGGGAGCACGTGATCTTTATCGCGAGCTTCTCCTCCCACTCCTTAAGGAAGTCCATCATCACCTGCGCGAGCCCCAGGCGCCAGAATTGGAGCGCCCGGCGCAGCGGGCCGCGCATCGGCCCGCTCGCAGCGACGCGTGCAGCCGCGGGCGACTCTGGACAACACCTCTGCTTTCGCCGGGCGCAGGCGGGCAGCTCAGGCAGGCGCATGCGCGCCGCGCGCACCTTCGGCTGATAGTTGATAGCCAGCACGACCTCGGAGCACCCGGCATCCTTCAGCGCCTGCACGCGGGCAGCGCCATGGTGTCCAGCGCTCTGATGCAGGGCCCACAGGACATTTCGCGCAGACCCGCCAGTAATCAATCGCAGCCACGCAGGCAGGTTCTGGAGCCGCTTGTGGCTGGGTGGCAATGCGCATGCCCGTGCGCGCCTGGCGTGGGCGCAGTGCGCGCACAGCACATTGCCAGGCTGGTGCTTGGCCGCACACGGCCCGCACCTCAATCTGGTGGATTATCATAGGCTTGTTCGCAAAGTCCACAATAGGCTTGGGCACGGTGAGCGTGAGCGGCCGCAGCCGCGTGCCGTACCCGCCCACCAGAATCAAGGCCTTCATCGCACGTCTGCTGGTGCTGCAAGGGGGGCGCGCTGGGGGACCTGTCACCTGCGAGCTCCTTGTGCCCCCTCTCTTTTCTTTCGCGCTGTTGATTGTCGAGAGCGTTCAAAATTCTACCAAATGCCCTCTCACCCCTAGCTCCAAGCCCCCCCCTTTTATTCTACTATATATTTTACTTCTTATTTTATTGGGAAAGCCAACACTCAGCAGCTTTCAGACGCGCTGCAGCTATGGCCCTCTTGATGCAAGGCTCCTTGGCGCGGCCGGTGGCCTGCCGTGCGCCCCTGGCCCCTGTCCTGGCTGGAGCTTGAGCAAGGCATCAAGTGACTGAGCTTTGACCTGCGCGCAGGCCGCGTCTCTCGCTGCTCTGCCGCTCTGCCTGCCACGCACCCGCTGCTCGGCGAGGCTGCCGGCCTGCTGCGGGCGTCGGTCGGCCGGAGGGCCCCGAGCAGGATCCCGCTGAGCCGGGGCAGCCTGCAAACGCGCGCCGTGGTGGCTGAGCAGGCTCCGCCCAAGGCGGCAGCCCCAGCAACCAGCGAGAAGATCAAGATCGGCATCAACGGTACTCCGCCCCGGCCCGTGCTCCTGGAGCTGATCAGTTAGGTCTGCAACAGTACGCTTTGCCCTGGGCTGCGCGGTGCCGCGCCATCGGCCAGCGCGCGGCTACTGTGGGGTCCCCAGGGCCTTACAAGGCTGCTGCGGGAGCGGCGGCCTGGGGTTGGTCAGGCGCGGCGCACCCGAGCGCGCCCTGCGCTGCGCTTACAGGATTCGGACGGATCGGACGCCTGGTGCTGCGCGCCGCGCTGGCTCGCGACGACGTGCAAGTTGTGGCTATCAACGACCCCTTTGTAGACGCGTGCGGCCCGCGCCTGCGCTTTGTCATGATGCGCGCTTGACTGCGCGCCGTGCCGTGTGCCTGCGTGACACAGAGTAAAAAACACACAGACTGAACTGCGCGCACATCCAGAGTGCAGCTGCAGCAGTTCTAGGTCCTCTCCTGTCCACGTGCTCGCTGCCGCCTGCTCGTCATGGACGCCATAACGCGCGCCTGTGCGCACTTATATGTGTGTTTTGCTGGTACTGGCTGTATACTAGGTGAGTACAGCAATCCTGACCTAGGCAACGCACTTGAAGACGGAGCGTGCCGTGCACAGAGAGTACCTGGCATATATGTTCAAGTACGACTCCATGCACGGCATGTACCCGGGCGAGGTGACCATTAGCGGCTCTGACTTGGTCGTCGACGGCAAGACGATCAAGGCGTACACTGAGAAGTGCGCACTGTGGCCTCCAGCCTGTGTGCCTCTGCTACACCGCCGCGCCATTCTGGACGCCGTTGGTCGCCAGGCTGGTGCGCCGGAGCCGCTTGAGCTGAGCGTTGTTCCGCGCTTGCAGGGACCCCGCGTCGATTCCTTGGGGCACGGCAGGCGCCACCTACGTGTGCGACTCCACTGGCGTGTTCACGACCAAGGAGAAGGTGCGCAGCCTCAATCTAAGCTGGTTGGCTAGTCCTCAGTCAGTGGGGACGTGCAACCGTATGTGGTGGCAACCACCTGGCGTGTTGGTCATGGGCAAGGAGCAGGTCTCGCTGTGTACAATACGGTCTTGTTGTCGAATATGGCGCTGCGCTGCGCTGTTTCTCCGGACCACTACTGCAGTGTCTTCAGCTGGTGCCCTCCGTGTGAAGTGAAAGCAATGGTGCAATGTATTTTTGTGGTAGGTGGTGGGTGTCAGAGCTCTTGCGTGCTCGTTTACTGGGTTTCAGCAACGGGCAGACTAGGCACGTTTTTAACACTGCTGTCCATGTGCTGACTCACTTGAAGAGTGTCAGCTGGACTGAGCGTCAGCTGGACTCAAGACTCCGTCCTGGGCCTGCCCTTTTCAAGCGAGGACCAGCCGCGCAGGCTGCGGCGCACATGAAGGGCGGTGCCAAGAAGGTGATCATCTCTGCGCCGTCGGCGGACGCGCCGATGTTCGTCATGGGCGTGAACGAGGACAAGTATGACCCGTCCACCATGGACGTCGTCTCCAACGCGTCCTGCACCACCAACTGCCTGGCGCCACTCGCCAAGGTGCCGCATCCGCTTGTTCCTGAGTATTTCTTAAGCCGGAACGAGTCTAGCCCTCACTGGCCCACATCATGACAGGGGGCGGTTGATGGTCATGCAAAGCTTTTCTCTGACTTGCTTGCAGGCATGCTCTGCTGTGCCACAGCTGTGCGTGTGTCAGCTTCTATTCTGTTCAGTTCTGCTGCATGCAACTGAGCTGCCGTCATGTTTGTAAGTGCGCGGATGGGGTGCAGGTCATCAACGATGAGTTTGGCATCGAGTCTGGGCTCATGACGACGGTGCACTCCACCACCGGTGCGCCCTGGCCGACACAAACTGTCCCACACGAGGCATTGATTAATATCTCTTGACATCAGGGCGTTAGCGCTTTGCATCAGGGCGTTGGCGCGTCGTGTTGCCCTGGCATGCTGTGCGAGCAAGGCTGTGTGCGCCCGGGCGCGCAGCTACGCAGAAGACGGTGGACGGGCCCAGCAAGAAGGACTGGCGCGGCGGCCGCAGCGCGTCGTCCAACATCATCCCCTCCTCCACCGGCGCGGCCAAGGCTGTCGGCAAGGCGCGCATGCCCTGCACCCCATGCCCCTCTGACAGACTCCCCTGTGCAGCGAATCTAGCCGCAGAAGGATGCTGAGGCAAGCCTGAGACCGCAGGCTGCGCGCGCAGGTGCTGCCGGAGCTGAACGGCAAGCTGACGGGCATGTCGTTCCGCGTGCCGACGCTGGATGTGTCGGTCGTGGACCTGACCGTCAACCTGTCCAAGGAGGCCACGTACGACGAGATCATGGCCAAGCTCAAGGCCGCGTCGGAGGGCCCGATGAAGGGCATCCTCGGGCGCGCGCCCTGCAAGGGGCCGGCCCGGTGCATGCGTGCAGTGTGACCTGGCACGGGCAGCGCTGGCTCTGGGAGTGCTTGCGTACGAGGTGCCGTGGGGTTCTCCCTTGCGTAAGCGACCCTCCTGCCCGGACATTGTGTTGCGATGCACCATGCAGGGCTAACTCTGCCTGCTGCGCCTGACGTAGAGCACATGGTAGCTTTAGAAGACTTGGAGCTTTGAGTACAGAGACTGAACCATTGATCCATGCATTACACACATGTCGTACAGATATGTGACCAAGGTGTGCTTACACGTGTGCGTGGCTGCGCAGGTACACGGAGGACGCAGTGGTGAGCTCTGATTTTGTGACAGACACGCACTCATCCATCGTGGATGCGGGCGCTGGCATCAGCCTGACGCCCAAGTTTGTCAAGCTGGTCTCGTGGTATGGTGCGTCGCCCGCCGCCGCAGCTGTGCGTCTAGCAGCACATTGTTTGCGAGCTCCAGAGGCGCTGTCCCATTGCTCTTGTTGCTCTTGTTCTTGTGAATCTAAATGCAGATGGATGCTGGCTTGGAAACGTGAGAGAACGGTACCAGAGTATGACATCCTTCGCTTCTCTGAATGCAGTCATGCATGGGGGAGAGGTGTCTCAAACCCAGCGTTGCGCGTGGCAGACAACGAGTTCGGGTATGCGTCACGGATTACCGATCTCATCGCGCACATGGCTGCGGTGGAGGCCAAGACAACGTGAAGCACAGAGTGCTCTGAAGTGAAACGCATGCCGAGTATGCGTAGAGAGGTCAGTGTGCTTGGTGGTGGCGTCTATGCACTGCCAGCGACCTTGTTTTAGCTGTGCATGTTGCACGACCGTGCAAGTGTTTTCCGTAGGCCATGGTCGCAGAGGTGTGCCTGTATCCAGGGCGTGTACAACGTCGCCGTCCTTCCCGCTTGTCCTGCAAGTGAACTTCGCTTGAGAAAGCCGGTCTTAGGTTAGGTGTGTAACATGCTGACCGAGGAACACTGGCAACCTGTGCCTTTCCTCGATCTGCATATCTGCGGGACACAAGTCCATCCGACTTCACACCCTGCGAGGACTGTTGTTCGACGCATGGTGGCGCCGAGCGACACCTGTTTGGCCCAGGGCGAGCGGGCGCTTCCCGAGGACTTGGCCAGCAGCTGCAACGGGAGCAGACGCGAAAAGGCGCGTCCAGCGGCGTACTGTGCCGTGGGCGGCGCCTGACAGACACCAGGCCTTGGGCTCAGAGCTTGCCAGGGAAGCATTGCCTTGCGTAGTCCATGCTATTTGATTGCACAGGTGCTGGCGGAGGTGGCAGCGCGCACGGAGCAGGCATGTGCTGCAGACCCCGAGTATCTGCAACGGCGCCTGACTGAGCAGAATGCAGCTGCAGTTTTGCTGCACAAGGCCGGCGACTTCATTGGCGCGCTTGCAGCATATGCGCTGCTCTTCCGCCGCCAGCGCGCACACAACCTGGCGCATGCTGAGCTGCACGTGTGCTACACGTGCGCTGATGGGCCCTGCTAGCCACAGGGCAGGCTGACAGACATTGCACACTGCAACAGCTCTGCGAAGAGCTTTGCTGCTAGTAAGTGGGAAGCTGCTGTGTTATCCAACATTGCTTGTTGAGTGCCGCTGCGCCTGGGAACCTCTCAGCAAATAGTAGCTGTGATCTGCTTATAGGGATGGAAGTCGACAGTTACTGCTTTTCGACGGACGCTGCTTAGCACGCAGGAACCGCGCTTCCGCCTGGCTGGCACTGGAGCTGTGGCCGGAGGCGCTGGCGGATGCAGAGGCCGGCCGTAAGCTAGCGGCCGCCGCTCTGCGCACTTCGCGCACAGCTGTGGCTTCTCTTGCTCGTGCACTCCGGTGCAAGGGCCTTGCGCTCAGTGGTACGTCTGGCCTGAAACACAGTTCTAAAGCACTCAACAGCTCAGTCAGCTGATTAACAAGCACTGAAACTTAGGCGAATTTGCTGGGTCGCAGGCACTCAGCTTCCTCTGCTTCGCTATCGAGCCAGCCTGACTGAGAGCTACAACTGGCTCACATGCAGGCATGGGACGGCATCGGGAGGCAGCGCTGGTGCTGGAAGAAGGCCTGCGCCTGGACCCATTTGACTGGCCGCTCAAGCAGGCGCTCGAGGCAGCCACACAGGGCGTGCTGCGCGACCTGGTGGAGGGTACAAGCCCAGGGCCAGCATCCTATTCTTCCGCATACTGCACTCTGTATGTCTCGCTCACCAGCCAAGACAGAATGATGTGACACCTAGGCTGGTCCGGAGAGTGCCCTGAACAGCCTGCGAGCCATGCCAAGCGTCCCTGCGTCACTCTGTTGCCTCCTAGCTGCAATTGACATGCACTGTAGCAGATATTGTCGCTTATTGATTCCAGCTGATGGGCGGTGGTGCATGAGCCAACAAACATGTACTTCACCAGGCAAGGGCCGTGAGATGCGCGCTCTGCCAGCGCCGGAGCCAACGCAGCGCATCACCGCGCACCCGCACTCTGCGCCGCTGTACAAGATCCGCACCGATGACATGCTGCCTCTGCAGCTGCTCACTCCGCAGCAGGCGCGTTTAAAGCACTGTGACCATCTGGTGTCCCATGGTTGAGCACATCTTTTGCTGGTATCAGGCCGAGAAACACAGAGTCAGGCTTGCTGCATACGGCGCCGGGTCCCTTGCATAGCGCAAGATCCTGCTGTGCCTCCAAGACGACATCTGTTGTCAAGTATTCAGAAACAACGCAAGTTGTACTTGCCAGTATCCAGGAGTTACATATGATGGCGCAGGCGGAGCTGGACCACCATGTGCGCGACACGTACAACTATGTGACAGTGCAGGCAGACATTGCTATGCCAGGCCGCCAGCTGGCCGTGCTGGAAGACACTTACCGGCAGGCAAGCCACCGCCTGTTGCTGTACTACGACGTTGCATGTCTCTGCTTTAACTCTGCGCACGTCACAGTGCATTCTGTGAAGGCGGTTGGTTGCATGCATTGTGAGTCTTCATTAAGCACGGTGCTGCAGCCTGATTGTGGAGACAGCAGAAATAGTTCAACAGTCTCTATATCTATTATATGCAACCTGGCACATAAAAAAAAAAGGCGACAACTCTGGTGATGCATATGCAGCGCCGGCGCTATGGGCAAATGGGAGTGACATGTCAGTATGCTGACTTATGACGGTTCCCGTGTCACGGCAGGCGCCGTGGGAGGCAGCCATCACAGCAGCAGTGCGCAGCATCGAGGCGCAGGACAAGGACGTGCGCGTGCTAGACATTGGTGCAGGCGCTGGTGCATGCCCTTGAGTTCCTTCTTTAGCATGCTCGCTCCTTGCGCGTACAGCTGTATGGCAGCTGAAGGCGCAAGGCAGACGAACAGTGCAATCCTCATGATACCTTGCTGTATGCAAGACCCATGCATGCCCTCTACGTTACTAGATTGCCAATTGGCTAATCGATTCAAGACAGGTGGATCTGTACAGGTGCCCCCACATGCAGCACTGACAAAGTAGCACTCCGCGGCAGGGCTGCACGCGCTAGTGGCGCTGCGCGAGGGAGCACGCCACGTGACGGCTGTAGAGCGCTGGCTGTACCTCTCCCTGGCAACCAAGCAAAGCCTGGTAGCAAACGGTACAGCCAGCTCTTATGCTAGGCATTGCCATCGCGGCCTAAAGAGAGTTAAAGTAATTGGCATGTTTTACTGTTGTGTGCATGCAGTGTGCAAGCGCTCAGCGAGGCTCTGTCCATGCTTAACGGTGCCTGCCAGGATGAAATCTTTTGCTAAGTCTGCGCTCTGACAAACGTCGAGTATCTCACACAACATGCGCGGCCATCAAGAGCCAGCAGTGCGAGCGCGCAGCTGAGCTGCAAGTGCCGTATTGGCGCTGCAGGCATACAGGACGACCAAGCATCAGTTGTTTTCAAGCGCCCTACTGACCTGGCGCTGCTCAAGGACGTGCCTGTCTGCTGCAACGTGCTCGTGTGCGACATCATGGACGACGGCATGCCCATGTCTAAAATATGTCACACTCTCTGCCAGCTTTTGAAATGGCTGTGTCATGTATCTTTTAGCTGCATGCAAACTAGCTTGTTAGCAGGTGGCAACCTTGCTGATCATGCAAGTTCCTAGCAATGTGCCTGGTCTGCTGTGCATGTGTGGGCCACTTGCACGCTCCCTGTGAGAAGCAACATGCTCCCTGCCCCTGCTGGTAACCATAAAATCTGAGACCAGAGCTGAAGCTGGGTACGATCGTACGCTAAGCAGTTTACTGGCACACAGGCCTGCTGACGAGCGGCATCCTGCCAGCCATGCGGCACTGCATCCAGAACCTAATGACCGACGACATGATTGTGCTCCCGGCGGCTGCCACGGTCTACTGCCAGGCGGTGGAAGCGCGCACGAGCACCGTGTGCGGCTTTGACTTGTCGAGCGCCAACCGGTACCGCTGGCACCCCGCGCACACATCCGGTGCTGCTCTGCCCCTCACCGGCACCTTCTCAGCAACTGAGCAGTGCATCAGCCCTGGCCATGTATGCCTTGTGGTAATCAGAGTTGAGGCGTCGGCCACATTGGCGACGCATGCATTGTGCCAGCGTATGACGGTGGTGACAAAGAGCCCAGCGTGACAGCCACACTCTTGGCATATTTCATCGCCTCTCTGCCCAGGCACGCCACTGGGGCCGGGCATGTACGTGCCGCTCTCCGCGCCGGTGGAGGCGTGGCACTTTGACCTGCGCGCGCCGGCCGAGCACAGCGAGGAGCGCACGCTGGACCTGGCCATTGAGCGGCCCGGCGTGCTCAATGCTATCATGTTCTGGTTTAAGCTGCGGCTTCATGATGACGTGGAGCTCAGCACTGGGCCAGAGGCGGTGGCTGCTGGTGCGCTTTTATACGACCTTTTATGAACTCTCTTCTCTGCTATGCACGCAAGTAGTATCTGCCAACCGAGTAATATAACGATTGGTAAATGTGAGTGCTTCCAAGTGCTTGCAAGTGCTTCCAAGTGCTTGCAAGTGCTTCCAAGTGCTTCCTGCTGGTGTGCTTAAACGTGCGTCTTGCCTTCTTGGAGAGGATGCACGACACACACGAAAAGTCTGAAAGTCAGTCTCACAGGCTGACTGCGCAATGCCAAGCGTCAATAGGGTTTCCGCATTGCAGAGCGCGTGAGCAGGACTCTGTACGCTGCCTGTAACCGCTGCTGGCCACGGCAGGCCTCAAGACGCTGCGCCCGGCGATGCAGTACCTGGCCGGCGAGCTGCCGGTGGCCGCCGGGGAGGTGCTGCCGCTGCGCTGTGCGCACAACACCGTGCGGCTGCGCTTCGACCTGGAGGCCGCGGAGTTCACACACCTGGCCAAGCCCGACGCCGCCTTCCCGGCCGTGCACTTCTCCATGCTGGCTGACACCCGCCGCAATGAGGCGCGCGGCACCTGGGCACGAGCACGCCCTGCAAAGCTTGCTCTTATGCTGCAATGCGCAACATCCTGAATGCAAGAGCGTGCCTGAGAAGTAGCACGCAGTTTGATCTTGCTGAAAGACCTTTGAAAGACCTGATCCCCGGGTGGGCTCCTGGCTGGTATGATACATCATGTTGCAGCCATCCGTTACAAGCCTGTCCATGCTGCCATACTGCCAGGGAACTGATTACAACTGGAGACACATGCGCAGGCGTACGAGGCAGCGATCGCGCGCGCGGTGCAGCGCAAGGCGGCCGCGGACGGCGCTGCGCATGTGCTGGACCTGGGCACCGGCACGGGGTTGCTTGCACTGATGGCCGCACGCGCGGGCGCGGCCAGCGTGGTGGCCTGCGACCTGCTTGCCCCGCTGGTGGCCGCCGCACGCCAGGCACGGGCGCTGCACCTCCTCCCATGCGTCACACCTCGCGCGAGATGCGTGCCAGTCTTCGACAGGGAGCCTGTCTTGGTCTCACATGACTGTCTACTTGCGGCCGCCTTGTACAGCCGCATCAGGGCCACTCTCATTATCGGTATCTCAAAGCGGAGGAAGCATGGTGAGGCACGTTCATGAGACGAGTAACAAGAGACCGCATTAAAATAGGAGAGCACCACAACCCCAGCTGATGCGCAGGTGGTGGCCGCCAATGGCTTCTCGGACCGCGTCTCTGTAGTACATCGCGACATCGGCCTGCTCGAGCGCGGGCGGGAGGTGCGCCGGCTGGGCGCCAATGTGGCTGTGGCGGACATCTTTGATGCCGGCGCGCGCCCCATGCAGCATTGCCTCTCCAAAACGGGCTGCACATGATGTTTGATGAGTCTAGTGGCTTACAAAGGTATGCATGCAGACATGGGCACATGCATGCATGCTCCTGGCGTGCTGGCGATGCATGTATTATTGTGCTCACAGATCGCAATCCCATAGGCAGCACAGTCCCTTTGGCACGTTCTGTAGTTCCCAGACCATGCAGGCCTGCTTGGCTGCAACTGGCTCTACCTACTGGACCTGGCCAAGCGGCGAGTACTGCAGCCCGGCGCCGCGGTGGTACCCGCCGGTGCCACGCTGTTCTGCGTCGGCATCGAGGCCCTCACCGGCCGCATAGCTGGCCTTGACTTCTCCGGGCTCAACTCGTACAGGTGTGTGCATAGATCTGGCGCGTGGACCCCTGCACATATCTGCCATGTGTATGGTGCTTTTAAGCCGAATGTGGCTCAATCAATGAAGTGCATAACAGCTCCTCTTTTAACGAGCTGCGCTACAATCACATTCACAGACGAGCTTCTCAACAAGACAATCAGATGCAAGGTATGTGCATCTGTGCAGGATGTGTGACTGCTGGTGAGCGTGCAGTGCTGCAGGCCAGCGCAATGACTTCAGCTGACAGTGCAATGGGCATGCAGGTGGGAGGCTGGCGCGCGCGCGGTGCACCTGGCCGACATGCCGCACCGTGTGCTGACGCGCGCCGCGCGCGTGTTTGAGTACGACTATGTGGGCGCGCAGAAGGCGCGCGGGCGCGAGAACATCCTACGCCTCGAGGTGCGCAGCGCTGCTGGCGCCCGGCCCCTCCAAAGTACGCCAGGCATAACATGTGTGTGCCTGGCATAACATGTACTCGCATATCTATGCCCCTCGCTCTCTTGTGCCATACAAAGTTCCAGGTATGTCAGTCATGCATCAGGTCGTACCACAACCTGCTCACAGTCACACGCTCCACATCAGCCTGCGGTGCAGCTCCACGGCTGCACCGCAAGGACAATGCCCTGCAGAGCCGCCCGGTAAGGAAGGCAAAGCGAGCAATAGCGCGCTCGTGCTCGCATGCAGGTGGTGGCCCCCGGGCGCCTCAATGCTATTGCCTTCTGGTTTGACCTCCACCTCGACGACCAGGTCAGCATCAGCACAGCGCCGCTGGGCTTCGGCCTCGGCGGGGTGCAGCATGCAGCGCAAGATGCGGCCCCAGCCGCTCTTGCTGCCACCCGGTGCATGGGTCCGGCAGCAGCTGCGGCGGACAACAACGAGGAGCCAGCGGGGCCCACGGCACAGGTGAAGTCCGCCAGCGCCGCGGCTGTCAGTAACAAGTCCACAAATGAGGCAGGTTCGGGTGCAGATGATCCAGCAGGGGCGGCGGGCGCGGCGCCTGTGGCGCGCGCCGGCGCCGCGGTCGCCACTGCCGGCGCCTCTGGCGCTGCCTCACATGGCTGCGGCAGCGCTGATGGCGGCAGTGCTGGGCCAGCTGCAGGCAGCAGCGGCAGTGACAGCGCCCAGCAGCCGCCCATAGCGCACGGACCAGCGCCTGATGACTTGGCAGGGGCGGCAGCTGACCCAGCAGCTGAAAGCGCGGGGCTGGAAGCTGGGGAGGCAGCCGGCCCTGCATGCTCGCTGTCTGAGCCAGCGCCCGCACCCGCGGCTGCGCAAGGTGGCCCAGGCGCAGGCGACGCGAGCGGCAGCGCATGCGCGCGCGACGCGGCTGCCGGCCACGCCGGTGCTGACGTGGGGGAGAGCCTGCCCGCAGCGGCGCACGGCCGGCCGCACTACTGGGGCCAGGCGCTGCAGTACCTGGACGCCAGCGCGCCAGTGGCCCCTGGTGCGCCACACACAGCTCGGCTGCGCGCTGCCTGGCAGGCAGGCAGGCAGTGGCAGCGCAGCCGTGCTTCACGCCTGACATGGTGAGTCGTCTCATGATTGATGCGCGGCAGGCACGCGCATGATGGTGCTGGCGCGCCGCGAGGGCGGCAAGGTGAGCTTCCGGCTGCGCGAGGGCGCTGGCGAGCGCGTGCCGCGCGCGCCCTGGCGCATCGAGTGGGGCGGCGGCGCGTCGGTGGAAAACCCGCACTACCAGCGCGTGCACTACTGCCAGCTGCTGGCGCGCGGCCCCCTCTCGAATGCTGCCAGGATGGCCGTGGGGCTTCGTAACATAACATAAGTAGTGCTGGCTTGTTTACACGGTTTTCTGCTTTTTACCTGCGGTGCGTCCATGTGGAATGCATACAGCCACCAGAAAGGCCAATTGGCCTAACCAATCAGTATTAAATTCAACTTTTTAACCATGTTGGAAGCCAGCCCTAGTTATCAAACCCATGCGTGCTAAGTGGACATGCCCTGCACATGCATGAGCCGCACGTTTCTCGCTGGTGCGGCGCACCTCTGTTGACCAACCTACATCGCACGCGGCGAGGAGAGAGGTGCGACGCCGGCGCCCCGGCGCGCCAGGTGAGCGACTTCCTGATGCGCGTCAAGAGCCGGCGCTTCCCCAGCATCGAGAAGGACATGAAGATGGTGCTCGCGCACTGCGGCTCCCTGCTGCTGGACCCCGCGTCCCTGTGCCAGGCATGTCCTCCTGCTGGCATCGAGGCATGGACTGTCTGAGATTGTGTGCTGCACACTCTTGTAAGCTTAATGCGAGCAATGCAGCATTGCTATGTGAATGAGGCCCCGACAATGGCCCTGTTGTCTTTGTTTGCATGCAGATGCTGCTGTGGCAGCTTGCTTGTCTTCAAGTGTCACTTGTAACCTGATCGGGCCCAGCGCAGCTTCATGGCGCTCCTGCCCTGCAAATGATCTACATTGGCATGCGTCCACACGCATGCTCCCACCTCATGCAGGTGACGCTCACGTGCGCGACCCCGAGCGGTGCGCAGGTGTACCACGAGATGGTGGTCCTGGAGCGCATCCACAGCCAGCCGCAGTTCTGCCCGGGCGCGCTGCTGGAGGCGCTTACTAGCACCCCCTTGCGCCTGCATTAGCGCAGCGCGGCCTCTGTGATGACTTGCAGATAGCTCAAAGCTCTGATCAGTGGTGAATCCCTTGCAGAGCAGATGCGATGAGATGATGGATGCAGGGCCTGTTTGAGGGTGATGGTGGCAGATCAACATTTTTGACGATGCGATGTCAGCGAGCTCATGCAATTGGCTGGTGACCAGACTCTGGTCTGAGCAAATACTTGGGACACAGACCTGAAACACAGTAGCCGCTGAGTGCTGTTCTTGCTTCACACACCATGGTGCACTTAAGGTCTGCCTCGAGGAGGTGGCTTGGTGCAGCCCACACTGTTTGACACTTACTCTTTCTCCATCCAGCACTCCAGCACTGTTACTGGCGACCGAGCGGAGGCGCTGACCGCCGCCACAGCGGTAGCGCAGTGGCGCGTCCGTCCAGGATGACGCTGGCAAGGCCAGCCGGGGAGGCACGGCCGCAAGGGTCTGCTTAGAGGACGCTCAGCAGCCTGGGCCAGGGTCAGCGCCTGGCCCAGGCAGCGACGTCCGGCCAATGTCGCTGCCGCAGTCCCCGCCCGGCAGAAATGTCTACAGCCGGACAGCCAGCGCTGTACGGCGCGCTGGCATACGCGCGCTCAGCATGCACGCGCGTTGGTGCGCGCTCGGCACAGCTGCGGCGCTCGTCATTGCGGCAGCTTCCCGCCACATGCTGGCGCGCAGCGGCGGCGGCGGGGGCCTGGCCTACCTGCCGTACCTGCCATACATAGGACAGCGGCCTGGGGAGCGGGCTACCTTGGAGTACCGCGCGTTCCCCACCGAGGCAGATGAGCTGCAGGAAATGATGGCGGCGCTGAACACAATGTGCCGCGAGACCGACGTCGCGGAGCAGCCGTTTGTGCACGTCGTGCCGCAGCTCTACACGTGCGCTGCCCCACTCGCGCCCACCGGCTCGGGCTAGCAGACGCGGCTTGCTCAGTGCCTGTGTGCTTTTTGTGCGCGCTTGCCAACCACCCACTGCTGCTGCACCGGTACTTCCTTGCTGCTGGAGCGCCTGGGTGCTCCATGCCACCTCAACAATGTCCCACCAAAAGGGCACGGTGTGTGGGGTGCGAGCACTGGCGCCGTGCTGGGGCGGCAGGGTGCGGCCGCAGGAGCAGCTGCTGGCCGGCATGCTCAAGGGCGGCTGCATGTACCGCGGCCTGCTGGAGCACTGCGTGGCCGCGCCGGTGCGCGCCTCGCGGCATGCATGACGTGGCGGGCCGCGCATGCATCGAGCAGGGCCGCTGGCAGCATTGTCAGGCCTCGCACGCCTGCAGTGCCGAGTGTCGAACACCGTGCATACCTCGCAGCCTGCTGCGATGCTGCCCTGCAGCGCGTGTGCGCTTATGCGACAGCCTCGCAGTGCTTGCGCGCATGAGCGCTGTCTGCCTCCGCCTCGCGCTCGTGTGCAGGGATTGGGTGTGAGCCTGTAGTTGGGGGCAAGTGCTGTTTGCGACTGGGCGGCTTATGTTGCAGGCTCTGAAAGTCATGTCTTCGGGGCATGCACTCGACCCTGGCAAGCCCTGTCTCTGCAGAGCACCTGCTGGAGATGCGTGCGCCCACGGCTGCGCCTCGCTTGGGCAGGGCCGGCGACGGTTGCTCGGCCAGTCGGAGGCCGCGGTGGTATGGCAGCCGGCGATTCCCGACTTGTCCCTCGACCGGGCCAGCAACCGCAGCGCGAGCGGCTCCGGCGTGCCATGGGGCAAGTGGGGCCCCGCCGCCCGGCAGCTTGCGGCGGCGAGGGCCAGGGCTGTGGCCGGGGCGGCCGTGGCGGGCCGGGGGCCGCGCAGGCGGCTGCTGGCCGCGGCTGGGGGTTTAGACGGCGCCGCCGCGGCAGGGACGGCCGCGGAGCCTGCCGGGCGGAGCGGCGGGCCAGTGCGGGAGCTGGCGCAGCCGTCGCAGGCGCGCAGCTCCGGGCGGCACTGCTGTGGGCTGGGCACAAGAGGCCGTGTGTGCGCTCAGCCACAAAACGGCACACTGCGGGCTGCTTCCCTGCAGGATGCAATATTTGCGCTCCGCGCCAGTGCCCTGAAGAGCTCATACAGACGTGCCTGTGATCCATGGGCGCCACAAGCGTGCATATTTGCTTGCATTGCACAAGCACTATTCGTTGCACTGCCTGGTCAACAGCCACTCGATCAACTGCCACACAGTGGCCAGGACTCCCTGTCTGGCCGCCCCCGGATCCACGTCAGACCCGTTCACGGGACGAGGCGGCGTATGCCTGCCCCGCGCGCAGGCGCGCGCGGTGCTGCGGCGCGCCTTTGCGCGCGAGACGACCAGCTCGCCAGACATGTACGCGGCGGCCGCGCGCAATTGGGGCGAGGCCGGCCGGCTGCGCCGCGTGTTTGCTAAGCTGCTGCGTGGTACGCGGCGCTGGGTCCGTCTGGGCCGCCCTCTTGGTGCAGCACGCGAGCCGTGTGTGCATGACAGTGGTGCCGGCCGAGGTCGTGGTGCACATAGCGTTGGCGAGCTAGGAGGGTTGCTGGCCGCGCTGCGCAGCTCAGGCCAACGCTCACTGTTGGAGCTCTGCCCATTCAGGGACATCATGACATGGGTCATTGAACAGCCACGTGTGACGTACATGCTGCCGCTGTGCACTGGCTACCGTATATTTTGCAAGTCATGTTGCCCGGGGAACCTTTGCTTCAAGGCAGAGACAGAAGCACAGTTAATGTGCTCTCGCGTGAGAGGCGCCGAGACAAACCATGGCACCACCATGCGAGGCCGCGTGCCTGCCGAGCTGCCCGAGCGCATTGCCGAGCTGCTCAAGCGCCCTGACAGGTGCGCGTGCGGCAGGCGAGTTGGTGCGCGTGGTGGCGGTCGGCGGCAGCGTGACCACCGGCATGGGCGCGCCGCGGCCGCAGGACGCCTACCTGGCGCTGATCGTGGCCTGGCTGCGCTCGCTGGGTGACGCGGCGCATCCCGTGCGTGTGGAGGTAGGCGTTCCGCCCCGTCCAAGTCGACTGCCGGAGATGGAGTCGCAAGACGTCGCAGAGTGTTGCAGGGCAGCCTTATATGGAACGGTGTAGTCTCTGCACGGGGATCACCCATGCACAGGTGCTGCAGTGATTGGCTCCTGCTGCTATGCTCGCGCCAGTCTGCCATCGGCAGGCAAGTGAGTGACGCACAGTGCCCTGCCGCACCAGGACCAGCTGCTGCACAGTGAGCGCGAGCCAGCGGCGTCTTCGCCCCGGGCGCACGCGCCAGGTGACCAACTCGGCGGTGTCGGCGACCACATCGTCGTACACCAGCCAGTGCGTGCACGACTTTGTGCCGGCGGACGCGGACCTGGTGCTGGTGGAGTTCAGTGTGAACGACTGGGAGGTCGGGGACGCGTCTTCGACCTGGATGAACAACAACCAGCGGTGCGCCGGGCGCACCTCTCAATGGCTTGGCACTTGCTATTCAGCGGTAGGGCCGTGGGAGGTCACATCCACTGTTTCACGGCGTTTTGGAAGCGTGTATCAAGCCATGGAAGGGTTGCAAAGCAAAAGGTGGTCACCACCCTCAGCAGGGATGACTGATGCTTGAAGGGTGCTCTGTCCTGGTCGGTGAGCCGGTCGTCCCGCCCCTGAAGGCGTTCTGCAAGGGAGCCGATGCGCAGGGCCGCAGCATATCTGCTGGTGCTGACATGCAGCTGCACGCGTGACGGGAGCCTGCTGCATCGTGCGCGGCAGGCGCGGCTTTGAGCGGCTGCTGCGGAAGCTGCTGCGTATGAAGCACCAGCCGGCGCTGGTGGTGCTGCACTGGTGCGGGCTTTGGCGGGCCCCCCCGCGGCTGTCGGGCCATATCTGACAGGCCCCCTGTGCACCCCACCAGGCTATGTGCAGGTGTCTTTGCCATGAGTCAAGCTCACTGTTACCCTCTTACGCAGCAGGGCAGCCTGCGGTCCTCGTTGCATGAATTAGCGCCCTTTCAATGCTCTGGGTCCGGAATAAATGGGAAGGACAGGCCTGAGTGCGCCCGCCCTTTGGCGCATTCGGGTGTGCTTGGGTGTGCTGTGGCGGCTCAGTGGATAGCGTGTTTTCTTGTGGGGTTCCAGGTGGGCGCCGCTGCACTTCAAGGGCAGCTACTGGGACGTGGCCGAGGACGAGCTGGACGTCATCGCGGCCTACTACCGCCTGCAGGCGCGCTGCGCGGCTCGCGCAGCCCCGCTCTGGGCCTGCACGCTCATGCTGCTCTCCGCATGCGCATGCGCAGGGTGGAAGCCGCGCCTTGACTTGTCAGAGTCGAGCTGCGGCTACCTGCAGACTGCTAGGTGCACAGTGTCCTGAGCCCTGGTGCGGCGGCACGCGCTCCTGTCTGTGGTTGTAGGGTTAGGGTTAGGGTCTGGCCGGCAGGCGGCCCTGAGGTGCCGCGCGTGAGCCCTGCCGCCCGGCGCGCCGCAGAGCGTCTCGTTCCGGGACGCGGTGTTCCACCGCGTCATGGTCGATGAGCCGGGCTTCCGGCAGGAGGAGGTCATGTGCGACGTGGTGCACCCCAACAAGCTCGGCCACCGGCGCGCGCCCTGCCGGGCCCGGCAGCGCTGGCCCCTGTCATGCGGCAGTCATGCGGCCACGTGCGGGGCTAGGCTTGTGCATGCGCCGCCGCCGCGCTTCCCTCGCCCAGCATCATTCTGCCGAGGTGCCATGCAGCAGCGCACATGCACGGCTACCTCAGATCTTTGGTCTCCGCCTCTGCACGGTCCTGCGTTGTTGGCTTGAGAGTCGCGGCCTCGCCGCGCCGGAGCGGCCCTTGACAGCGGCCGCGCAGGTATTTTGCGGACCTCATCATCGCCTACCTGCAGGACGTGCTGGCGCTGACGCTTCTGTCGCCGGCGCCCGCCGAGCCGCCGCCGCAGCTGCCACCGCCCATGTTCGCCGGCAACGACGGCGCCGGCAGCGCTGTGTGCCTGAAGGCGGAAGCGTTCCGGCGTGCGGTCGCGTCTGTGCAGGCGCGGCCCTGTGCTGCGGTCTGCTTGCGCGACCCGTGTCGCCGCGCGCGCATGCGTCCCGGCCGCTCAGATCGCTCGCTTCGTCATGGTAGAGTGCTCGCTCACTCTGGCAGGCTCCCATGGTGCACGTCGAGGACAGTATCTGTTGCAGAGCACAGGGTGTGGCCTCGCCCTGCCGCTCCCACCCTGCGCACTGCGGGTACTGCAAGGCTATGATGGCAACGCGCACAGGCAGCAGCTAGAGCTGAGCGCCAAAGCGGCGCCGCAGGGCAGCTGGCGCTGGGTGAACGAGGCGCGCCCGGGCGGGCAGCCCAAGTGGGGGTACGTGAGCCACACGCCGGGCGACCGGCTCACGCTGCGCATCGCGCGCGACCCCGACCCGAGCGCTGCCGCCAGGTCAGACACCTTGCCATGCATCGCCTGACAGAACCCCCTGAGCAACCTGGGATCGCCGGAGTGCCGATGTGAGATTGGCTCTGCCATGCAGCCTAGGATCTGTTCCTGCGAATTGGAGTGCTCCTTCTCTGCGCACAACTTCTGCTGAGGGCTTATCCAGCAGAGCAAGGTCGGGACTTTGGCGCAGCAGCGTGCGTTGGCGGAGCACCTGGCTGACAGTATCGCTCTGCCGTGCAGGCTGGGCCTGAAGTCAGCAAACGCGACCGTCCTGGTGGGCGTGGGCCTGCTGCGCAGCCATGCGGGCGTCGGCGAGGCTGTGGCGTCCTGCGGCAGCGGCTGCGCCTGCGCGCCCGAGCGCTTCGTGCTCTTGCATCGCGCACTCGTGCGGCCCTGAGAGCCTGCACGGGCTCATGCGCAGGGAGGAATGCAGCGGGGAACCCCGTGATTGCTTTGATTGACGCAGGGAGGTGCTGTGCTTATGATTGCGTGCCATTGCATGCGCATAGTCCGTGCGCGCTGTCAGTGTCTAGCCTCTTCATACTGTCCTGAGCCTTATATGCAAGTTTCCAGACCCTATCCTTTTACCGTCCTGGGGGGAGACACTGGCGGCCCCCGGCGCCCTGCGCCTTGCGACCAGCCTTGTGACGCGCAGCGCGCGCGCAGACCTCGCAGGTGTACTGGCACTACGTGCTGGTCACGCTCGCGCCGCCGGCGCCCTGCTTCCTGGACGTCACCGTCGCGGCGGTCGACGCCAACGCCACCGCCGCGGGCAACACCAAGGTCAAGGTGCGGCCTCGCGCTGCCGGGCCGCGCCCGGGAGGCTGCTGCACAGGGCACACAGGGCTCACTCTCGGCCTTGGCATCCTACTTACTCAGCCTCACCAAAGAGTCCTCCTGTGCAAGCGAAGGCTTTCGGCAATGCGCACGGCGGAGGGTTGAGTAGGATACCAGACGAAGACGCTCAGGCCTGTCTGACGTAGCGCCTGCGCGCGCAGGTGACGTCCCTGATGGTGAGCGAGGACACAGCGGTCGACCGCAACCTGTTCACCCCGCTGGGATCGACCGACGCGGAGGGCAACAACACCGTGTGAACGGTGGCGTGACAAGGTGTCGGCTGCTGGGGGCTGCTATGCAGCCGCTGCCTGTTTTTTGTTTAAAGTCATGCTTTATAGGTGCCATAGGTCTAGGTTGGCTGTCTCACCTTGCATACAGATGGCAAGGTGTGAACTTCCGCGGTGCTAAAGCACCTGAACGCAGCATAACCGTGAACAAGAACGAGCTGCCGTTACCGTGACAGATCCCATGCGTCCAAGTCTTGGCACGCACCGCGCACAGTACCATGCGATGTGGGGAACAACACACCTTCGGACTGCAGCGGTGCTGCATCCGCCAGCGCCGTGTATGCTCTCACTCACAGCATTGAGGTTGAGCAGTCATACGGCCAGGCGATGCAGAGGAACAGGGACCAGTGCGCTGCGCCAGAAGCGTCCAGCTCAGCTCTGCGTCAGCCGCGCATCCGGCAGCGCTCCTACTGGTCCAGCCTTCAGTTCAGCAGACGACTACATTGAGCGTGCGCACTAGCAGGACATGCAGAGAGCTGTTCCAGCGTGACGGCCGCCTGACGGGGTGGTAAGAGTGCAGCGAGGCGGCAGGGGCGCGTGGCTTCCGCGTTGGCGGTGGTGAAACGGCAGTGGGATGAGGTCAGAGAGACGCTTGCGCACCTCACATGGCCGCCGGTGGAGCAGATTGCACAGCTGTGCGCCGTGGTGCTGCTCGTTGGCGCGGTCGTGCTGGCCGCCGTCGGCCTGTTTGACGACCTCTGCGTCAGCCTGGTGTTCGCCCTGCTGCCCCAACTGCGCGGGCGCGCCGGGTAGTGGCCCCACCAGGTGTGTTCCAGCGCCGCTCCTGCTTTGCATGTCAATTTCTTTGCTGCAGTTCTAGTCTTAGACTGACGCCGTCTTTGTGGACTGTGCATAGAGTCGAGAGCCGCGCTGCTGCCAGCCTTGGCGAAGCGCATGTTATCCGCCTTTGCACAGCTCGGGTGTAACTTATTTTGTGCAATATCTGGCCCCGAACAGTGTGCTTTTTGTTACATTAAGTGTGGTCAATGTGTCCAGCTTGTCGTGAAGTGTTCACGCTGCAGAGTGTGCAGTACCCTCCAGTGAGCAAGTGTAATGCAGCAGAATCATGTGCCTCTTTACTCTTTATGTGTGACCTGATGCACTGTATCACCGTCAGCCAATACACAACTTGCTCCTGTTGCCTGCGCAACCGGCGATATTGAGACCGAGCAGTCCGCAGTGCAGGGGGCAAACCCGGGAAAGGGCTGGGCAGCACACCGGAACTCGTTTCGACAGAGGCAGCTTTGCCCGTCCTCTGGAGGCAACAATGGCGCCCTGCACCAACGGGCCGGTAGAGCTGGTCGTCGACGTTGCTGTGGTCGGCGGCGGCGTTGTAGGCGTACTGGCCGGCCTGCGGCTGTTGAGTAAGGGAATCGACTTCGCCATCTTCGAGCGCCAGGCCGACTTCGGCGGCGTCTGGGTGACGCACGGCAACAACCACAGCACGCTGCAGGTGAACCATACGTGCCTCTCCAACCTTTGAGAAGAGCCACACTCTCTTGTTTGTGGAGCAGAGACTCTTGCTTCACAGGCGCTGGCAGCTTGCTTAATCTATGGGCAGGCCTGTTCAGACTGAATAGACTGGATGACAGGGAGAATGCTCTTGCGTGCTGTGTCTGGACTCTGCTTGGTGTACTTGCAGGCAACACCACGCACATCACGGCAGACAGCACACGCGGAAGCGCTGCAGGCGCCCGAAGTGGCGTACCGCACGCACCCCCGCTACCCGCTCGGCCGGCGGGGCCCGCTGGAGCAGGTGCGCGGCAACGCGGTGCTGAGCACGCTGCGGCGCCTGGCGACCGAGCAGGGCGTGCGCAGCCGGACGCGCTTTGGCTGCGAGGTGGAGACTGTGCGCAGCAGTGGCAAAGACGACAGGCGCGGCGCCTTAGCTGGCTGATACGACGCCGCACATCTGTATTTGTGAGTTATTGCCGAAACGGTGACGCAAAATTGTCAGAGTTTGGTGTCAGAGCACTGCAAGGACCACAAACGCTTGCAGTTGTGAAGTTAGAATATGACCAGTACTGAACCAGGCTGCTGTGCTTTGCTGATGATGCACGTTCCTGGGCATACGGTGTTTACAAGATTGGGACCACCGCGCCCGCCAGCCCGTCGCCAGAGCGCGTCCCAGCAACGCGGGCCGCGCAGGTACGAGCTGCAGGTGCGCGACCTGGCGACGGCAGCCGTGACCACCGTGCGCGCCAACTTCATCCTGGCCTGCCACGGCGTGCACGGCCGGCAGCTCACGCCCGCCGACCGCGGGCTGCCCGTCAGCGCGCACTTCCGCGGCATGGTCACGCTGGGCGGGCGCGCGGGCGGCACCGACAGCGCCGTCGGCTCCTCCTGCGTCAACGGCAAGGTGCGGTGCCGGCCGCGTCCTCCTTGGCGTCACTGCTTGGCTTGCAGGCCAGAGCGCCGTGGCACGGCCCGCCGCAAGCCGAGCAGCGTGAAGTACGCCGTGCGCAGGTCCTCTGTTGAGATGTGCTCAGCAAAGACGACGGGGAAACGTATCTGGCAGACTCGACCTCCCAGCTGCATGCGCTGGCAGAGTGGTTGCGTACGCAGTGTTGCAGTGAGCAGCGTGATTGTGAAGGGAGCAGACACGCCTTACGCACAGGCCGCTGCGCCAGGATGTCGTGGTGCTGGGCGGCGGCGCGTTTGCGTGCGAGGCCATGCGCGAGGCTGTGCACAACGGGGCGCGCAGCGTCGTGATGGTGACGCGCCAGCGCGCCAAGTGCGACGCCTGGCACGGGCATGCCAGACTCGGTCTCCAGCTCATGTCCTCTGGTGCTGAGCCGCCGACGACACGCTCTGATGGCTGCATTGTGGCTGTTCTTGTGTGGTCGTTTTTGGCGCACATGCAGAGGCCCTGCTCCATACATGGGCACCTTCATAAGGGTGCGCGCCGCTCTTGCGATCAGGCCGCTGGGGCGTGCGGCGCGCCAGGTGGGTACTGCCCTTCTCGCGGCAGTTTGCGGCGACCGCGGTCAGCCTGGCGCCGCTGGTGCCCTGGGCCTGGAAGATGGCGGCGCTGCGCTGGTGGCTGGCGCGCAGCTTCTACCGCCCCGCCGGCCTCGCGCACCTGGTGCCTGACTGCGCGCCCGCGGACATGCTGTTCACAGGCGCGCCGCGCCCGCGGCCTTCCGCACGCACGAAGCCCATGCGCAACCGTACGCTCCGGCTCTCTCCGGCCTGGAACGTGCCTGCAGTGACGCAGCATTATATCGACAGGTTCGGTGCGCTTTTAAGCGGGGGTATAGCCCACAGGGCGCTGCCTGGCACCAATGCATACGCCCGTCAGTGTGCATGCTGCGCACAGGCTGCACGCAGCTGCAGCGCTGCGCATGCGCTGGCAGCGGGCGCCTTGCCACCGAGGGCGCAGACCTGGCCGGCCGCGGCCGCTGCACGCCAGGCCGGCCCCTATGCAGGCCTGACCCTGTCCTGCGAACCCTGCGCGCCTGCAGGCCAGGCCCACGACAGCTACTTCTCCTGCGCGCGCGACGGCGCCGTGCGGCACCTGCTCGGCGCGGCTGCGGAGGTGGACGAGGCCGGCGTGCGCCTGGCCGACGGGCGCCACCTGCCGGCGGACATCGTTGTGTTCTGCGGCGGCTGCGCGTGGCAGGGCGAGCCGGCCTTCCTGGCCGGCCTGGGCCTGGGTGCGGCGCAGGCTTGGTTCAAGCCTGATAGGTTCCGAACCCTCTCCTGCCCCCGGAGCCTGCATGCGCCTGGCGAACCTGGGCCGCTCGCCGGAAGGCGCCCGACTCCGACATGAGGCCTGCCCCTGTCTCAGCCAGCGGCGCCTGCGTAAGGCACACGCTGCTGCCGTGTTGAACGGCCACCCTGGGCCTGCTTGGCGCGTGAACCCTTGTACGCGCTATCTGATATGGGCCTGCTCTGGCATCGCCTGCCAGCAGGCATCGCGGCGCCCCGCAGCGGCAGCGCGCGGCAGCCCCGCTGTGCCCCGCTGCCCCGCACCCAGGAAAGCCCCGCTGTGCCCCGTGTGCCCTCAGGCCGCGCCGGGCCCAGGCAGGCCTGAAGGACCTGCACAGCTGGGCTTTCCTGGGTGACTCGGGCCGCATCGCAACCGCCAGCGACGGCGTGTTCCTGTACACGCCCGCCGGGCCCAACCGGCAGCTGGACCTGCTCCTGCGCGCGCATGAGCTTTTCCACTGCGGGCGCCTGCAGGCGCGGGCGCGCTGCTCCCCAGCGCAGCTTGGTGGTGCAGCGCGGCTTGGCGGCGCAGGGTGGTGTGGGCTGCAGCGCTGGGGCATGCGTGCCTTGCTGTCTGGCGATGGAGCGCTTGAGCTTGTGCTGCGAGTGAGTGTGTCTGCATTAGGCTGTTTCCATGGAGCGGGTGCCTGCTGCTCATGGACCAGCCTCACGCTTGTTGTGCGATCGCCTGCGCCACAACGGCAGGCCTCTGCTTGTTGGCATGCACCCGCAGGATACCACGGAGCTCTACTTCATTTGATGGTGCGCATGCCGCGCGCGCAGGAGCTCCGCGCAGCGCTGGAGCCGACGCCGCTGGCGTGCGAGGACACGCTCAAGCGCCTGTTCGAGGTGTCGTCGCCGCTCGCGCTGCAGTCGGCCCTCACTGAGGCGCGTGCCCTGGCTGGCTGTGACTTAGAACATGGGCCAACTCTGTCCCATGCAAGGTATGTGGTATTTCCAACCATCTCAGTGTTACAACACAAAGCGCAGCAGACACCTCCACATGCAGGGAGCTCATGATGGCAGGCAGACTGCAGCGTCTGCAAATACTGCAAGAGGCATTGCAGTGGCGCGCTCACAATGCGGATGCGGGTGTTATTTGGCAGCGCATGTAGATACGTTGCATACTACGGATGCCAAGAGCACTTGCGCAGAAGCGGCACTATCCGCTGCATGCCTTGCATGGCCCCTCTTTGCAATTAGCTTTCATAGCCTTGCACGTTTATTCAGCATCGCTAAACTGTGTTGTGCTGCCGGGCCAGAGGCGGAACCGGGCATACATCAAGGTGATGACGGCGGGCATGCCGCGCGCGCGCGCCTGCCTGCTTCGCGCCAGGCTTGTGGCCGCGGTTTTTGGCGTGTGGCTGTCGGTGCTCATGTTGGCAGTGCTAGAGAAGCTGGCAAAGTGGCGCGTGTGCTAGGAGGCTGACCTGCGCTGGCCTAAAGACGCACGTTGCGTGCACAGGGGCACTTTACCAGTACGCAATGTGTCTGGCAAGACCAGCGTCTGCTGCAACACTTTGTCCACGCCGCAGTTGTGAACGGCACGCTGCTGCACGCCTGTGCACAGTCGTGTCTATTGCTCCTTGCTGTGCACATGGCTTGCAAACTATTCGAGCCCTTGGATGGATCACTGCAGTGCTGCGACGCCGCTGATGCTGCCGCTCCTCGATGGCAACAGGCTGAAAATGGCAGTCACAGGGATTCAAACAGGCACTGTTTTGGGCACCAAACCGCCCCGCATGCCCATTTGCCAAGGAGCTGCTGAGCATGGTGCCTAGCTTGGCGTGTAATTGAACAGGGCACACAACAGCTTGTCCGTGTGTCAGAGCCAGCTCCCTGCTCAAGCAATAAGGCACAAAGGTGCTCGGCCTGGCTGAGGCTGATTGGCTTTAGCAGAGAGTGGTTCAGTTGGGCCGCTGGTCGCTGGCGCTGTGCTGAGATGAAGCTGGTGCCTGAGGACGCAGAGGATGGTGCGCACGGTGTTGCAGGGCCTGCATATTCAGTTGAGGCTGCTGCCACGCAGCACACAGCAACAGGCGTTGCTGACTGCGCATGCGCTGGCGCGGCGCGCAGACTGGGTGCCCGGCGAGGCCTTTGCAGGGCCGCATGGCTTCCTGCCCGACAAGGAGGTGCGTCACGACCTCCTAGCCAGCTGACCCACTCAGCGAGTTTGTTTGTGCTGCAACTGCTGCAACCTGGCACCAACCAGATCAGTGCAGCACTGTGTTGGTTCCTCTCTGCTGGCCAACACACTGTCTGCGTCTGTACAGAGACCGCAGCACCTGTGTCCGTATTATGACTGCAGGGTCCTCTGCAACATATACGTTGCCCAGACCGCCTTTAGCTCTGGTGATCTGTTGCCTCTGTAGGACCCACCGCCGGTGGCGCAGCGGCGCGAGTCCGTGGCAGCAATCCAGGGCATACAGTCCAAGCTCGCGCTGTGGGAGCGGAAGTCGCAAAGTGCGCCAGGCTCTAACACACCTTGAAGCAGCGCACTGCCTTGCCACCTCCTGCACCTGTACAAGGAGGTCAGCAGTCGTGTTACAAGTGAGTGGAGAGCATCAGGCATCCCTGACGCGCCCTCGCTCCACACACAGGGCGCGCTATATCTTTTGGTTGATGCAGTAACATCAGCAACACGCAGTTATGTTCAGGCACCTGCACCTCGCCTCGGGATCATGCTATGGAGCAGTGCCTGTGCTGCAAACAAATGCAAGTTGTGAGGTGTCAACCGGGCGCCTGCACGTATGCAGCTCACAACAGACAAACCGAGCTTTGCCTGGGCGCAGGCAAGGCGGCTGCGCCGCCGCCGGCGGCGGGCCGGCGCAGCTGGAAAGACGGCCTGTTTGGGCTGCGCAAGTCCTCGCCGCATGCGCCGCGGCCGGCCGCCGCCGGCGCGGCGGCCGCCGCCGACGACTTCTCGCCGCTCGGCGCCGCGCTGCCGTTCTCCTACACCTCCGCACGTCCTGACGTGCTGCCCTTCAGCCTGGCCAGCACGGGCGCTCAAGAAACCGAGGTCGGCGCCGAGGTTGGCACGGAAGCGGGGCCACTGCCGGAGCCGCTGCCGCCTCCTGGCAGCGCAGAAGGGCGCGGCAACGGCGGCGCGCTCGGCGGGCCGCGCTCTGCTGCACAGCCGCGGCTGGAACCATATGTGGCGAGGGACGCGCGCACGGCCAGCGGGGTACCCTGTGAGGCATCTGAGGTCCCTGCTGAGGAGGAGGCCGCAGCGCCCGGAGCGCCATCTGGGCCCGGCAGCGGCGCAGCTGGGGCGCGCCGTCAGGTGCAAGGGTTTGGCCGGGGGTTGAAGCAGGCGCAGCCGGAGCTGGACCCTGTCGCGGCCGAGCGCTCTGTGGGCGCGGTAGCGCAGCCAGGGCGGCTCGCGGCGGAGGCTGCCGCGCTTGTTTTGGCGCGCCGCGCCGCGCCCGCGCCGCCCGCGCCCGCAGGGGCAGGCGCCGCCGCCAGCGTCGACGCCGCCACGGGCGGCGCTGGCGGCGCGCATGAAGCAGAGCAGGAGGCTGGTCCCGATGTGGGAGCACGCGCGCTGGCGGGTGCGGAGGGACGCACGCCGCCGGGCAGCCCCGGCGCCGGGTCCGGCGCCGCGTACGCCGACGCGCAGGAGGGCTCCCCGCACGGCAGCTCGGGGGCCAGGTCGGGCGCGTTTGCGGATGCGGAGGAGGCGACCCCCGCGACCAGCCCGGACAGGCTGGACGGTCCCGGCGACGACACGGCCGGCGGCGACGACAGCGGCGCCGCAGATAGGCACGCAGCGCCTGGGGCGGCAGCGCGGGCGGAGGTCACCGCACAACATCGGACGCCTGGGCATGCGGCAGCGGAGCTGGGGCGCACGGGCGGGCCTGCGGCGCTGGCGGTGCGGACGAGCGGCCGCGCTGAGGTTGTGCTGGCCATGGACGACGACGACGACGATGCATGTTCTGGTGCGGCTCGCTCGCATGCGTGCTGGGCGAACTGGGCGTGGGGCCTGAGCTGGCGGAGCTCAGAACGAGAACGTTGCGTGTCGGAGGCATGCTTGTCTGTACCGCCTGCCTCGCGCTGTCCTGGCTGCGACCCGACTGAGCCGGCCAGCGTCCTCTCCCGTGCGAGCATGCATGACTGACTGCCGCGTGCCGCGTCAAGCTCTGCCAACAGGGTGCGGGCACTGCATGTCGCAATCTCAGGGGCAGCAAAGCACGGTGCTGTGCAGCAACCTTATGTGCAGCTTCACTCTCAATGTCCCAGGCATGCTTACCCACACGGTAAGGAGCTTCTGGCGTGTGGTTGCGGTGCAGTGTGCTCCGATGCATCGACCGTCGAGCTCGAGCACAGCGCATGGACGCCGGGCGCCTCTGTGCCCGTTCGGAGAACCCCGGCGAGCGCACTCACTTGTGACACGCGCGCTCGCGACCCCACCGACGACCTGCCCGCGCCCGTGCTGTGCGACAGCCCCGCGGGCGTGCCGCTCCTCCGCGGCCTGCCCTCGCCAGGCTCGGGCGGCGCCGCCGCGCTGGCAGGGTCGGGGCCTGCGCCCGCCCGCGCGCAGCCGGACGACGGCGGCGCGCTGGCGGCGAGCGCGCCGCCGGCGGCAGGTCGGCTGGACGGCGGCAGCGCGGGCTCCCAGGAGTGCTCTGTCGAGGCACGGGATCTCATTCCGGAGGCTGAGCTCGCCTGGGAGCACAGCGCTGCCAGGGCGCACGGCCGCCGGTCTGCTCCAGCGTCTGCGGGGCCTGCCGGCAGCGTGCATGCGGCCGCCGGTGAGCCGGAGGGCGGGGATGATCAAGCTGCGGACTGCGGGCACCCGCCGGGTCCCGCTGAGCGCCCCGAGCACGCCTCTGGGAGCCAAAGGGGCCAGGCAGAGCACCCCGGGGGCCCCGCCGAGGAGCTGGGCGGCGGGGGGGCCGCATGTTCAGGCGAGGCACCCATCAGCACGCTACGCCCAGAGCATGACCCAGGGACCGAGCCGCATGCGCTCGGAGCTGCATCGCCCAGCGCGCTTGCCGCCAGGACTCCGCCGGCTGCTGCCCGGGGCAGTGCCTCTCTCGCTCGCATGCCGGTTGCGGACAGCGGCGCCCACGGCGGGCCCGCTGCCATGAGGGGCGCCGGGCAGGAGGCAATGGTGGGCATCCGCCCCGCTGAGCCGAACGCTGAGGCGGACGCGCGTGGCAGCCTGGTGCTGTCTGGCGCCGGGGCTGCTGCTTCGGCTGCCGTGCCATGCGCGCCGCCGGCCACAGGCGCAGCTAAGCCGTGCGGGGCCGCGGTCGCTGCTAAAACCGGCGCGCTGTCCGGCGCTGCAGCAGAAGCCGCACCGGCCGCGCCCGACGCCGTCAGCGCAGCCGCGCTGGATTCGTTGGTGCCCGCAGCCGCCGGCAGCGCCCCAAGCGCAGGAAGTGCGCCGGCGCTGATGCTGGAGCCGCCCGCGGCGCCGGAGCGCGCGAACGCGACTGCGCGCGGTGTCAGCGCCGAGCCCGTGACGCCGCCGGGGCTGCTGGCGGCCATGCAGGCGCAGGCCACGGGGGCCGCTGGGGCCGGGGGAGCGGAGGGGGCGGGGGCCGAGCCTGGGAGCTGCACTGGGGCTGCCGCAGGGCCGGAGCTGCCGCCGCTGGATAGCGCCGGCCGCCGTGAGGTTGGTCGCCCGTCTCAGAATGGCCTGTCTGTTGCCTGTGAATGTATGGGAACCTGCACTTGATGCTGGTTGATCAACCTCCAAGGCATGATGCCCTGGAAGGCGCATTAGCAATGTGTTCAGTGTGTTTCATGCTCTGGTCACAGACATTCATGATCCCTGTGGCCCGTGCGCTTCTCAGCGCACGGCTTTCAAAAGCAGCGGCGACCGCGTTATGCCCGTGCGTCGAGCGGCCCCGCCGCCCCGCCTGTGACCCGTGCGCCTGCACGGCAGGTGCGCGCGTATGCGGACGAGCTGCTGCAGGCCATGCTGGCGGAGCTGGGCTCGCCGGCCGCCAACGCTGGCCCGCCGGCCGCCGCCGGCGCGCCGCCCACGCACTCGCCACTGCGGCGGGCGTCGGGCGGGCGGGCGGCGCCGCACAGCGCCGCGCCAGGGCCGGAGCGGGCCTCGCCGCTGCTGCGGCGCAGCCTGCCAGACGCGCGGCCGGCGGTGGCGGCGGCGGCGGCGGCGGCGGCCGCGGCGGGGCCGGGGCCGAAGCCCGGCCTCAGGCTGGCGCCCGAGCCCGATGCGCGGCTGCGCATGGAGGTGGATGCGCTGCTGGGCGACGTGTGCAGCGCGGGCATGGCCGCGCGGCTGGGCGTCCGGCCGGCGGCCAGCGCCGCCGCAGCCGCCGCCGATGCCATGCTGGACGGCCTCGAGGCGGCCGCGCTTGCGGCGCCAGCCACTGCACGCACGCCCACTCCCGCCTCTCCGTCGGGCCCGGCCGACACGGGGCTTAGTGACTCAGATGCTGCTGCGTCGGCCGCGCCGGCCACCCCGCGCGCTCCTGCCGCCGCAGGCCCGGCCGGTGCCCTGCCAGGCGGCGCGGGGCCCGCCGCGGCCAGCGCCTGTGAGCCTGGTTGTCATGATGCCGCAGTCGCGGGCGCGACGGCGGCCGCTTCCAACAGCGCAGAGGCTGCGGCGGCCACATTGGCGCCCGCTGCACCTGCGGCGGCCGTCAGCGCAGCATTTGGCGCTGCCGCAAGCGCTGCCACGGGCGATGCCATACACAGCGGCGCGCCTGCCGGTCACGCAGTTGCCGCTCTGAGCGATGACGCTGTAGAGCTCGCCGATGGGGAGCCCGTAATGGCAGCGCATGCCTCACCCGCGTGGCCGCGCGCTCCCGCTGGCTCAGAGGGCGCGCCTGCGGCGCCTGCGGAGCTCGAGGGCCCCGCAGACCCTGACGAGAGCCCCAGCGCGAGCAGCAGCGACCGGGCGGCGGCCGGGCCTGCCGCGGCGGATGCAGTGCCTGCGAGTGGCGCCGCGGGCGCCGCTGCAGAGGCGCGCGGCGGCAGCGAGGACCCCGAGGGGCAGCCTGGCGGCACGGCCGCTCACGCACCTCTTGAGCTTGTTGGCCAGTCGGCGGAGCCGCCGCCGGCCGAGGCTGAGCCCGAGAGCGGCGGCAGCACATCAGCGCCTGCCTCAGGGTCTGGCGGCTCTGGCGATGAGGACGACTTTGGCAACGACGAGAACGCGGCGCCCGACGAGCGCCCCGAGCGCGGCACCGGGACATGGCGGCCGGAGGGCTTGGAAGAGGCGGGGCCGGTCAGCGCCCCGCCCTCGCCGCCGCCGCGCTCGCCCGGCGCGGGCGGGCCGCACAGCCCGGGCGCGCGGCCGCCGACGCCCAAGCCGGGCGAGCAGGGCCTGAGCCCCAAGCCCGCGCCGCGGCCGTCCCCCAGGCCCGCGGGGCCCGGCCGGCGCGCCCCGCTGGCTGCGATGGAGCTTGACGCGGCGCCCGGTTCGCCGTTCGTCGTGGCGACGCCGCGCGCGGGCAGCCCGCTGCGGCGCGCCGGGCGCGCACTCGCCTTCCCAGGGCCCAGCCTGCAGGCCCCCGAGTCACCGGCCGCGGCGGCGGCGGCGGCGTCCGGAGCCGCAGCGGGCGCGGAGCGGGCGCGCGAGGACGGGCGCGCATCGCCGGCGCCGGCCCTCTCGCCCCGGCCTCGGGCGGCGCTGGAGCGCGGGGCGCTGGGGTCCGAGGCCGAGGCTGCCGGTGTCTCCCAGCGCGCGCTGACGGCCACACCGCCGAGCGCTGCCGCTCTCGCCGCTGCTGGTGCGCACGTTCCGCATGTGCAATGCATGTGCCCGCATGGCATGTGCCCAGATGTTTTAGAATGGACAGCGACCCGTGTGTACTATGTGTTCGCAGGGTTGCCGCACGTATATGTTTGCTCCCATATTCTGCGCCTGCCACTATCCTGCATGCTCACAAGTGGAAGCTTGCTGTTCCTCCGTCAGCGTGTGACGTGCGCGGCGCGGCCACGGCGCTGCGGCAGGCTCCGCGCCGGGCAGCGGCGGCGGCGGCGCAGGCGGCAGCCCCTTTGCCGCGCTGCGCGTCGTGCTGCCCGCCGGCGACCCTGGCAGCGCGCCCGCGGCAGCGCCCGCCCCAGCGGCTGATGGGCCGGGCGACCCAGCGACTGACCCAGCGGCCGAGCCTGGTCCGCCGAGCACCCCAGCGGCGCCCGGCGGCGGCGCGGCCGCAGCGGATGCGGGCGCGCCTGCCTGGGCCGCAGAGCCAGAGCCGGCGCGCTCGCCCACGGCGCACGATGTCTTTGACGCAGCGTTCGCAGCGGACGCTGCGGCGGTGCTGGGCAGCCTAGCGGGCCCAGGGTCCGGGGCGGGGTCCGGACCAGGGACCCCGCCCGCCTTCGCCGCGCCTGGGGGTGCGCCCGAGGCGGCGCGCGCACCCGACGGCCGCGCAGCAGGCGCATCTCCGGGCGCCGCGGCGCGCGGGGGTGCAGCTGCAGGGCCGGGGCCGGGCGCGGCAGCGGAGGCCATGGTGGCCGCGGCGGCCACCGCCGCCCGCTTGACCGCACCGGCGTACACGCGCATAGTGCAGGTGGGCGGCCAGCCCTGACGCCGCCACGCCTTCGCAAATTTTTTGCGCGTTTTCTGCGCATGCTGTACCGCTGGGTAGCAGTGATGCAGGGCCACACTTATCGCGCATAGGGGGCTGCCGCCTGCGCTGCGCGGCCTGTGCCGGCGGCCGCTGCAGGAGCCGGCCTGCCGCGGGCGAGACGCTGCTCCGCTGTCTGTGCAGGGTGAGGCGCACATTGTGCAGAGCGCGCGGGTGCCACCCTCATGCCCTGCGCGCGCCCCCGCAGGGCCTGGGCCCGCAGGTCGCGGCGCTCCTCGCGGAGCTGGCCGAGGCTGAGCGCGACCGCCAGGAGCACCTGCAGCTGTACGCGTCGCTGCAGTGCGCCCCCACCGCCGCGGCGGGCGCCTGTGCGCTGTGTCGGCGCACGCGCCCATGCTCGCATGCGTGCAAGTCGTCATGACCCAACTTATGATGAGACATGACACACCAAGTTGTGGTGAGTACCGAGCCGATGATGATGGCCAAGAGCGCCCATACTTGCTCCCTGCTACAGGCTGTGTGTGACCCGCTTTTTGTTAATCTACTTTCCTCGGCGCACGCATGGCCCACAGCTGCTAGCCTAGCGCACAAAGACAGTTCTGCATGGGGAGCTGATCTATTTTTGTTCCCGATGCAGGCTGCAGGTGAGCTGGCTGCGCGAGCGGGCGGCGGCGGACGGCGCGGCAGCGCAGGCGCAGATCCGCGCGCTGGCCGCAGAGCTGGCCAAGGCGCGCGCGCATTGCCTGGATGCACTGGATCCCAAGGGAGGTGGTAGAGGTGCCAGCCACTGCGTGGTAGCACGGGCGGCCCCAATGCTAGGATGACCCAGTGGGGTCTGGCAGAAAGTACACTGCAAGTGGTACTTTGCGCGGCAAGTGATACCTGACCACTTGAAGAAAAAAAAGCGCGGACAGGCAGGCAGGAGCGCTCATTAGTGTGCTGAAGCAGGGAACGGAGTGTTGGTTCGATGCATGTCTGCCTCTTTGCCTTGCGTCCCTGCTACGCCTCTTGTCAGGGCGGCGAGCGGATAGGGCCGGAGCAGCAGGCTGCAGGGCACGGCGCCATGTCGAGAGGGCGCTGGGACAAGCACCATGTGTGCTACTCAAGGTCTTCACCGCGTTCGTTACTGTGTACTGAGCTGTGTTTTGTCAGATGGACTCGCAGGAGGAGGAGGTGCATGCGGCGTCGAGGTTCAGGTTAAGGACCCGTACACCCTACACCGGTCTCATTCTGCATGCTGTGGCCACAGGAGAGGGAGGCGCATGCTGCGGCGGATGCGCAGTTCCGCTCATTGTACCGCGACAAGTACGCGCCGCTCAAGGCCTGGCTGGCCGGCGCCGAGGGCGAGGTGCGCGGCCCGCCGCTCCCGGCGGGAGCCCACGAGATGGACGCGTGTCTCTCAGCTGGTTGCACCGTGTGGTCGGCGGCCAGACCAGCGCGCCCACGTGCACATGGGCAGCGTGAGCACCTTGCGGGCCGCCGCCCTCATCCACCCCTCAAAGCCTCCACTCTAGCTGTCATCGTCTCCATTCACACACTGTAACCAAGCGCAGCAACGCCGCATCGCATGCTTCCATGCGCTCCGGCCAGCCCCCGGCGCCTGAACCCGCGCCGCGCAGGCGGGCCGGCTGCGCGCGGCGCGCGCCGCGGCGCAGGAGGCCGCGGAGGCCGCGCGCGCGCAGCTGGCGACCGCGCAGCTGCAGCTGCGCAAGGCCGGCCTGGACGCGGCCGCGGCCGCGCAGGGCGCGCAGCGCCTGGAGCAGGACCTCGCGGTGCGCTGAAACCCTGACGCCACCCCGCAGCTGCGCGCGGCCGGCCCGGACGCGGCGCTGCCGCGCAGCGCGCGCAGCGCCGCGAGCAGGGCCGCAATGCGCAGTGCGCAAAAATTTTGTTCACACTGCCTTGGGCTCAGCTTTTGACCCAATTACCCTACCTTTTGACCAAATTACCCTACCTTGGACACCGGCCTTGGACCTGCTCCACCACACCATTCGGGCCCGCCTGACTTGTGAAGGCGCCGCAGCCTTGCAGCACCGAGCCTGTGAAAGGCTCAGGCCGCACGCTCCCGCTCAGCGCGGCCGCCGGAGGCTCGAGCGCCACCCAGGCAGCATGTGGAGGGCGCTGAGGTCCGTCCTGGCAATGGCAAGGCGGGCCTGGGGGACGCAGGTCGAGCGCGCGCTGCGCGCCCACCTGGAGGACAAGCTAGCGGCCGCGGGGCGGGCGGCCGAGGGCGCCGCCCCGCGCGCCGACGCCGCGGCGGCGACCGGCGCCGCGGACGAGGCCCGCTGTGCTGCGAGCGACGCGGAGGGCACGCGCAAGGCCGCTCAGGAGGCGCACGCACGCGCCGCCGCGGAGGCGCGGCGCCCAGACACGCTGCGCGCTCAACAAACCGAGGCCGGCCGCATGTCCCTCATGCGCCTTGGCAGTGCCCCGATATCTGCACAGGCAACATTCCCGCTGCCAGTGCCTGCAACTTCCACAGCTCATCACTGCTGCTGCAGGGCTTTGCGTGAGGAGAGGAGGCGGTCGGGCTGCGGGCGTCGCTGGGGAGCAGCCGGAGGCGCTTCACAGGGCAGCCAAGGAGCGCGAGCGTGCATGGATCGCCGCGCTTGCGCGTGGTCCCGCACGCCGCAAGGGTCTGGCTGGCCCGCGCGGCTGAGTCGCGCGGGGGCCCGATGCGGGCATGCACCGCTGAGCGCGCTTGCATGAGAGCTTTAGCGTGCTGCAGGCAGTGGCCGGGCCTGACCTGCGGGGCGTGCCGGCTAGGCAGCCCTATTGCTGGGAGCTTGCGGTGGGGAGATACTCTGTGTGCCGCAGGGTCAGGCAGGCCACATGGGGCCGATGAATACATATTGCATGCATAAGCACACAGGGTCATTGCACGAGTAAGCAAGCAGTGCAAGGCTGATGTGAGTGTGCGGGTGGGGCCGCGTGTGCGTCTGCACGGGCCTGCCGCTTGGGCGCACGGAGCATGAGTGCCGCAGGCCACGTTGTCTACAGTTCGTACACTGACGTGCTCTTAGCACGCACATAGACAGCTGCTCCCCGGTCTGTTTTAGGTAGATGTCAACGTGTGGAGCGGGCTGCGGGTTATGGGCAGCACATGCTGGCAAGGTCTTGCAGAGTGCCCCAATTACGCGCGTGGAGCCACATGAATGTAACTTTGTAACATTTCAAGGGCTTGGAAGCCTGATGCGACCTGGTAGAGGAGACCACAAACAACAACGAAGCAGCTGTGGTAAGTGTGCAGAGTACTGGCGAAAAGGTGTAGGCAATGCAGGTGCCGCGCCTCAGGCCAGCACTGCCCAACTTCCAAGCACATACCCGCGCCCCATGAGGCCGAGCAGGGCGCCTGTGCACCAATGCGGAATACCTTGGACCGCTCTGCCCTGCCGCGGCCGCGCTTGCTGCCCCAGGTGCAGGAGGAGGAGGGGGCCAATGACCCGGACGCCTATGTTGACGAGGAGCTGGAGGAGGATGTGGCATCAGAGCAGACGTCTGGGCGGGTGTGAGCCTGGACAAGATGCGGGGGCTTGGTGCTGGCCAGATGCAGTGAGACTGTGAAGCGCTCTTGATGCGGAAGAGTGCGCGTGTCAGTTCATGTTCGAACGCTTTTGCAGGTCCGGCAACTTTGAGCACCCCAGGCAGCCTTTTGTCTCTGTTTCAAGACACTGACTGTCTGTGCGCGCTGAGCCGCACAGTTGCATCTGCGGTCTTCAAGATGTAGTGAAGGTCAGTGAGCATTATGCTCTTCCCGGGTGCTTGCTGTCGCTACGCCTGCGTGTCTGCTGCTAGTGTGTTAAGATGCAGTGCGGAGCATCCACATTTCCACTTTGCCTCTAATGCATACAGCTTGGGACTCTGCAACTGGTGCAGACAGGATAGTGCAGCAGCTCTGAAACAGCAAGCCCATGTCTCGGCGCCGCGCAGGAGGCCAGCCACGCGGAGGCCTTCTTTGACGGGCCGCAGGCGTGGGAGGAGGTGGACGTGGCGGAGCTGGAGCGCATCGCGGTCAACATCGCGTGCGCCGCCGTGCCGTCCACGGAGAGCCTGGAGGTCGGTGCGCGGCTGGCGATGCAGGCGGCCGCCATGGAGGCCGAGAGCGCCGACCCGCTCGGGCTCGGCCGCGTCGACCCGCGCGGCCTGGCGCTGGTGAGCAGGACCTTGCTTAACCCTAGCCAGACGATGTGCGCCAAGCCCGAACATGCTGAAGGAGTGTCATGCTCAAGTTCTTGCAGGCACGTCCATAAGCTGGGTGCGAAGGTGGCTGCCCGCTGACGTCGAGATGTATAGGCAGCTGCCGCAAGGGCACGGACTGCTCGCGAGCATGTGCTGGCACCGAGCACCATGCATGCCACGCGCTGCATACAGGTGTCTGATAATGCATGTTGCCCTGGTAGAGGCGCCGGAGCGTGCGCTGCTGAGACACCGCGCAGTCGATTGCGCGCCGACCCCGGACCTCCGCCACACTCCAGTCAGCATGTGAGTGCCGCCACGCATGCGTCCCTGCTCCAGACGCACGCGTGACGCATGCACCGCCGCGGCAGGTGCGGAATGAGGCCAAGCAGCCGGCACTCGGGCGCATGCGCTCCATCGCGCGCGCCAGCATGGTGGTAAGCCCTCCTGCCGCGGCAGACTGCGCAAGCGACGCTGCAAGTGCGCTGATGCACGCAGCCCTGTACGCAAACACTCCTGCAGCTTACTGCGGCGCAAGCTCGGGTGCGGCGGGCCTGCACTCCTTTGCGCACAATGGTCAGGGTAGGGTAGCCTCCCTAGCCTCACATAGGGCGTCTGCACCTGCAGGCTCGGGTGAGGTCTGGGCAGCAGCGTGTGTGGAGCCAGCCAGCGCCGCACAGCCAGCTCCTGGGAGCCCTGGGCGCCAGGGCTCAAAGCGTGTCCTCCTGTCGCCGCGCGCGCCCTCCGAGCGGGCGAGCCCTGGCTCTGGCCCTTGCCAGCAGGCCTGACCCCTCCACGCGCCTGCGCGCGCGCAGACGGGCATGGACAGCGCGGCGCTGCGGCGCAACCTCTTCCGCCAGTCCGCCGCGCAGCTCAACCCGAAGCGCCGCAGCATGGAAGAAGCGCAGGCGCGGCTCTGCATGCGCCCCGGACGGGCAGGAGCAGGGCTGGATGCGTGTCCATGCGCCTCGAGGCGGTGGCCGCAGCTGCCCTGTCGTGTCGTGACGTGACGCCGTCCACGCCAGCGCTGAAGCAAGAGCATGCGTGGGCGGCAGCGCGGGCTTGGGTTGCAATGCTTCACGGCGCTGCACAGGTCGCTGCTGTCTGGTCCTCTTCAGGTCCGGAAAGGTGGACGCGCAGAGCATGTGCGGCGATGCGCTGCTGAGCGCAGGGCCGCGCTTGCAGCATGGGGTGCCGTTCCGCTCGGCGCAGCAGGGCAGAGCACGGCTCAAGGATCAAGGACAGTGCGCAGGGCCTGGATGACATCGTGGCGATGCGCAAGGACCGCGGCGGCGCGGGCGCCATGGAGACGTTAGTGCCGGGGGCGTCGCGGCGTGGCGCGCTCTACGCCGGCAGCAGCATGGCCCAGCTGCGCAGCAAGGTCCAGCCGGCCAGCGAGGCGTTCGACCCGGACGTCTACCTGGGCCTGGTGCACGGGGTGCGGCCCTCAACCGCGGCCCTGGTGCCTGCCTCGCAGCCCTGGCGCATACGCCTGCGAGCGAAGCGGCTGTGCAGAGTCTGTGTTGCTGAACTACAGGGCAGGCAGCGCTGCGCACTCTGTCAGCCCTTGCTGAGACTACATCGTCACTCAGGCCCACACCCTCCGCGGCAGCAACCTGGTATCGCGACCCCTGCTCCGCCCCTCCGCGCGCGGCCCGACCCGCCCCGGCGCCGCGCAGGACACCAGCCTGGTCGAGCTGCGCGCGGGCGTGAGCAACCTGCGCCTGGAGCTCAGTGAGCGCACGGGCCAGCTCAAGGCGCTGGTCAAGGAGAACTTTGACCGCTTCATCAGCTGCAAGACGCGCGCGCCCGCGCGCGGCCCTAACCCTACCCTACCCATATACCTGAACCCTATTCTGGGTGTGCCGGCCATGCCTAAGATGCACATCGGCCCTGCATGGCTGCATCTGTGTTCTGTCCCCTCCTCAGGCCCCTCCCCAAGCACCTGGGCTCTTCCCGGCTTCTGGTTGGCATACTGCCGGCAGGTCATGCGCGGCTCGTTGCCTACATGCTGCACTCTGCGACGGCCTTGCTGCAGCTCGAGCACAGCAGCTAGGAGCCTGCCCACAGATGGCACTCTGCTGAGGAGCTTCTCCCTGAGCAGTACCAGACGTGCTCGGGCTCCATTGGCTGCTGCCTCTTACCAACATGCACAGCACACAAGGGTCGCGAGCACGATGGCCAAGCGCGCGGCGCGCGCGCGGCGCGCAGCACAATCGACGACATCCACGTGCGCCTGCAGCAGTCGGAGCGCGGCCTGCAGCGCGGCAGCGGCGCGGTGTCCACGTCCGACATGGTCGCCATCATCCACGAGGTGCCGGAGCCCCGCCCTAACCCTACCCATCTGACATGGCCGCCATTGGAATCATCGTGGGTTGAGGTGCCACTGAGGTCCTGCGGGCCCTGCGGCACTGTGCCAGCCTGGCGCGCGCCAGCGCTTGCCCTGGAGCTCTAGGATTGCAGGCTGTCTGGTACGCCCCCCTCGGCAGTTTGCAGCCTGCGCAGACGTGCGCCGCGCAGCACCGCCGCGCACCGCGCCTGTGCGCCACGCGCTGCCGCACGCCATGAGGCTGGAGCTACGCTGGGTGCGGGTCAAGCAGCGCGCACAATGGCGGCCAGCGCCGCGCGCGAGGCTTGGGGTAGGGTAAGGCGGCCCAATGCGGCTAGCAGCCAAGCAGCGCTTGCGGCACGACCACGGGGTATTCCCCGCCGCGGCGCAGGTGCAGAAGGAGGCGCGGCACACGTTCGGCGCGCTGCTGGAGCGCGCGTCCGCCAGCGACCGCATCCGCGGCGTGCTCGCGCTGCTCAAGCGCTACGAGAACCTGTTCCGGCTGCCCACGCGCATCCGCCAGGCCACCGAGGGCGGCCTGTACGAGCAGGTGGCCGGCCCCACCCTAACCCTAGGCGCAGGTGTATGCGCGCTCCCAGTGAGGAAGTCCTGCAGCAGGAAAGGCGGGTCGGGGTGGAGACGCTGGTGGCGTGGTCGGGCAGTGCGGGGTGTGTCCCGGAGCGCAGGTTGGCAGCAGGCCGCTCAACGATGGGTGCGTCCCTGGGTACCAGCAGCAGCGGGAGTTGCAGCAGCGCTTGGGAATGAACGGGACAACCTGCACCTGATGACCATGCCAGCAGACAACGGCACGCACCAAGCGTTCTGCGCGCGCGCGCGCAGGTCATCAGCGAGTACCGCAAGGCGCGCGCGCTGATGGCGGACGTGGCAGCGCAGACCAAGGAGGGCGTGTGGCACAACCTGTTCCTGGAGGTGGAAAAGGCGCGACAGCGCCCGAGCCTGTTGCGCTGGGTGTTGGCGCGTCGCGCGCCTCTATTTGGATGGCGGTGTCGCCCTGCGAGGCTGCTTCGCGGCTGGCCGCTCTGGGACCATAGCGGGCCGGCCGCGCGCGCGCGCAGGTGGTGGACGAGATGGCGGCGCGGCTGTCGGGCGCGCTGCGCGACGCGGCCACCAGCCCGAGCGAGGCGATTGAGGCGGTGAAGCACCTGCTGACGCTGCAGGCCGACGGCGCGCGCTGCGTCGCCGACGCCGACCCGCTCGGCCTCTACCTGGACGCGCAGGCGCGCCGCGCGCGCGCGCGCGCGTGCCCCCGCTGCAGCCACGCGGTCACAAGTGTGCTCAGCTGCGGTGTGCGCGCATGCCTGGGCCAGGTTTTGGGCGAAGGAGTAGGGTCAGAGCAGATTGCGCGCACGCCTGGGCCAGGCGCGACTCTGTGTCTGCCGACCCGCCAGTCTCCTGCCGCAAGACAGCCAGGCATAGAAGCTCTGTGGGGGTGCCCGCACGTGCGAGTGGTGCGGCGAGGCAGCGCGACAGCGCCCCGGCGCGCGCGCAGGACCAGAACCTGCACGCGCTGATGGACGCGGCAGCCGAGGAGCACGTGGCCGCGCTGCAGCGCCTGGAGGACACCGCGGCCGCCTTCCCGCCCGTGCCCTCGCTGGCGGCGGATCTGGTGCGCCAATCCTACCCTCACCCTGGCCCCGCCGGGCATCCACGACCGCTCGGGCCTGGCCGAGCGGGGCTGCGGGCGCCCGCCTGGCGCACGCCCGGCTCTGCCCGGCCAGGGCCGGTCGGCGCGCCCTGCTGGCAGACCTAATAGTGCGCGCCAGTGCCCCAGCCGCCGCCCGTGCCGCAAGCTGCCGCGCCTGCGGACGCGCGGCTGGCGCGCCCTGGCCTCGACAGGCCTCTGGTGCGGGCGGCAAGTCGCAGCGAAGACATGCGCCGCTGTGCAAGAATGATTCTAGGCACAGCTTGCCGGCCTGGCTGCGCGCCACGGCTTCACGGACTCGGCGCCGCGCACGGGGCCGTCCCGCGCGCGTCACGCGCCCGCGCGCGCCCGCACCGGCACTGGGGCGGGCGCGACCAGTCCGCCGCGCGGCAGGGCACGGCGGCGAGCCTGGCGATGAAGCCCGCGGCGAGCAGCATGCCGCCGCCCGCGGCCGTGCCGGGCGAGAACATGGAGGTGCTGTGGGAGGGCTACGTGTCCAAGCTGACCGGCATCGTCATGCGCCACCTGCCCGACCTCTGGCACGTGCTGCACGTGCGCGCCCGCGCCCGCCGCCCGCCCCAGCCCCCTCGCACCCTATCACTCGGCCGGCGTGCAGCGCCGGGACTCTCTGTGCCCCGGATGCCTTGGACTCGCTGCGGCGGCCCGTGACGACGATCGAGGTGCCACGTGCTGCTGGTTGACATCGAAGGTGTGTGGGCTTGCTGGGGCAATGCGGGCCATGCTCGCAAGAGGCTGTAGCGCTCAGGCTGGGTCCTGGCGCGCAGGACAAGCTGGCGATGCTGATGGACATCTCTGCGTACGCGCGCGAGGTCATCGAGGCGGGCGCCGACGATGCCGGGCAGCTCGTCGACATCATCCTGGAGCAGTACAGGTGCGCCCGGGCTGCGCTGCGGCGCGCCGCCGGCGCCCGCGCCTCCCCGTGTGGCGAAGAGGGCAGCAGCGCGCTGCGTGCGTTGACCGGCGCACACTGAGGTTGCGTGCACGCGGAGGCCGCCTATGCGCAAGATTTGCTTTTATGATTGTGTAAGTCGTTGGCGCGCGCCTAAACCATGCAGTGCGAGGGGCTGCTTGCCAGCATGTTGAGCCACTGGACTGGAGCCCAACAGTGATGGTCAATAATGAGGGAGGTTCTTGGCAATCCTTTCCGGCGCGAGCGTGGTGGAGAACGCTGCACAACACACTGTGCTGGCACAGTTTATGAGTGTGTCAGCGCCAGACACGTTGTTACAGGCCGCCAGCTCACGCTCGTACACCCCTACTGCTGCGCAAGCGCGTGGAGGTGCTGCAGTGTATCCCAACTATGACACCTAGGATTCAAAAGGTGCAATTCTTGGAGGTCAACCCTATAGGGTACGCCCGCGCAGCGCGAGCGTGGTGGAGGCGCTGCACGAGATTTCGAGCGCGGGCGGCGGCCGCGCCGCGCTGCTGGGCGCCGTGCGGCGTGCCACGTCAGGCCTGCTCGCGCTGCGCTCCGCGGCCGGGCCGCCGGCCACGACTGCTGCCCTGCGCAAGGCGCGCCGCGGCAGGGCAGAGCTGCCTTCCCAGGCTGAGCCAGGCTTCTGGGCGAGCGAGCTGATTGCCTGTCAGCGGTGCATGAGGGTGCGCTCCGTGAATGTGTACCTCATGCGCATGCGCAGAATGCCGTCATGCGCGTGTGGCGAGCACGATACAGAGCCGCAACCTGTGCCGGCAGTCTACTTGACGTAACCCTGGCCGACCACGAGCCACACACGGGACCAATGGCCGCCCACAGCCCAGCCACCGGCCCGCGCCGACCCTGACAGGTTAGGGTAGCGCAGGTGCTGGAGGCGGCGGCCGCGCTGGCGGTGCAGCAGCTGGCTGACGAGCGCACGCGCCTGGTGTCCGCGCTCGGCGACGAGGAGGACTGGGTCGTCCTGCCGGCCTCGCTCAAAGCGGGCGCGCGCCCGCGGCCCGCCGCGCCGTGTTTGCGGGCCAAATAAGAAATGATATGCGCGCATGCCGCGCGAATACAGACCGAGCTGCAGCCGCACACCTAGCATGTTCGCTTGGCATGCTCTGCAGCATGCTCGCTGGCCGGCCTGCCAGCCGGCTCAGGCCTTCAGGCAGGCTGCTTCGCTGATGCACCATCCGTGGGCATGGGCCTGCGCTCTCCTGCTGAACGAGTGAGGTGGCGCTGCGCTCCTACACAACTTGGCCCCGCCTCTGAAAGGCGGTCCTGCGCGCAATAGGACAGGCCACGAGCAGAGTATCAAGCTGGGGGTTGGGCCGGCGTCAAGCCAACGCCGATTGAGACCCTGGACCTGACCCTGACCCTGACCCCGACAGGCAACCCAATGAGCGGCGCGCCCGCGCGGCTGCGGAGCGCGCTGGCGGGCGGCCTGGAGCTGGTGGAGGCGCTGGCGGCCGAGGCTGCGCGCTCGGACGCGCCTGGCGGCGCGCCGATCGACATTACGGGCGCGCGCCGGCGCCTGTGGTGCTGATGGGATAAACCCAGGGGCACAGGGTCAGCATCCTGAGATGCAGAACGGGACAGTGCAACAGGTTTGAGTTGAGCTGGGTGCTGGGTTTGAGGCTGTGAACCCAAGTTCTTCGTTAGCGGTGTTGTAATTGAATGTTAGCGCTGGGAGTGGTGCACATCGGCAGCGCGGGTGCCAGAAGCCAGCGCCGGCGCGCGCGCGCAGGCCCCGTCGCGCTCGCGCTGCGCGCGGCGCTGTTCGAGTCGTTCACGCTGTTCGCCGCGGCGGTCGACCAGCTGGCCGACAGCATCAGCGCCGGCGGCGGCGGCGGCGCGCTGCGCGCGCTCGCGAACGGCGGCGGCGCCGACGGCGCCACGCCCGACCGCAAGCTGCTCGTGCTGCTGTCCAACTGCGCGCACGTGCGCGGCGCCGTCCTGCCGGGCCTGCTGACGCGGTGCGCCGCGCCTGCCGCGGGGCGTCGCGGCAGCTCCGTGATGCAGTGCAGTGACGCGTCCTGGTCGACGCAGGCCACAGGACTTGCGCGGCCTACTGTCGCGTGACAGTGTTCACAGTGGGAGCACGGTGCACAGTGCGCGCCTGGCTGCCGAGAGCCCGCTGCGCGAAGCTGCTGAGGCTGCTTTCGGGCAGACGTGGGCACGCGGTTGCCCCGCGGGCTTGCTGCGCCCGACCGGCTGCCCTGCGTGCTGACGCGCGAGGACAGCGGCGCAGTGCTTGCAGTCGGACAGGTGCAAGCTGTGACCACGCGGCCGCCTCACCTGACCCATGCGCCTGTCCTGACACAGCGGCCAAGCAACGCCCTCGCACAGCGCGGGTGGCTGACGGCGGCAAGGGGCGGCGGCAGCACCCAGCGACAGCGTGATGCCCTGGGATGCACGCGGCAGCACTGAGCCTGTGCGTGACGGCGCCGCGGCTGCCAGCAGTGCGAGCCCTCTGCCGGCGCCTGACGCCGCGGCGAGCGGGGCAGGTTTGGCGCGCTGCTGGAGGCGGACGGCGCTGCACAGGAGTGCGCCACCATGGCGGAGGAGTGCGCTGCGGACCTGCAGGAGGTGCGCAGTCCCCACCCTGCCCCGCCGCGCGCTGCATACCTGACCTGACCCTATACCTACCCCGGCACTGCCTGGCTGCTGACGGCTGCGGCGCTCGGCGGCGGCAGGTGGAGGGCCGGCTGGCGGACGCGTACGTGGCGGTCCAAAGCGGCCGTGCTGATGAACGTAAACCTGAGCTCATGGCATTGCACACAGGTGGAGGGCCGGCTGGCGGGCGCGTACGTGGCGGCCAAGGCGGCCGTGCTGGACGACCGGCTGGAGGAGCTGCTGTTCCTGGACGCGGGCGCGGCCGGCCTGGCGCCGCTGCCTTCCGGCGTGCGCGGCGCGGCCATGGAGCTGGCCAACTGCCTGGTGCGCGGCACGCGGTCCCTCCTGGCCATATTCAAAGCGCGCCGATCTCCCGGAGATGCTGACCCCTGCCCCTGCCAAATCGCCGGACGGGCCGCTGCCGCTGAGCGGCGTGCGCTGTGCGGCCGCTCAGCTGGCCAGGCGCCCGGGGCGCGGCCTGAAACGTGGTGGCCGAGCTCATGGGAGTGCGCTGCTGGTGACTGCAAACAGGGCCAACCCGTCACCTCTGCTGGGTGGGCGGCATGGGCCGGCAGCGCTGACGTGGTCATGCGTTTGCCTGGCGCACGCTGCTACAACGTGCATCCTGCTGCACTAAGGTATAGGCGGCTCTGGTCCCATGACGGAGGTGTGCCTTGCGGGCCACACGCGCACCCGCCAGCATGCAGCAATGTGCCTCGACCTGGTAGATGCCGCCGTGCGCAGGGTCTGGCGCGTGGGCAGGGCCAGGGCTGACAGCGTGGCCAGTCGCGTCCACACAGGAGCGTCCACACAGGAGCCGAAGGGCGCCGCGCGCGCGCAGGTGGCGGTGGAGGCCGAGACGCTGAGCAGCGCGCCGGGCCTGCGGCGGCGCGTGCTGGGCGAGCTGCTGCAGCACCTGCTGGACGGCTTCGCGGACGCCGTGCCCGGCCACCTGGAAGGTGCCGCCGCCGCCGCGCGCCCCGCTGCCTGGCTCGCTAACCTGCAAGGTTAGGGTTAGGGGTTTCAGGGCAGCGTGGCATGCATTCATGGGGCTTGGGAGCGCCTCGACCCGCAGCGCTCACCGCCGTGGCGCGGGGGCTGACGCCGCGCGCCGGGGCGGCGCGGCCGTGCAGGCGCCAACTTAGGCAGCGCGCTGCAGCTGGCCGTGGAGCTTGACTTCCTGCAGGCCGCGCTTGCGCCGGTGCCCGCGCCGCTGGAGGCGGCGTTCGCGGCCGCGCGCGCGCCCGTCCTGGGCCGCGCCGCGGGCGCCGCCGAGGACGGCGCGGACCCGCTCGCCGGCACGCGCCTCGAGCGCTGGCTCAACGAGTCCGGCGAGACGAGCCCCAGGGCGGGGGCGCCGGCGCCGGCGCCGCGCGCGGGCAGGATGGAGGAGCGGCTGGCGGCGGCCGCGCGCGCGCGCGGCGCGGCGGCGGTCGCGACCGCGCGGCTCAATGTGGCGTGCTTCCGCGAGGGCAAGCCGCGGCGCTGAGGGGCGGCTGTTTGAACGCTGGTGCTTGGAGGCGCCCCCGTTGTCCAGGGCTGGCGCCTGTGACGACTTGTCCTTATAGGTGTTGGTCGCACTGCAAGCCCACCTCACCGGGCCGGCCGCCGCGCTGAGCATAAGTGGGTGGACCAGCCCCCCTTCCAGTGCTTTCTCTGGTTGCTTTTTTGCAGTTTGCTGCAACAATTGTCTTTGCTTGCAACAACTTCGCATGGGGTGGTGGTAACATTTGTATGCCACTGCTGATCGCAGTGCTGCGCTCGCAAGTTTGTGCTCTGCCCAGCAAACAGCTGGCGTCTGCGCGGCGCCGCTGCGGCGGCGGTGGCCAGTACCAGTAACAGTGCTGTGCAAGTACCAGGCAGTGATTCAAGCTCCCTGCCTTTCTAGGAAGCAAGCTGCCTACTTGCGTTCTACTGGCCGTGCAGCCAGCACTCACCTGTCCAGCTGCGCCCCAACTGCTACAAAAGAAGTGGCAAAGCCCCCGCCTCCTTTCAGGCTGTAATGCTCGCGTACGTGGAGGGAGGTGCCAGGCACACCAAGTGGATGGTAAGCCCACAAGTCTGCGTGGAATGGCATTAGGCAGTGAGCTACCGCGCACATACTCAACCAGTCCAAGTTGTAGTCCAACCTTCAGGTTTGGCCAAACAACGCGTACCCAAAACACGCACGCTTGCAAGTCCTCATACAAGGGGCTTGGGGCTCGGGGGCGCGCGGGCCAGGGGCAGCTGGGCAACGTGCGCGTATCTTAGCAGCGCAGCAGGTTGTCTGCAACATGCTTAAGGCGTCGTGGGGCGGCCAGCGGCAGTGGCAGTATACAGACTGTGCACTGCAGGGCGTCACAGTGTGAGGCTTGGCAGCCAAGTTGTCTTGCGAAACACCGTCCTGCTCCTTTCGCGCATGCAGCGGAGTGCTTCACAGGACTTGCTAAAGTGTTGCTTTGCGGGGTGCACGCTTGCGGGGTGCACGCTTCACAGGACTTGCTACAGTGTTGCTTTGCGGGGTGCATGCTTGCTTATGCAGCGAGCTGGTATGCCAGCATGTGCGTACTGTTGCCGATCATGTGTCGGCGCTACTCATGAATAATGGCCCCGTGGGCGTAAAAAAAAGGAAAAAGCCATCATTTTAGGGCGGCATAGGTCAACTACCACGCCGAGGCGAGTGAGCGCCCGATCTTTGCAAGCCTGAACACGCTACGTATACTAGAGGCTTTGCAAGTGTACGTTTCGCTTCGTGCGTGGGAGATAGTCACGAACATCACTAGATCACTAACAATAGTACGACAACTTCTCGTGTATGTGCAAGGTGGGTGGGACCTGCCGACGAGCTGTTGGCTTTGCAGGACGGTAGCCGGCAAGCACAGGAAGCCGCTGCGCCGTGCATCGTCGAGTTTTCGGTCTGGACGAGGTTGTGCAGCTCCCGGCTGCAAGGTCGGCAGCGGCGCTGCGTAGCTGCTGATATAGCGGTGAGTTCCACCAGGCGCCCCGCACAGCGCCAACTGCTTGCGGTTGTGTCCAAGGCGATATCAAGTGCATCATGCGCACATAACCCCGCCCGCCCCCACCCCACCGGCCCCGCGCCCCATCGCCAGGCCTGCCCTGCAGCGGCGCGCCCACGGACCTGAGAGTGGGGCCCCTGCTCACGCAGGACCAGGGAGGTAGAGAGGCAGGGCATAATGAGCGGCTATGGCATGGGTCGGCTGCGACGAGCGCTGTCGCTGCGACGTCCGACGGCGGCGCGCGCCGTGGAGTTGCCCAACGCCGCGCCCAACCCCAAGCTGGGGCTGCCCAGCGCGGGGGCGTTGCAAGCGGGCGCGCCGCTGCCGCTGCCAGACCCTAAGCTCGCGGCGGAGAACGACGACGCGCAGCCGCCGCCCGGCTCGTGCGCGGCGGCCCTGGCGGAGGAGCGCTGGAGCTTTGACAACCCGCCGCCCTGGCACCGGCAGTTCTCGGTGCGCGCCGCAGGGCCGCGGCTGGCCGCGCAGCCGCGCTGGCGCTCCCACCGCAGCCGGGCGCCCTGGTGCCAGGCTAGCTCTGCTCACAGTCTGCATACACTGCACCAGAGGCCTCCAGGCACTGACATGCAAAAGGGGGGCCCGGCAGGTGCGCGGGACGATAGTGGGCGCGATCATCTCCGTTGCCCTCAGCTTCATCATCATTAAGGTGCGCCGTGCGCCGCCCGTGCTCGGCTGGCAGGCTTCAGCCAGGGGCCGCAGCGGCTGACCGCTGCCCGCCGCTTTGCAGCTGGAGCTGACGACGGGCATCATGCCGTCGCTGTCAATGGCGACGTCGCTGATCGCGTTCGGCCTGCTCAAGGCCTACACAGCGCTCATGACGCGGCTCGGCTGGAAACACGCGCAGTTCACGCCGCAGGCATGCCCTCGCCCACGCCTGCCTGCAATTTCCTGTCCCTCCCCGTCGACTGTGGTTGCGTGTCGTTCTTATGTTGTGTCAACACGCACTGTGCTGGTTGGTGGCACGGGAGCGTGCGCGCTCCACCCGTGCACTGCAGGGCAGCGTTAGCTGTATGGTGGGCAGGGCCGCATGCGGTGTTCGCGGCGTGCACAGCACCGTAGCTCGCAACCGCACTGCTATGTGTAGGCATCCGGCGTGGAGCGCTCCAAGCGTGGGAAAGCATGCGCCAGCGTCCGCAGCATGCGCCCACTGCAGACCCACGCTCGATCACACGCGGGCGCGCGGCCTGGCGAGAGCGCGCCGAGCGGGCCGGCTGACGCGCGCCGCCCGGGCTGCCCGCGCAGGAGAATGTGCTGGTGCAGACGTGGGCGGGTTGCCTGTCGGGCAGCATCGGCATCAACCTGCTCGCGCTTGACCTGCAGAGCTACCTGAACGTGGGCGCCATCCCGGGCAACCGGCGCGAGGACGTGTACCAGCCCACGCTCAACCTGGTGCTGCCGTACTATGTCAGCACCGCCGTCATCGGCCTGCTGCCGCTGGTGCGCCCGCGTGCGTAGCCGCGCGCGCGCTTGTGGGCAGTATACATCCAGCGCGGCGGCGGCGTGTCGCATCGGCCCTACACGGTCGTCAGCGCTTTGGGTTGGGGGTAGTGACTGTCACGGCGGTCACGCAAGGCTTTCCGCAGCCCTGTGTCGCCATGTCATGGCGCCCCGCATACTCTCGGCCTGCAGGCGGGCTTTTTGGCAAGCGCGCCGCCAAGCAGCACCTCGCAAGGCTGGCCGCGAGCCGGGCGTGCATGCGCGCGCAGGTGTTCCTGCGCCACCTGTTCATCCTGCGCTACCGGCTGCCCTTCCCCAGCGCGACCGCGACGGCCGTCATGATCAACGGCCTGCACACCGCCTCCGGCAGCGCCAACGGCATTCGCCAGGTGACACCCCCCCCTTTCCGCCCCCAGCCTGCGCGGCCCACAACGCCTGGTTTGTCCCACGCGGTATGGCATAGCCTATGCTAAACAGAGGTGGATGGCAGGGACTTCGCCCTGCACCCGGTGTCCCTGGCGTGCGCCGCCACGTGCCGTCCTGCTGCAGGGCGTCCTCGCGCTGACGCGCACGAGCGCGGCGCGCCGCGCAGCTGATGACGCTGCTGCGCTGGGGCGGCGTGTCGCTGGCCTGGTCCTGTTTCAAGTGGTTCTTCAGCGCGTCCGCGTCGGCCGACCCGGGCGTGCCCGGCTGCGGCGGCTTTGCGTCCTGGCCCACGTTCGGCTTCAAGGCGCTCGACCTGACCTGGAACTTTGACTCCTCGCTGACCTACATCGGCGTGGGTGCGCCCCTGCGCACGCCTCCCTGGCCGCTGCGTGCCGCGCCTGCAGACCCTGAGGCCGCCAACCCTGTGCCTTGTCCTTCCCTGCTGACCCATGTTGGCATGGGTGCGCTGCCTCTTCAGCAGCTGATGTTTTTTTACTATGTTTATGTGCAGCTTGCGACGCGCGTTGCTGGTAGTGCGGCCTCCCGGTGAGCCTGCCAGGAACCTGGCTGCCTGGTCCCATTGTGGCGATGGAAGGCAGGGGGGCCTGAGGCCCGCGCTACCTCCGCGCAGGCATGATCTGCCCGCACTGGGTGAACTACAGCATGATGGTGGGCGCCGTGATAAGCTGGGGCCTCATGTGGCCGCTGCTGCGCGGCATGGAGGGTGCGGGCCGAGAGCCGTCGGCCCCCTTGGGCTCGCCTGCGTTGCAGCATGCGGCGATGCATGCAATCTGTGTGTTTTACTGGATCGAAATTTTTGAAAAAGCGAGCCTGGCGGCGTGACAGCGAGTATGTAGTAGGGTTGTGAATGCGTCCCAGCTCCCATCACTAGTGCTTGGGCGCCAATGCTTGAGCACTCGCTGAGGCGCGGCGCGCGACGCGCAGGGCGCTGGTACGCCACCGGCCTGCACGCCAAGGACTTCAACGGCGTGTTTGGCTACCAGGCGCGGCGCACGTCGCCGCGCCTGCAGCATGCTTTGTGCGCCTTGCCTGTCTCTGACATCAAAGCGGTGGCCACGGCGCATGAACGCACTTCAATGCTGCGGTGACACAAAAGCACACGATGCAGATACTGGGACAGCATGACGGCGGGCGCCCGCCAACCCTACCCTAATCATGTGCTCACCGCGGCAGGTGTTCATCGCCATCTCTGTTTTCCTCGGCGACGGCATCTACAACCTGCTCAAGACCGTCTTCCTGTCCGTGCAGGCGCGCGCGCCCGCGGCGCCCCGCCGCCCGACGACTTGTTGCGCGCATGCCCGAGTTGTCCAGGTCGAGAAGCCAAGAGCGTGCTGTCGATCTGCAGGAGGACTGCCTGTACGATGCCTCGCTTTTGTTGCCCTGCCTCATTGCATGCGGTACCCACCACCAGCTTTGCCTGGGGGCCTCTGGCGGTCTCTGGCAAAGGACACTCGCAGCGCTGACCGCAGCGCGCGCCCCCGGCGCAGTCGTACCGCGAGCAGCGGCGGCGCGCGCGCGAGCTGCCGGACGGCCTGCCGGAGCCGGAGGCCGGCACGCCGGCCGAGCGCGCGGCCTCGGAGGTCCTGCGCCGCAGCGACGAGATCTTTGCGCAGGACCGCCTGTCCATGGGCTGGTGCGCGGCCGGCTACGTGGCCAGCTGCGCGCTTGCCATCGGCGTCGTGCCGCTGCTCTACCCGCCGGCCAAGTGGTGCGCGCGCGCGCGCGCGCCTGCCCATGGCCGCCCCACGCATCAAGACCTCAGTGCGTTGTCGCACAGTGCCTGTCATTGGGGTCCACGGGGATTAAGAAAGAAAGTGCTCTGGCACGCTCATGGCCGGCTTTGAGAGGGCCAGCTTGGCATGGCTACCTCCAACACTACTGACATGAGCGCACTGTCACTACTGAGCAGGCTGGTAAACAATACGCTTTGACTTTCCTGGTCTGTCGTCAGCAGGCCAATGGGTGTGACTGATATAACAACGCCGATCGTGTGATTGTTACGACACAAGGGCCGCCGTGCGCAGGTACTTCCTGCTGATCGGCCTGGCGGTGGCTCCGCTGCTGGCCGTGGGAAACGCGTACGGCACGGGCCTGACCGACTGGAACATGGCCAGCCTGTATACCAAGGTGCGGCCGCCGCGCCGTCACGCACACGCGAACCTTAACCTCAGCCTGAGCAGCAAAACAGGCTCTCGCCGTCGCCGCTGGCCGCCTCCCTCGCCTGCGGCGTGCCGCTGAGCCTGCTGCTGGGCCGCTCGTGGCCTGAAGGACGTGCGCCCGCACCCCAAAGCCCCGAACACCGACGACTCAAAACTTGCGCGTACGGCAGCCGCCCATGCACAGCTGCCCACCCTAAACCCACCCCGCGCGCGCACGCGCAGCTGGCCATCTTCTCGTTCGCGGCGTGGGCGGGCGCCGACCACGGCGGCGTGGTGGCCGGCCTGGTCGCCGGCGACCTCATCGGCGGCATCGCCGGCACGCCGGCCGCGCTGCTGGGCGACTGGAAGACGGCGCACCTGACGCGCACGTCCGTGCTGGCCATGCTGCTGACCAACCTGGTGGGCGGCGTCATCGGCTGCCTGCCCGGGCCGCTCATCTTCCAGATCTTCTGGAAGGCCTTCCCGATCGGCGACCCCGCCGGGTGCGCGCGGCGGCCCAGCCGGGGTTTTCCCAGGGCTGCCCATCGTCCAGATCCTCTGGACGGCGTGTGCGGTCGGCGGCCCCATGGGGCGCGCGCGGCGGCTCAGGGTCGGGGTTTGCCCTGGCCGCTAATCATCCAGGGCTTCTGGAAAGGCCATCCCGGTCCGCGACCCCTCGGGGTGCGCGCGCGGCCCAGCGCGCCGCGCGGCCGGCGACAGGGGTCGCAGACAGTTGCTGCTGCCGTGTGGGTGTAGGAGGAGTGCAGCGGGCTGTCTGTGGGAATGCCAACGCGGAGCACTCGCCTGCAGTCCCCAGAGTACTTGCGCAGCAGCCATGCCAACTGATAAGTGCGTGCACAGCCTCTGCGGTCACTTCCGTCATGGCGTCACGCACGCTTCTTGTCACACAGCGCGCGCCTGCATGCCGCACGACCCGAGGCGCAACGCTGGCGATGTCATGCAGCAGCCGCCGATGCGTGCGGCAAGCAAACAGTCTTTCCGCTTTAACGGGAGGAACTGTGGGGCGTGCGCGGCAGCGAGTACAAGGTGCCGTACGCGAACATCTATCGCGGGCTGGCCATCATGGGCACGCAGGGCTTCAGCGCGCTGCCCAAGTACTGCGCGTACTTCATGGGCGCCTTCTTCTTCGGCTCGGTCGCGCTCAATGCGCTGCGCGACGCGGTCGGCCTGCGCTGGCCGCGCGCCGCGACGCTCATCTCGGTGCCCATGGTGCGTGCCGTCCGCGGCTGCGTCGCCGCCGCGGCTTGCCTGCAGGGGGCAATGTCCTTGTTGTGATGTAGTAGCAGCGTGTCAGTGTGATGTAAATGCAGTGCAGGTGCTCTGCGGGGCGAGATCATCTTTACCTGCAGCGCACCATGCCACCCACCTTGCCTGAACGGAGGCCGTGTGAGCAGTGCCATGCAACGCGCTGCTAGAGTGCGTTGGTGCATGCAGATGGGCCCGGGCTGGGCCTGGCGACAGTCAGGCACCCACCAGGGTCCGGCATCTGCACGCATGCGCCACATGTGTGTCAAAGACCTACGCACATGCCTTAATCTACCTACGCACGCGCGCGCAGGCGATGGCCATCCCGTTTTACATCGGCGCCAACGTGGCCGTGGACATGGCCATGGGCAGCGCGGTCAAGGCGGCCTGGTTCCTCTTGAGCCCGGTGGGCGCGTACGAGATGTGCATCGCGGCCGCGTCGGGCCTCATCGTCGGCGACGGCCTCTGGTCCATCTTCGACGCCAACCTGGCGCTGTTCAGAGTGGCGGCGCCGTTCTGCATCTCGTTCACCCGCGGCGCCAAGGCGCATGCGTGAGAGCCCCGGGGGGCTGCGCCGGGGCGCGGCGCCGCGCTCGCGCGCGACTGCGGTAGCCGTCTCGGGCAACGCAAGGCTCTTTGGTGATTTGGTGCCAACGTGGCGCGGTTCAGGGTGGCGGGGTCACTCTGCAGCAATTGCAGCCGCGCTGCAGCGCTTCTTTCACGAAATAAGGCCCAATTCCAGGGGTTGCTCGCCCAAGGTGACCGGGACTCGGGCAGTGGCCAGAGCTGAAGCATGGCCTCCAGCACTTGCTTCAGGGAGCTCGGCATGGGACAGCAGTATCCATCAATATGTATGCTCAAAACTTTGCGCTGCCGGAAGCAGCAACAAGGTCGCAAGCTGCGGCACGCCCTGTGTACAAGGAGAGGTGAGGTAGGGTACACAGCACATGTGGCGGTTTTGGCGGCGTAGTCTCTATGCGTGAGCTGCAGTTGGAGGAGAGTGCTTGATATGGCGCTGGCACAGCACAACCTATAACGTATTAATACCTATGTGTGCTTGCCAGCAGCAGAATTTACCTGCCGCATTACAGACCTGCGGCATGGTGATGGCATGCATGCTTGTGTGATTGCAATAGGAGACGTCCAGACACGCTCCATCTTAGTGCTAGGCCAGGCTCCTTTGCGGCTTTCGTCAGTGTATTGGTCGCTGCTGTTGCAGAGACCTCCCTGGGCACCCCGACGCCAGCGCTGGGATCGAAATTACAGACCACCCAGTGGTGTGGGGGCACCAGTGGTGTCCTTTGGCTCACCGCGCGTGCGCACCTGTCCAGCTATGTGCGGCCTTGCCCTGCATGCCCGGGAACTGCACTGTGCGCCCGAGCCAGTTTGCCCTGACGTGCAGGCTTTTTGCCCTGACGTGCAGGCTTCTGGGTGACACCATAGCTAAGGGGGGTTGCTTTGGCTGCCAACCCGGCCGTATCTTGGTGCTCGGGGGCCAGTGGCAGGCAGTCACGCACTGGGTGCTGGGTACATTGACAACCGGGCAAGACCTATTCTGCCAAGCTAGGAGCGCTGACCTGTGATCCTGGCCTTACTGGGTTGAACACTGATCTGCTTAGGTCACAGAATTTGCTGTCCCCGGAAGGTGTCTCGTGCTGTCTATGTTTTCTGTGTACCATCCATGTTGCTCCGGTGTGCGCTGGCACCGCCCCCTTTGCTTTGTAGTGGGCTGACCCAACCTGCTTTGCGACCGTAGGCCAGTCAACATATTAGCACGCGGCCCCCCGCATGTCTGCACAGGCTGGGAGCGATCGTCCGCGGTGAGTCCGGGTGTCAGACTCTGCTCTCATGCATTTTTGCGTAGGCTGCAAGTGTTTCTTTCTTTTCAGATATTAGTCAGCAGTCTGCCCCGCAGTCAAGTGCCAGGTTCCTGGGTCGTGTCCAAGGTCTAAGCGGTTCTGTGCACCCCATGTGTACTTAGTGTAAATGGCCACGTGGTACATTGTGTATGCCAACCAAACGGCCTTACAGTGACTGCGCCATGTACGTCCTGCACATAAGAACATGAGCGAGTTGAGATACCGTTTGAGGCCCCTTCATGAGCGGTACACACATGCCCCGTTGCCAGCATGCAGCATGCATGTTGCACAGCAGTGGCGCGCATGAATGTGGAGTGCAGCGCACCATGGTCAAAGAGCCTCCCTCGGAGGGCGATCAGGTCAGCCCGCAGAGGCACCCGCTTCCAGTCAGTCAGCGAACGGAAACATCGTGAGCGCCGTGAAGGGCGAGGGCGGCAGGACGCGCAGCCCATGCGGCGCCTGCACGCCATGGCTGCCATCCATACGCGGGCCCAGCTGCCACTCGTCCAGCTCATCGGGCGCCCGCGCGCCCACCCCGCTATCTCCGCGCATGCCAGCCCCGCCCGGGGCTGGCACGCCCCCGGACCCGGCAGGCTTTGCCGGCGCGCTCGACCTTCCGCGAGCCCCCGCCGGGCTCGACCAGCAGCCCGCCAGGCCCTGGGGAGCTGCGGGGAGCGCCGCCGCAGGGCGAGCCGCTCTGGCGCCGTCCAGCGACCCGGCGCCTCGCCCGCGGCCGGCCACGCCGCGCGTCGGCGCGCGCGCGGGCGCAGCGGGCGGGCGTGCTCGGATGCGCTCGGGAGCGGGGTCTGCACTCAGAGGGCCGGGCGCCGTGGGGCGCTGCGGCCAGTTGACAGGGAGGGCGCCGAGTGTCAGGGACCCCAGCCCTGAGGGCGCCGGGACCAGCGCGTCCGCGGAGGGCCTGGTGCTGCTGCTGGGGCCGGGCAGCTGCTCCAGCGTGCGCGCCTGTACAGGCGCCTGAGGCGGAGCTGCCAAACCAGGCTCGTGACGGGCAGGCACGGCGGGCGCGCTGCGGGCCCGGTCCGCCGCGCGCCCAGGCGCTGTGCGGGCGGCGATGGGTGTGGCAAACAGGCCAGGCTCCGGGCTGCTCGGCCTGCCCTGGCGGCCGCTGCCGCCGCTGCTGCCCGGGCTGCGCTTGCCGGCGGCCGCGGCGGCCGCGCGCAAGCGGATTGCGGCGCCTTGGCCCAGCTCCATGCTGTCGAGGCTGCAGAGGCGCCGCTGGGGGTGGCGCCGGGTCGCATACACCGCCAGCAGGACGCCTCCAAGGGCGGCCGCGGCCAGCAGCGCCGCTGCGACGCCAATGCCGGCGGCCGCCAGCGGCAGCGCCCATGCCTGGCCAGGGTCGGGCTCGGAGCCGCGGCCGGCCAGGCTCACGCCCGACTCCGCGCTGGCCCCGCCGCCCAGCAGCGCCCCGCTGCCGCCCGCAGGCCGCTGCGCGTCGGCGGCGGCCGGCGGCGACGGCAGCGATGGCTGCTCGGCGGCCTCCTGCGCCGGGGTCGGCGCTCCCGCCTGCCGCAGCAGCTCCTGGGGAGCGCCGGTGTTGCGGTGTTCAACCCAGAGGTGTGAGCGTAGCTTAGTGAGCATAAATCAGCGAGCAGCAGGATTGCCACCTGAGGGCTGAAGAACGGTCTGGAAGCAGGCCGCGTACAGAAACCAAGCGCCACCGTGAGCTCATGCGCTCGCACCACACTTGCAACATGCTCCGAACAGAGAGCACAGAACTGCGTTTGCATGCGCTGCAGCCTGCGCGGGCGCGCCTGCATGATGGCCGGCGTACGCTCCTGCATGACCTGGCCTGTGGCCTGCAGCCCTGCAGCCGCCGCGCCGCCGGCCGCGCCTTGCGGCGGCGCGCTGCTTGGCGCGCGCAGGGCCCCTGCGCCACTCTCTGCAGGTTCGCTTGGGCGCTGCCGCCCCGAGGTGGCGTGCGGGCTGCGCAGCAGCGCGGCCAGCGCGCCGAGCGCGCTGCCAGCCGGCGCGATAGCCTGCTGCGGGGCCACTGCCCCTGACGCCATAGGCTCTTCTTCTTCGCTGCTGGGTGCCGAGGCCAGGCCACCGCCGCCCGCGGCATCTTTGCGTTGCCGCGTTACGGACACCCCGGCGAGCGTGGGCTCGTCGATCTGCCCCGGCGCTCCGACCGCTGCTTCCTCGACCGTCACCTGCATCTCGCGCTCGCTCGGGCCTCTTGTGGCGGCATGCACGGCCATGGCTGTCCGCAGACTCCCATCAGAGAAAGCCTTGGCTGTCTTGCACTTTGGCACTCGCGGCACGGCTGGCCAGCAAGCGCCGGACCGCAAGCAGGTGAATGGCCTGGCCTGTCCAATCAAGCGGCAGCTCAACAGTAAGTACACGGACAAACATGCGTGCTTGGCCTCAGTAGCAGCCCAAGCATGGTTCCTGCAGGTGCAGGCGCAAGGACTGGTGCGGACCTGGACGATGACAGTGGTCGCGGATGTTCGGCGCGCCCGCGCAGCAGCCGGCGCGCTTGGTCCGGGTGGCTCTGCAAGCGTGGGCGCGACCTGCAGGTGGTTCCATCAGACACCGTACAGACCTGAGGGCGGCGTGCAGATGCATGACAGGACACACGGGCTGCGAGGTGCTGCCGAACAGTTGCAGGAGAGGAGGCAGAGCGCAGCAGCTTGCATGCGCAGACCCGGCAGTCCTCACAGTCCTCACAGAGTGGCCCGGCCGGCCAACCAGCATGAAACATGCACACGCGCTTCCTCCCATGCTTGTTACACGCATGCACGCAGGGGGTGCGCGCGTCCTGCACAATCACCGAGGCGCTGCCAGCGGCCGCCCCCGGCGGGCTCGCCGAGCGCCTGCCGTCGACCGGCGCGGCCGCTGCGCTCAGGGCGGCACCCGCATGCGCAGCGGCCGCCGCAGGTTGGCTGGCCGGCGCCGTGGCATGCAACCCTGCTCGCTCTGTGCGCGCCTCCGCGCGCGACCGGGCGTTCGTTGCGGCTGCCGGGGCTGCGCCGGCTGCAGCTGATCGAGCTGGTGCGGCGCGAGGCGCTACATGGAGGCCGGCGGTTGCGGCGGCGGACCCTGCGTCCATGCGAGGGCGCGGTCTGGGCGCGGGCGCGCCCGCGGGCGCGCCGAGCGGCAGCAGCGCAGGCTCAGCGGCCCCCGCGCCCCATGCGCCGCCGGTGCGCCGGATGGTCGCCGCTGAGTGCCATGAGCCGTGCGCGGCGGGGGGGCGCGCAGTGCCCAGCGGCAGGCCGCTGCCGTCGCTGACGCTGCCTGCTGGCAGGCTGTCCGATACTGTGATGGGGGAGAGAGCTGGCGTGGCTGAGCGGACGCCCGCATGCCATGCGCTGCGGACGGCAGGCGCATGTGCTGCGGCCGGTGCAGGGTGGCCTCCGCTGCCGGCGCCGCCGGCGCCGGCAGACAGAGCTGCGAGCGCTGCCAGGTCGCCGTCAGCGAGGCCGCCAGTCGCCGGCCCAGCGCCGGTGCCTTCTCGCGCACGGCGCGCCTCTGCTCGCTGCAGCAGGCCGCGCCTCGCACACGCTTCGCCTGGCGCCCAGGAACAGCATGGAGGTCCAGCTCTGGCGCCTTGGTGGCAGAGCAGGGTAGGCAGCTAGGAAGCATGGCCATGCAGCACTCTTGAACGTCTCATGCGCTGCCTCGCAGCAGCTCACCAGGTGCGCGCAGCGCACACGAGCCTCGCTGCAGGCTGCCTTCCTCGGCCAGACAGCGCGTTGCCAGCACAGAAATACATATCACAGCCGCCGCTACGACGGCACGCATTTCTGAGTGGACGTGGGCAAGTCCCAGAGGCCCGGCGCTGACGTGGACTCCTTGCTGGGCAGCGAGTGCACAGACTCCCACATTCCACCATCGGTTTGTCCAAGGCTGCCTGAGCTGGCCTAAGCCCTGCCTAAGCCCTGAAATTACTGACGCTCTTGTGGGCAGCTTAAGAGAGCCGGCTCAGGCTGTCAGAGTGTCTTTTTTTGGTCCCCTAGAACCTCGGCAATCCACCAGATGCACCGCACGTGTGCTGCTCTGCACCCAGGCGGCCACTGCTCTGACTGGCGCTACGCAAATGCTCTTGCAGCGCACACAATGATCGTCTGTTGTACTGTCTGCAGCGCGTATCAACACCTCGCTGCCAAGGCAGGCTCTGCGGCAAGCGGACGCGTGTCCGGCGTGAGCGGCTCACAGGCATGCATCTTGATGTTGGGACTCTATGGTGGCTGAGCACTTGCCCGTACTATCGCTAAGACAGTCTACTATTGCAGGCGCTTTGGTGTGTGCCGGCGGGAGGCAACCAGACAAACAGAAGCGCACACAGAAAGCGACTGACCAGCTCATCATTTTTGGCGCTGGTGCGCCACCGCTGTGTCTTGACTCACCAAACCAACCCATGTTGAGTGGTCGCTGCCAGCAGCATGTCACGCGTGTCATCAACTTGATGGTCAAAACGCGTTAACGCCGTGGTACTTATTGCCTGCCGCGGTTGGAGCGCAGGCGCGGGCCTGTCGGTGGCGTTGACGCTCCTGCTTCGGCTGGGGCGCTCTGGTGCTCTTGTAGAAGCGCTCTCCCCAGACGGCGTGCCGCTGCGCTTGGGCGACCTGGGAATAGGTGCTCCGCTCTGCCTTCTGCAGCTTGGAGCAGTGCGTGAAGCCCGTGCAGTGTTCCTGGCGCAGCAGCGCAAAGCGCAGCGTGACAGTAACAGTGTCGCACATCTTTGCTCTGAAGGTGACGCGGCGGGCGGCGTGCTTTGGGCGGTTGCGCTGTACTATTGCAGCCCGCTGCAGCTGCTGCTGCTCTTCCTGGGACGCTTCGAGACCGCGCGCCCGTCCGACCGCGTCCTGCGCTTGCTCGGCCGCGCCGCGGGCCTCAGGCGCGCCTGCGCCCGCAGAAGTCTGATGAATACTTCAGAACCAGCTCTACATCATGGCCGCGCTGCAAAGTGTGCATCGTCTCACTCTCTTTCGTACCCTTCAACTCAGTTTCCAACACTGATGCCCCATACAATGAGTGCCTGTGCGCTTCACGGTGCGCGTCTCAACATGCAGTGACAAGCTCTCTCATATGCAGCTCCTTGAGTCGGAGGGCTGCCGCCTAATGTGGCTGCGGGCGCGCAGCGTCGATGACCCTACCTATGCGGCGCCGGCATGGGCGCGTGCGGCCGGCGTCGTGGTGTTTGCAGGCGCTGGCGCGGGGGTGGCGTGGGCCCTGCAGGCGTCGCTGGGCGACTCAACTTGGAGCGTCAGCACCGGCATCGGCGCCTGCCTGGCAGCAGCCGTGTATGAGGCGCGGCCCTGCGATTTTTGAGGACCTTGCCGCTGGGGCAGCACCAGCACTGCAGCACTGCAGTACTCTGAGCATCCCTCAACAGCAGCTTGTTACCATTGTGGCATGCCGAGAGCTGCATAGCAAGTCGTGCGCAGTGCCTCAGGAGTCCGCATCATGGAGCAGTGTCCATGCAGTGCAGGCTGCGGGTACTCTTTGATATATCATTGGGAGTTACTGATTGCTGGCCGTTCCAGGTCGGGAGGCCAACGCGGCTGAACACAGACGAGGCAGAAGAGCTGGAGTCGCAATGGCAAGATTTCGGTGCGGTTTTGCCTGCATGACGCAGTTCACACCCATGAAGATCGATGTCGAGTTGTAAGTACAGGTCGCCTCGTGCTCAGGCAACACTGAAGCTGGTGCTGTGAGTGCGCTGCTGTGTACATGCAGGCCTGCTGATGTGCTGACGGTGGTCCTCATGCACGCGTGCTGCTAACATCAACCTGACTCTTGCGCAGCACGCTTCGCGAACGAGCGCCTGCAGCGCAGCGGGCGCTGTCACGAGAGCGAGCTGCGCGCCGCGCTGGGCCGGGCGCTGCCGCGCTATCGTGGCGCGGGCGCAATGCCGGACGGCCGGCTGCGCGACCTGGTTCGGGCGTGGTGCGGCTCCGCGCTAGTGGTCCGGGGAGGCTGATGGAAGGGAGGGACCTGCTCCGTACACATGCTGTAGCCTGTGTGGTGGCCGTCGCCTTGAGCTACTGCCATGGATCTCGCTGCGCGGCATGCTCATGTTCATACCCTGACTGTCGAGTCAAGTCCCGCTAGGGCCGCCACTACACCCGCGCTGCGACCTGCACTCGCAGTGCGGCGTGCTAGAGCAGAGCAGCACTCTGCGTGCTGCCTGCCAGCGTTGGACTGTTGCGTGCTCCACGGTGCAGGCACAGCGGCTGTGACCTGACCCTGCGCAGCAGTGAGCGACACGCGCGTCCCGGTGCAGGCACAATGGCGCGGATCGCACGCCCAGCGGCTACTACCGCAACCTGAGCGTGCGGCAGCGCGTGGACCCGTTCACGGGCGAGGTGACGGGGTCGCCGCCGCCGGCCGCTAGCGCACGGGTCAGCGCGGGGGAGAGGAGCGTGGGTTAAGGCCACAGCTGTGATCATGCTTGTATCCCGCATGGTTGGAAGCAAGCAAGTAAATTCTATCACCATGGTGTAGTGTGGTCGCCGACACGCTTTGGCTCGTCCTGTGGTGCTGCCCCTGCTCAGTCTTCCTTTTCCTTTTCCACACCTAATCACGCCATGGTCTGCTCGTCAGCGCTGCTGAGTGATCACAGAAGAGAGACACCAGACGTCGCATGCGCAGCTTTTGGTAAACCAGCCATGGGAAGTCTGCCAAGTGGCACGTAGCCAGGTTGCTAGAATGCCTAAGTCGTGCCATTTGTTCACAGAAGGGCTGCAGCCAGCCAGTCGCTAAGCAGACCAGAGGGCTTCTCTCACAAAAACCAAGTGCGAAAGCACAGCACTAAGAAGCCTTCCACAAAATTAACTTTCCATGACCGGACACGCGCCCCTCCGCAGCCGTCGCCGGTCACTCACGTCGCGTAATGGAAAGCATGCTGTCAGTGTGCGGCAGCTGCAGAGGAGACAGGACGAAAGCATGGCAAAGCACCTAGGCTGCAGACGCCGCAGGAAGGAATACCCCTCTCTCCAACACACCTGCGGTTGCCTCCCGCGGGGCAGCCGGTCGGCTCTGGCCTGCAGCGCTAAAGTCCGCCGCAGGCTGCGCCACCAGGCGCGCGACCAGCGGGTCCAGGCAACCCGCCATGAGCTCCATGCCCGCGGCGTTGGGGTGCAGGCCGTCGGGCATGAGGCCCTGCCCGCATGGCATGCCTGGTGTAAGCACTGTGTGACAGCACGGGAAGCCAGGCATCTGTAAGCCGGAAAAATAAGACACTGTTCCGCATGCACAACGCTGCAACGTGGGTGCACAGCGCTGGACAGCACAGGAGGAGGCGCGGGCTCACCATACTGTGACAGCTGTACCAGACAAGCAGTCTGATGCACGATTCAGCACCACAGGACAAGCAGAGCGGCAGCCCGAGCAGCGGGTAGCGTGCCTGCGCAATCGCCGCCCCAGCCCCGGCGCGCTCCACGAACGCGGTGCCGCAGTCGACGTAGTGCACGCCGGCGCCCGCCTCGGCCAGCGCCGCAAAGCCGGCGTTGACGGCGCGCAGGGCGGCCGTGCCCCGGTTGGGCCAGGCGAAGCGCAGGTAGGGCAGCAGGTCCATGCCGCGCGGCAGCAGCGCCTGCAGGACGATGTGCGCGCGCGGCAGGCCCGCGCGCAGCGCGCGCAGCACCGCCGCGGTCCTGCGGCGGCCCAGCGGGGCAGCCCCTGTCATGCAGGCGCCTCGCCCCTCCTGCACGGGTGCAAGAAGGCGGAGCAGCAAATGCACCCACAGCAGGTGCGTGCGCGGCAGCAGGTGCGCAGCACACCCCGCACCGCGGCCACCAAGCGGTGATCCGGCTGTTTGGCAGGAGGCTTCAGCAAAGCTGGATCCTCCTGCCAAGCATGCACTGCCAAGCATCCACAGCAACAGCAGCTGATACTGCGGGCTGTGTCCATGCCCGCACCGCTGCACGATGCCGGGCGCAGCTTCGAGAAGCTCGCTCGCATTGCGGTGGCAGTCAGCCGCGCCCAGGTCGTTTGTGCCGATCAGCACGAAGACCACACGCGGCGCTTTGCCCCCATCCTTCCCTGAGCTCAGCTCTGTGTCCTCCGAGACTGGCAGCTCCCCGTGCAGCAGGCGCCACCACAGGTTGCCGATCTGGTCGCCTGCGCGCCGCATGCGCAGGCGCACCCTCCAGTGGCCTTCTGACAGATCTACACCGTGGTGACGGTACGCTGCCGGTGAAGCAGTAATGCATCCGCTGCGCAGGTTGTGTACACGTACAGGAAGCATGAGCACGCAATCAGAATACAGTGAGATACATCTGTGTACAGGCTGCCACATGAAGCTTGGAGCAGACTGAATGTAACATGTCGGTTCAGATGAAATAAAGAGATGATGCATTAACTTGCTTTAACCATGGGCAAGAGTCAGCTTTGTTTGTACGCATGCATGCAACACAGGCCATCCAGCGACAGGAGATAAGGCGAGTCTATGTGTGCGCGCCAGCGATGGCGAGCACGGCAGAGTTGTACGTGCCAAAGTGCTTGCGGTAGACGGCCGCAATCCCGCGCCCGCCCGGCCAGGGTCGGCCAACCGATGTGCCCAGCCAGTTCTCTGTGATGGAGTCCCCGTAAAATACGAGGTCCAGGCCCTGCCACGACACGGCGCGCAGGTTGGCAGACCTGGCCTTGTTGCTCAGTAAAGCTTACCTCGAACTAAGGTGGCCATGGTTAGACAGAAGCAGCAGGGCCACAAGGTACCCCCGGACAGCCTGCTGCTGCGCACCTGACCAGCCTCAGCATCGGCGACCTCCTTTGCCAGCGACTCGTGGTATGTGCGCCACAGCAGCCCGAAGGTACCACCCCCTGGCTCGGGGCGCTGCACCACGCCAGGACAGTCGCGCAGCAGCACGTAGACCAGCAGCAGGGCCGCAGCTATCAAGCTGAGGGTGGCACCGGGGTGGGCCATCAGCACTCGCTTCTGCCTCACCAGCAGGGCATGCCTGGAGCCTGCTGGCCCACTGGGGCGCCCTGTCGGGTGTGCTGCCTCAACTGAAAGAGCCCACCCGCAGCGTCGAATAGCTTGGTCGCCAAGACAAGCTGTGCTGGAACCAGTGCACCGACAAGCACTGCTGTTCGTTTGGCCTCACTGTATGTTGCGCAGATAAGAGTCTAAGCCCTGCTGCATGAGGAGGCAACGCAGATGCACACCGCTGAGACAAGTAACTCCTCTGGTGTTGCCTCTTTCTATGATGGAAATTAATGCTGCAGTTGCTGGCAGCCAAGCTGGGCTATTCAAGCGGCCAGCGTCCAACGTGGGCCGGCTGAGCGACCCGAGGCGATGATACAGAATGAGTAAAAAAAAACCGTGTATCAGCCAACTTAACAGCCTCTCAACATGCGCTGCATGGCAGCAGCAGCGGGCATGGAAGACCCAGGCCTTTGAGAGGGTGTATGCCAGGCACTGGTACTGCCCGGGGGTGTGAGGAACGAGGAGCATCCTTGCTGCCATGTGCAAAGCTTGAGAAGGTAGAGAGTGAAGAGGAGCACTCAAGCTGCCCAGCTCTGCAGCTAGCAAGCATGACGATCCCATGAGTCTCAGCATGCAGACGCAACGCCTTGCTTGCACCACTCACAAGGCGCTGCAAGCACTCAGGTTACCTCAGTGCGCATGCACAATCTCCAGGGCGAGGCATTGGCAGCGATGCAGCGCTTTGCGCAAGGTGCAACGCTTGCGAAGGCCAGCACGCTTGCACGCCCGTGCAAACAGCGCAAACCAGAGCGCCGACGCACAGCTCACTGCAGGAGAGGGCGGCGCTGGTGAGCGCGCTTCCAGCGGGACGGTTGCTGACCATCTCTGACTGCGCTGCACCTCGACCCTTACTAACAGTCACCTTGTGTGCTCTGTGCTGCGCAGACCAGCAGCAGAGCGTGCTGAGGCAGCTGTTGCCCGGCCTGACACTGGCCGGCGGTCTGGCTGTGCTCGCCGCCCTGTGCGCGGTGCTGCCACCGCTCCCCGGCATGCCGCCAGGCGCACCTGCGCTCGCCTTTGCGGGGTTCCTGCGCCTGCGGCTACCGCGGCGAGGGCTGCAGCCCGGCAAGCCGGCTGCAGAGGGTGCCAGCGGCGCGGGAGGGGCCGGCCCGCGCTTACCAGTGCACAGGGCGAGGCTGGCCAGCAGCGGCCGGTGCAGGGATCATATGCGCGCCTCCGAGCGAGCTGTGGGCGGCAGCCGGCTTGCAGCCGAGGGTCCCGCCGGGAGCGGCAGTGGCCCCGCGGGCAGCGGCGACTCGGGGCTGCTCGCAGCGGTGAACGCCCCTTGCCTGACGTCCGATTTTTCCCCCTTTCCTCAATTTGTTTTATTGCTTTGCTTCCAGGTAAAAGCATGCGAAGCATAGATCAAGGTGTTCCACCAGTGGCACACTTGCATAAGTGAATCAGCATACAGACACGCTTGCTTTGCCTTGTCTAACAACAGGCACCGTCCAGCTGGTTCTCAAGCCAGAGCAGGTGTTGGGCAACAGCCAGCTTCACCGACCCACGCATGTAGCCATTGCTCGTGCTGGATAGCAGCGCATATGAGAGTCTGCTGGGTGGGCGCCGGCGGCGAGCGCTCCCGCGCACCGCGCAGGTGATGGGCGAGAAGTCGCTGCGCAAGGGCGAGGCCGCAAGCGGCTACCGGCGGCAGCGCTCCGACGGCCGCAAGGAGCACTCGCGCGAGGACCTGGCCGGCGGCGGCGCGGGCCTGGACGGCAAGGACGACGCGGACGGCGACGACCCGGCGCGCTCGAGCATGATGGACTCGGTCGGCGACGCGATCGAGGACGCGCTGGGCGAGCTGTCGCGCGTGGACACGGCGGCCTCCGTCTGGCTGCCCAACCGCAGCGCCAACTTCCAGTACTACAAGGCGCGCCAAGCAAGCGGCATGTATGCGGCATGTAGTTGTGCATGCAAGCCATGCAAGCCAGGTAAGCCATGCAAGCGGCATGATATTGTGCGTGCAAGCGGCTGCTGCTGCGCTTTGTTCTGGTTCTGCTTAGGAGACAGCGACGTTGTGCGCTTGCGGGCCGCAGCCGTCAAACACGCCGACCGTGCGGATCGGCAGCGCGGCGGTGACGCTGTCGGGGCGCGTGTGGCGCATCGTGCTGACCATCCTGCGCCTGCCCATGGAGCTGCTGTCCCTGGCGTCCTTCAAGGCGCAGCAGGTGCGCACGCGTGCCCGGCCCCGCCCGGACCAGTCGCCCATCCACGCGCTGCAGCAAAGCCTGTGCATTTAGATTGCCTGATAGACATCACCGCTGCATGCACGGGAGCGCGCAGCCCCAGGCAATGCGATGTGCGCATGCAACACATGAGCCTGTGAGCCAGCCCATGACCTCAGAATTTGCCGCTCTACATGTGAAGAAGCCGACATGGCCCAGGCGGGCGCGGGCAGGCGAGCGGTGCACCCGCGCGTGCAGATGATCAACATAGGGTCATAGGGTACATCAACAGAGCGTAAGTTGTGAGCACAGGGTAGGTGATCAGCACAGGGCAGCGATGCGCGCAGGTCATGCTGGGCTCCACGCTGACCAAGCTGATCTCAGTGTTTGCGGTTGGGCTGCCGCTGTGCCTGCTCGGCGGGCTGGCCTACAGCGTCGCGTCCGGCAAGTCGCTGCTGCAGGGCTGCCTGCAGGCGTATGCCGCGCTCTACAAGATCCCAGGTCGGTTCCTGGTCACCCTGCAGGGACCCACACACTTCCACTATATGCATGTATGTGGAGCCCTGCATTTGGGCAGCCGACAGCGCTGGCAGCGCGCACTGTTGCAAGCCCAATGACTCTGCAAGGAGTTGCTGCGGCGTAGTATCTGCAGCACAATGTCCGTACCTGCGGACTCTGGCGGTGCACCGCGAGCGGGCGGGCCCTGGGCGGTGCTGGCCAAGTCACAGGTTGCACGTTCACCTGTCTGTTTTGGTGCAGCGCTCCTGACCTACCCGGGCAGACACATGCTTGATTCTACATGTGCCCTGAAGCAGAGTCTGCTGTTTCGGCAGGCTGCACCGTGCTGGGCGAGACCAACGCCCTCACCGCGAATGTCATGAATGTTCTGTGGTGAGCTCCCAGTCTGCAGCGTGGCACAGGAGCCTGTGTCGCAGAAGTGCAAAGCACCATTTTCTGTTCAGCCATGTATTTATATCTTAAATGTAGCTAACCTGTAGGCCCATGCTTTGGTTACTTGTGCAGGCGCATGATGCTGCTGCTGCTGCACAGTCTCCCCTCTGGCGCGCAGGCTGATCGGGACGTTCACCTTTGCCATCGTGCTGGGTGTGGTGACAGAGGACATCACCAACACCGTGCTGGTGCGCGTCAGCTTCTACAACCACCTTGTTTTTGTGGAACCGTCCTGATACCACCATTGGAGCACACAAGATTCGAGTTGCTGCACGGTAGCACAACACAGGCCTGTAAATCTTAGTGCCCCGTGTCGTGTTATCACCTGCGAGGTGGCCACAGCCATAAGGCCATGCTTCTTTGCACGGTGCAAGGCATGTGTGAACTGATCTGCGGTGTGCATGCGCGCAGGCCATCCGCAGCGGGTGCGTTGCTTCCGACCCTGCTTTGCCTGCATTGTAGTGTGCTTGACCTGTTTCTGATTTAGATGCATTATGGGTGCACACGACCTGGGGCAGTGCGCATGCATGCCGTCCTGGTCTCTAACCTGCATCGGCAGGCAGGAGACGGCTGCCGCTAAGCACGCCGGCAGGCAGGTCGGCGCATGGGCGGGCGCACGAGAGCAACAGGCAGGCAGGCAGGCAGCGCGGTGCCCGGGCCCGCGCGTGTGAAGCACGGGCAGGCAGGCAGCTCGCTGCGCCGGCCCCGGCGCGCTGGAGGCGCGCGCGCGCGCGCGCGCAGGAACTACCAGGTGGTGGCCGCCAACCACACGCTGGTGCTCAACTGGAATGCGCAGACGGTGCCGCTGCTGCGCCAGATCGCCATCAACCGCGCCGAGCGCGGCGAGGGCGTCTACTCCGGGTGCGCGCGCGGGGCCGGGCCTGGCGGCGCCTGGCAGTGCGGCGCATCTGCCTGAGCTGCAGCCCAGTGCGGGGTCACGGCAGTGAACGTGCTTGATTGAGGGGACAGGGGAAAGGCACGCACCCGGCACCGCACTGTGGTTCAGTGCTGACAGTCAACCTCGGCTGAGCACGGGGTGCAGTGCGTATACAAGCACTTTGACACTTGTGTCACAGGCTGGCTGCTTTTTCACTGCTCGCGGACAGTCCGTCCCTACACGGTGCACCTCTGCAGCATGACAGCGCTGGGTCACGGCCCGCGGCAGTGCTCGCCCCAGCGCGGCTGCGCGCAGTGCTCATCATGAGTGCTGGCGGAGCACGAGAAGACCGTCCACTTGGGTCAGGGTAGGTCAGGTAGGGTTAGGGCTGCTGTTGATAAATGTGGCAGCGTGCAGGCCCGTTGTGGTGCTGGCAGAGCGCGACAAGACGGACATGGACGGCGAGCTGCGCCGCGAGCTGGGCAAGGACTCGGCGCTGGAGTGGCACACGCGCTGCGGCGCGCCGCACAGCATCGCCGACCTGGAGCGCGTCGGCGCGGGCCAGGCCCGCACCATCATTCTTATGCACCCCGAGGTCGGCGTCAGCAATGAGGCGCGCCGGCCACGTCGCCCCAGCTCCGTCCCGAGTCCTCGCTGAAACCAAGGTTGCACTTGCTAGCAAGGCCTGCCTTTCACTGTCTCTTGAACGCTGTGATGTCAATTGTCTGCTTATCTTATGACGCGCCGCAAGTACCCTCGTGCTGCAATTTTCCTGATTGCCAACGTTTAGTGACAGCGGCCTGTCTTGCTTACGAACAAGTCTAACGAGGCACGCCAAGCGCTGGTGACAAACGTTGTTTGTGTTTGATGTTGCTTCCGTTGTATTTGATGTCGTGCGCAAGGGTGCACAGCGCAGAGCGCAAAGCCGATGCGGGCGCAAGGGTGCGCAGCCCAGAGCGCAGAGCCGATGCGGGCGCGCTCGTGCAGGCGGGCAGCGGCGAGGGCAAGAAGCAGGTGGCGGCGATGCTGGGCGTGCAGACGCTGCGCGCGTCGACGCGCCCGCGGCCCTTCCTGCGCCTCAGCCCGCAGCACCTGGCTGTGCAGGCGCGCCCCCGGCAGCCGCGCAGTCACAGACAGGCTTCCTGTGCTTGCCTTCCGCTCATCTACAACAAAACACTCACATGCAAGAGAAACAAGGCACTCACTAGGATGTTGCGACATATGAGCGGCACCTGCATGCATGCCTTGAGCAGGCAGCGAGGAGATATCCAGCAGGGTGCGGCCAGCCCCTCAAACGCTCAGTTGTATATCGTGGCATGGCAGAGCAGCCGCAGCCGCGTGAGCCCGCCGCGGCCGCGCGCAGGCGCCGGAGGGCAAGGGCGAGGGCCAGCTGTTTGCGGCCGTCAAGCGCATCATGAAGTCGTCTGCGCAGAAGCTGGCGCTGACGCAGCTCTCCGGCGGGCGCGACATGAGCATGCTGCTTGCGCAGAGCGCCGTGTCGGTGCGCGCCGCCTGCGGGCAGGCCCCGTGCGCGATGCAGGCCTGGCGCGTACACTGCAGGACGGTTCTCTCCTGTGCAACGTCGGCAACTTTGCCTCTCCCATACGGCCAGTTTAGGAGCCGCAGCACACCGCCAAGGAAAGGTGGGCACCCTTGACCGGGAACTGACACATTGGCGGCCTGGGGCGCAGCCCGGCATCGCGAGCGTGTACTCCTCCATCGTGCAGCAGACCACCTCAGGCGTGGAGTTTTACATCCGCGCCTTCCCGGAGCTGGAGGGGCTGACGTACGGCGCCGCGCGCCGCGCCTTTCCGGTTCCAGCCCCCGCCATGGCGATGTGGCCTCACCATACTTGAGGCATTGAATATGCGGCGCAGACTGTGCAAGCACCCCGGACGTGTTAAGGTCAGAGGTCCGCATGGTGTGAGAGGCAAACTGACGCTGACAGGGTTTCCAAGCGCGCAAGCCCTGCGAGCAATGGCAGCGGCCTTACGGTAACCCTGCATGTTGCGTGCAGAACGCCGCGGTCGTCGGCTACCGCTCAAAGGAGAACAGCGGCGCACTGCACATGAACCCGGGCGACGATGACGTCCTGGGGCCCGGCGACTCCATCGTCGCGCTTGCAGAGACTGGTGCGGAGTCCAGTTGCGCAAGGTGTGGGGTGCCTGGCACCGAGGGTGCAAGAGATGAACCTACATAGCCGTGCTGGTGCACATGGTGCGAGCAGTACATCATGAATGCAGTTGTGATTTGAACAGTTGCTGCATGAAGTGCGCTCGCATGTCATCGTCGGTGAGTGCACATGTACTTCTTGCCCGAGTGTGTTTGCATAGTGCACGAGGCTTCTCAGCGCGCCTGGCGCTGCGTCCAGAGCGCGGCCAGTGACACGCATGCACTGATCGTCCGCCAGGCTTCTTCAAGCCGCGCGTGCCCAAGCGCGACACGGACGAGCACCGGCGGCTGGGCACTGCGCCGCCGCCGCCCGAGGGCCTGCAGCCCGAGCAGCCGCCGCTGCACCCCGGCTCGCAGCGCGGCGGCGGCGGCGACGGCGACGGCGGCAGCGACGGCCGGCCGCTCACGGCCGGCGGCGAGGGCAAGGGCGGCATCACGCCCGACGGCGGCGCGGTCATCGGCAGCACCGCCAAGAACGTGGGCGCCAAGGCGCTGGTCGTGGCCTGGTGGGGCGACCGCGACATCGGCATCCTCGCGCGCGCGCTGGCCACGTTTGCGCCGCGCGGCAGCCGCATCTCCGTCGTCGCGCAGGCCAAGCCGGATGTGCGCGGCAACGCGCGGCCGGCCTGCGGGCGCCGTCTTTGCGCGCTGCCTGCTTGCGAAGCGCAGGCAACTATGGTACACGTGCACCTGAACGGTCGCGAAGTTGGTGGGCTGCACTGCTGGACCGCCATCAGGTCTCATCCTGGGTGGCCTTAACAGGGCCGCCCAGCAGTCCGGGGCAGCTGCCTGGCTGCGTAGGGAGCTGGGTCACCCAGAACGGAAGATGACGAGGAGGCTGGGATGCCACGGCCGCGGCAGGCGCGCGGCAAGCGCAGCCGCGCGCAGGGCGCCGCATGCACCCGTCCTGCCACCGCGCGCAGGGCTTCCCGGACCGGCAGGAGCTGGGCGGCGGCGTGCGCTTTGCGTTCCTGGAGGGCGACCCTGCGGACCTGACGGCGCTGCGCAAGGCCGACGTGGGCACCGCGGCCGCGGTCGTCGTGGCCGGCCTCAACGAGCGCGGCGCCAAGGAGGCCGATGCGCTCGTGCTCACCACGATGCTGCTGGTGCAGGTGCGCGCGGCTGGCCAGTTCTCCAATGGCCATATTATGTAGCTCTGTGCTTTGGGCCTGCACTCCCCTGCAGCAACAGTGCGATTGCATCACGTCACTGCATGAGGTCTTGGTGTGCGGGCGGCTATGCAGCAGTTTCATGTCCATGTGCACTACTTGGGCCAGGCTCCTTCACGCTTAGTCTGCATCTTAACCTCCTGCTGCAATCAGTGCAGGTAGACAACATGAGAGTCTACTAAGTTAGTCATTGAGTGTTTCACATAACATGTGAGGGCACCTATGCTGGTGAACTGCATCCCACCAGCTGTGTGTGCCGGGGGTGCGCAGGAGCTGGCGGGTGCGGCTGGGCGTGACGCTAGCAACCCTGCGCACGTTGTTGGCACGGTGCGCCCGCGCGAGCCGCTGCTACATGTCAAGGCTGCTGTGCTACAGAAGCCTGCAAACTTCTGCATGCTTCTATGCTGCTCTTGTGGGATGCATTAATGAGATGTGAGCACGCCTAGCGGTCTATCCTCCCGCACACCCCATGCCCGGGAGTGCGCTGCATTCCTGTTGGTCAGCAGGGCGGCCGAGCTAGGCAGGCTGGCAGGGTACAGGAAGTAGTCGGCGGGCAGCGCCGTCGCTCTGCGTCAGCATGGCGCGACTGTTGCGGCAGGCGCGGCGTGTAGCCCGCTGCGGCAGATTTGGTAGCCAGGTCGGCAGAGATCGTCGTCGACTCCCTGCTGGATCTGAGAAAGGGGAAGCCTGGAATGTGGTTTAACAGAGATGCTCATGTATGGCGCCGCTGCGGCAGGTGCGGCAGCCGGAGACGGTGGAGGTGGCCAACTTCCTGCTGGACCGCATGGGCCGCGGCGCGGTCAGCGCGGAGCTGCTGCAGCCCGACGAGCTGGTGGCGGCCATCATCGCGCAGGCGGGCGCCCGCGCCGGGAGGGCCTGGTTGAGCTTGATTAACAAAGTCAACACTTCCCTCACACAATAAATAAGCAGTGAAAGTTATATCACAGCTGCTAGACACAAGAAGAAAACTGCCTTATGTCATGTTATCGTGCTGGCAGGCATGCATGTGAATGGGGAATCAGCCACTGTGCCCAGAAGCCCACTCGCCCCTGTTGCGCTGACAGAGCTGCAAGAAGCTCGAGCTGCAGCGGTGCTCACCCCGGGTGCGCACCCCATTGGCAACAGAGCCTGCTTCCCAAAGCCTGTTTGCGCTGCGAGCGGAAACAGGGTCTGAAGCGCGCAGGTCGCGGCGGAGCCAGCAATGGGCAGCCTGCTGTCGGGCTTCATCTACGCGGCCAATGGTGCTGGCCCTGCTGTGGCCGGGCTGCTGAAGTTGCCCCCCTCGTCTTGCCACCAGCAAGCCCGTGCAAACCTGTGCAATGCCAGCACACAGCGGAGGCAGCGGTGGGATGCAATGGTATTGGCTATTTCCTGTCCGACAGTCGCAGCATGTGACATGTGTATGTTGGGGTTGCCAACGCTGCTTGGCCATGATCAAACAAAGCAGTACTTCAAAAAAAATTACAATGCCTGTCATGTCAACCCGAATTGGTTATGACCGAGTAGAACAGTGCTTCAGTGCAGGCCCGGTGCCTGTCATGCGTACCTGAGCGAGCCGCTCGTGAACGTGCCCTGTGCTGGGGCGGGCAGGCCAGGAGATCTACCTGCGCCGCCCGGACGCGTACCGCCTGGTCGGCTGCACGGCGGCCTTCGAGCAGGTGGCGGACCTTGTTCGCACGCAGGAGCGCCCCGAGACTGCGATCGGCTACATCACGCAGGCGCGTTCCTGCGCGCCTGCGAGACCCGTGCGCCGCTGCACTGTCAGGCGGCGCTGCGTCATGAGCGGGCCTGAGTCACGCCGACGCTGGCCTGTCGGGTAATATACCAGGCATAGCCGCCTGGGTGCTGCCATGTTGTCATGGTGTCATAGTGGTCTGTAGTGCGGGTGCGGGGTCAGGCTTGGTCATGCAGATATGCCACTTTCATGTCTGTTGGGTGATGCAATGGTAATCCTTGCATATCTGGCGGCGCGCAGGAGGGCGCAATGCGGCTGGCACCGCGAGCTGCCAACCAGCACAAGTACAAGCACAATGACCGCATCGTTGTCATCGCCAATGCGGACACCTGATGGTCTCTTTCTCAGCGGGAAGGGTAGGAGGTTTCAGCGGTTTGACATCCACCCATACCTCTGCATGGTAAGTAGTGCGTTGCACATGGCTAAGCGCTCCTGCGTTGCAGAGACCGTTTAAACTCTGTTTTCTGTCATGTTGTGCTTGCAGCCAGCATTTGTCCAGCCTGATACGCTTGAACTTGATGATCCCCCGGGATGTATGCTGCAAAGAGCCAATGGAATTGAAACACCATGCACAGGGTAGAGCAGTCCCCCACTCCTGCATTGAGGGTGCACTGACAGGCTGCCTGAGCGACACAATTGGTACACACATGGCAGTTACTGCGTCTGCTATGGCAAATGCGCAGTGCTGGCATTCTTTTGAGGTCGTTTGCACTTCATGGGGTCTAGTGCAGACAAAGCACATTGGCATGCTCACCCGTGGGTGTTGGATGCATGTGCTCCAGGCCGCTTGATCTTAGTGCTTGCCCTTTTTTGTTTTTCATGTGGGTGTATTGTGTTTTGACTGCAGTTCTTTGACGGCTGGGTGGGTCAAGGACTGAGGAGGAAATTGGCCCCTTGCACTTTTTATAGCAAGTCGCTGGCCACTGATCTCCTCATAGCGTGTAGAACTGACGCAGTGGGCATGCCAGCTCAAAGACATGTGCAGCACAGCACTGACAAGCACAGCTGCGTTGATGCCCTACGCCTCTGTGCTCAGTCGAGGAGCGGCTGGTGGCCGCTTTGCAGGTCTTACAGCTACCGGCTCTGACTCCGTAGCAGCCACTGCGGCGCCAATCCCAGCAGCCTCTGCTGTGCATGTTTTGCGCTTGCGTGCTTGTTTCCGCCCTTCCTGCTCCCTCGCTGCATGCCGCTCTGGCAGCTTCCGCCGCATCTCTGCCACCTGCACGCTCGCATGAAGCAGCTCACCTGCTTTGGAGCACAATGGTTGCAGGGAGTCACCTGGAAGCAAGGATACCATCCTGGAACCTTGCTACCAAGCCAACTCAGCGTGTGCTCTGCTGCATGCCATTCAACATTGAAAGTATGGTAAGCAGCGGTCGGCCAAGTACCATCACTACAAGCGTGCAGCACAATGACTCTTGTCATTGACTGCATGCAGGACGGCGCGGCGTGCCTCTTTGGGTGCGCCATTGAGCAGAACCGCCTCGTCTGCGGCGAAGGCGGCGCCGCAGACGGGGCATGCGCTGCTGCCTACCTGCACCCCAGAGATGCGCCAGCTTTTGCTACCCAGGCATCAGTGTGGGCATCAGTGTGAGTCTCAGCTACTCCAGGTGGCAGCCCCCTCCATCTCGGCCGAATGGCCCACGCTTGTCAGAGAGCATGCAGCAAACATGCCTGCAGCGCTCTCATCTTTGCTCATGCGGGGATCTGCATCCAAGCTGTAAAGACGGTGGACATTCAGGTGCTCCCTGTCATTTATACAAAAAGACATGCTGCCGAGCAAGAACAGGAGAGTGGGCAGCTTTGGCACCTTGACAGTCTCCTGTTGACACGCATGGCATACCCTGCTTACGGGTTTGGAATCACCGAGCGGGGCACACCTGGCACAGAGCGCGCTTGCTCAGCACGTGCCCGCAGCGCTCCAGCGCCACAAAGGGGTAGCCGCGGCCCGCGGCCAGGTCGGTGACGGGGCACGCAAACGCTGCGCCCGTGCCGCCTGCCTCCCGCTCCCGCGCGGCCGGGTGCACAGTGAACACATCCCTGTCACGGACAGCCGCTAAATTCATATGAAACAAAGTCTGCATATGCATCTAGCAACCACAGCCTGCCAGACACGGGGTCTCCGCTGCAATGCTGGAGGCAGGTGCCGCAGCACATTGTGTCCATAAAAGGAGCTGTGCAGATGCCCAGCCGCCGCCGCCTTCACGCAGTAGAGGTGGTGTGCGTGCTCTGGCCTTCAGTCGCTGTGCGTGCTCTGGCCTTTAGTCGCAACCTCCCCCTGTGTCTGTGCGGTGCGGCACGCGGGGCACCTGCGGCTCTGCAGGTGGTCGAACGCGCCGCCGCCCTCGCGCAGCTGGTTGACGTAGCGGTGCTCCGCCTCGGCGCCGGCAAACACGCCGGCGCGCCCCAGCAGGAACTCCAGCACCGCCTGCCTGCGGCACGCGCGCGGCGTGTCAGCGCACAGCGTGTATGCACAACAGCAACAATAGAGTTGTTGCTTGAAGCAGCATCCCAAAGTCAGTGAGTTCCGACTTGTTCAAGTGCAACGCAACGGGACAGAGCACGCTGCCTCAGCGCGTGCAGGGTGGCACATGCATCCAGTCACAGAGCGGGGGGCGTCACCTGTTGAACAAGCTGCCCAGATAGTCGGCGACCAGCGGCGGCTGAAGGCATTCGCTCGTGAGCGCGCAGCAGGTCCACTTGGTGTCCCTGCACAGCCTCACCAACCTGCTTCAGCAGCGCTTCACAAGGTAAGCAGTGCCACGCGTGCGTCCAGGAGAATAGCCCTTCCGGGTCACCTGGAGACTCTTGGGCTGCCCTGCTCTTCTCTATAGAAATGTTGCACAGCAGTGCCGCAGCAGCCACTGTGGACACAGCCTGTATTTTTGACCAGCGTCTTGTTGTTTGCTCTTCAAGCTGCTATGTACAGCGCCACATCCTTCCATTGTGGCCAGCACCTTGTGCTCTGCACGTCCAGCTGCTTCTTCTGATAGGTGGTGGAGGCGCCCACGGCACCCCCCCGCGTGCTCCGCGTGCTGTCCGCGTTGGCCATCCGCCAGCTCTGCCCGCGCAGGATGTCGCTGCGCGTGATGTATGTGCCCCCATCCAGACCCATGTCGCACGGCCCCAGCGCGTTCACGTGCGCCTTACCAAGCACCGGCTGCACACACAAGCCCGACACCAGGAAACGGGTACTCGTGCTGTTTGCAGACGAGGTAATAGACCTGAGCCCACAAGTGTACCAGCACGACGGCAATGGAAGGTGGGTGCCGCTGACGTAGGTGTGTTGCCCTGTTGCCCATCCAGGTCTGGGTCTTGGTGGTGTTACCTGTAACACCTCTGTGTTATGGCAAGCATAACATATACAATAATATATATAGTAAGGAGCTATGGACGGCTGATGTCTTGTGTGTCATGGATGCGCCTGCAGGAAATCATGCGACTGCAGGAATGCATGCGCCTGCAACAATGCATGTTGCTCGTGTGCTTTTGGCACGCCTCTGGACTACGGCCCTCGGCCTTGCTTGATGCAGTTTACAGGCTGGCTTACAGACATGCATGCCCGTCTCGCCCCAGGGCGGCGGCACGCCCACAATTCACCCCAGACAATAGGAAAGGCAACCGCATACACTGCGCCAGCAGCAGCGCCAGCCTGCGCGACAGCGACGCGCAGGTCCGCGCCCGCCGCTTCAGCGCGGCGGCCCGCCCAGCAGCGGGCGCTTGGACGGCGAGGCGGGCGGGGAGCCGCTCGCATCGGAGTCGGTCGCGCCGCTGCCGCCGCCACCCGAGCCGCCCGCGCGCGCCAGCGCCGCCGTCGCCACCTTCGCCAGCTGAACCTGCGCATGCCGCGACCCTCCGTCTAGGGTTTCTGCAGCCCCTCGCGCTGCCGCCGCTGCCTTTGCCCGCTGGCCCTCTGCGCCGGCCTTAGGACACAGCCTTGCTGCAGCTCCAGCGCATGTCGTGCGATGCATGGCACAGGCATGCGCTTGAGAGCAGCCTAGATCTTGCATGCTTCTACTTGCCAGGCCTGCCCACACATGCACCTGCGGGACCGCCATCCTCTGCACAGTCTGGCTTGCAGAGCGAGAGACATCTCTCAGCTAAAAAGTGCTGCCCTTCCTGAACAGCGTGGGGCTGCCAGCGCGCACCCCTCCCACGCCGCCTAGCTTGGCTGTTGCTGTGGGCGCCGCCCGTATGCTGCCTCCAGCGGCTGCTGCACCGTCTCCTGCCCCGCCCGCTCCACCGGTCGCCCTGTAGCGCACGCGCGGCTCTGCATTTTGCATCCGATACAGTACGCAGGTCCAAAACGTTACCATAGCGCATGGTTGCTTTGACCATGCGCTATGGTGAGACTGGGCTCTCATGCACGCGGCCATGCTCTGCAGAGGAGCATGGCTGTGCATACATGCATTGGCCTCGCCGTACCTGGCTGACAGGTGGTGCGCTGCAGGTGACAGCTTCACGGGCACGCGAGGGTGAGGCAGCTTAACAGGCGCACTTCGGCGCTGCGGCAGTTGCCTCGCTGGCGGGCCCAGGTGCGGCAGGGGCGCGGGCGGCGGCGACCCGCGCCGCTGCAATCTGCAAGCACATGTGTGTCACAGTCAGACAGGCGGCGAGGTTGCGCAGAGCTTGTGCAATAACCCGTCACGGTGGTTGCTGACTATTTCATTGCATGATAGAGACGCTTGACATGCAGCATCATGCAGACGCATCATCGCAGGAGCAGTAGCGCTTTGTCGGATGATGGTGAAAACATGACTGCATAATGGTGCTACATGGAATGCATGCCCCATCGCCATGGACTGCATGTGCTAAGCCTGACAGCATCACAAGCCTGATAGCAAAGTCCTGCGGTAATGCACTCTTGCAGCAGGTTATATCTACGGTGTGTTCTCGATGCACGCAATCATGAGGCGCAAGGGCCAAGCACCTCCAGGATGGTGCGCGCTTTGCTGCTGCCGCCGGCATCCGCGGGCGCGCTTGCGGGCTCCGACCTCGCAGAGGCTGCCGGAGCGCCCCCGCGCGTCGCGCTGCGCGTCCGGCCAGCCAGGCCTGACATACGCGCGACCAGCCTGCGTCCCCGCCGCGCGGGCGCGGTGCCGCCGCCACTCCTACGCCAGGCAACCATGAGCTGAGATACATGCAAAGTATGCGTACCACAGCGCCCTATGCTCGCGGCAATTCCCTCATGGCAAGTCATCGCCCAGGGCATACCCCAGGCCACCGTGAGAGCCTATTCCGCAAACACTGTTTGCACGCTGTATGCTGCTTGCTTGCAGCAGCCATGCGTCCGGTGCATGAGCCCCTCTGGTTCAAAGCATGGTCTTGAAGGTGCTGCCCCGGCCTGCTCAGCGGCATGCGCTTACAGCATCGGCATGCCCCTGCAGAGGCTGTAGCGCTCAGGCAGAAGCCGCGGGCGCACGCGTCAGGCGCGGCGGCGACAGGCGCGCGCTTGTAGCGTGCGCGCTTGCGCATGCGCATGGCAACCAGCGCGGCGCCGACGAGCGCCGCCGCGCCGATCACGGCCAGCGCGACGCCGACACCCAGCACGCTGTTGAGCCCCGCGCGGCTGGCCTGGTCCAGCAGCGGCAGGTCGGCGCGCACGTACCGCGCGCACAGCACGCCCGACCTGCCGGTGCCTTGCTAGGGTCAGGGCTAGGGCCTGCAAAACGCTCACTTCCTGCACCGTCGGCAACCTGGAGGGTCCGGTCAGCTGATGGGTCACTGGCGGCACCGGGGACAAGCATGGCCCGCGCGAGTGTGGCGCTGCAGGGTCTGTGGGTGCTGTCAGATGCGAGCCATGCGACTGTTGAGCAGGTTGGTTGACGCGCCGCGCATGCACCAGCAGCATGATCTAATTTAGATCATTATAAGTTAGATCATGCTGCCACACGTCCCGGTCGATCAGAATTCCTAATCGACCGGGACGTGTGGCCGCCTGCCTGCCCAGTCCACATCAGCAGCCGCACCGCATATAACCCTCCGCGCACAGGCCGCAGTCGGCGCCGTCGTAGCCGACCCAGCACGCGCACGCGCCGCTGGCAGACAGGCACAGCCCTGCGCCTGAGCAGGGCGCCGCGGCGGGGGCCCCTGGGCACGCCATGTCGCTGAAGGCGCAGTCGCCGGGGCACCCTGCCGTGCGACCCAATGCGTCAGGGCAGTGGGTTTTGCATCAGGAACATAGCCACATCACAGTGTTTGCAGTGTGTAGTGCATACATGCACCAAGCAAGCGATCCTGGTGTCAGACCTTGCATGCGCGGCTTTGTTCGTGGATGCCTTGGAGCAGTGCACCTTAGTGATAAGGATGAGCATTGCGGCATGCCATAGGTGGCGCCAGCGGCGCTCGCGCACGCGTCGCCTCACAGACCTGTGTCTCCACCGAGCGCTCCGTGCTCAACACAAGATTTTGCACCGAGGGGCTGGGATTGCACCCAGGCGCGCGCTCGCCGGCCTCGCAGACCTGGTTGCCGCACACCGCCGCGCGCGCCACGCGCCGCACGCCCGCTAGCAGGAACAGCTGGCTGCCCGCGGCCGCGCCCAGGGCGTCCTCCAGCGCGCGCGTCGCCGCGGACGCGCGCAGGTCCTGCAGGGGTTTGCAGACCCTCTGCTAGGGTCAGGGTGTGATCAGCAGCACCCGGCTGCCGGCGTCGGCGCCCGCCGCGTCGTCCAGGGCGCGCGTGACCCACTGCGCTCCAGCGCTTCCAAGCAACTGCGGCCGTGTCGTGCAGCGCACTCAAGCGCAAGTTCCAGACGCCAGCGCGCTGCAGGGCCAAGCAATGTCCGCCGCGGGCTTTTGCACACGTGATTGGAGAGGCATAGTAGCGGATATAAAGCAACTCCATGGTAGTAAGCCCTTGAAGAGTCCCCAGGTGTCACTGCTGGTGCGGCGCATGCACGGCGCACCACCGGGGCGTTGTACGAGTCGGACGGCGCGGCCAGCAGCTCGGCGCGCAGGGCCACCTCCGCGGCCGACTCGCTGATGGCGGCGCCCGGCGCGAGCGCCAGGTCGGCGACGGCCAGGTGCGACACGTTGAGGCCGACCACGCCGCCGACAAACGCCTCCAGCATGCGCGCGAGCGTGAGCTGGCCCAGGCTGAGCAGCGCGGCCGCCTGCATCGCCTGCGCGCGCGCGCGCCGCCGCAGGCCGCTGTCGCACGGCGTGTCCGTGGACTTAAGTGGGACGCTTCCAGGTGTGCCCGCCCGCCCCTGACACCAGGTCCAGCAGACTAGCAGTGCAGAAATTCAGTGACCACAGGAGCTCGTGTGCCCGCATATGCGGAGCAAAACACCCTACCCTTAACCTCACCTATCACATTTGCAGCGTTTGAGATGCGCGCCTTGATGTCCAGGACCATGTGGAGCGCACAGGACCTAGCGTCGCCGTCGCACACGCCGCACTCGTCCAGCTGGCCGCTGCGCGGCCGCGCAGCGGCAGTGTGATGACACAGTCGTCCATCAGCACGCTCGCTGGCTCGTGACGCCCTACTGCTCTAGCTCCATATGCTGCTCAGCCAAACAGGTGTGCTGCAGGGCTTGCGACACGCCAGTGTTGACAATGGCCGAGGAGCATAGCCGAACTGGACTGAGCAGCTCCGGGTTGCACAGGGTCGGCAGCCGCCGCGCCGACCAGGGTGGTGACCTGACGCAGCAGAAGCCGCCGGCGTCCAGGGCGGCCGACGGGCAGCAGGCGCCCTGCGCGTCGACCGCCCGCGCGGGCCCGTCGCAGTCGCCGCACGCGTCCAGCAGGCCGCTCGCGCAGCACTCGGCGCGCCGGTCCAGCGTCGCGCCCTGCCCCAGGCGCGCGCCTCGGGCCGGCAGCTGTGTGTCACAGGTGCTGTGGCCGGGAGGAGGGGCTCTTGTATGCAGCCGCGAGGCAGACACACTGGCTCGGAGGGCGCCAACCCAGGGCCCTCCTCACACTGATGACGCTTGGAACAAGCCTGACATGAACAAAAGCAGTCCTCAAGGGTTCCTGACGACTGATCACAGAGCAGCCATGCGCCGCACTGCAACGTTATATACCACCGCGATGCCAGGGCCGCACCGCAGCGCAGCAGGCGCCGCTGGCCGCGACCACGCCGGCGGGGCAGCAGTTGCCGGCCGCGTCCAGGATGCCCGTGCAGGCGGGCGGGATCTCGCAGTAGGCCCCGCAAAAGCCCGGCTGGCACACGCACACGCCGCCCTTGCACACGCCCTGCGCGGCACCCAAGCATACATAATTTCAAGCATACATAATTCACTTTGTAGTCACTGTAACCACTGCACAGAGGCCTACACACCTGCGAGCGCCGTCTATGTGATTCCCAGCCGCCGGCACTGCCCAGCCTTCGCCCAGCATGCGCCGCAGCCGCTAACAGAGTGATACATCTCTGCAACAACTTTCATACTGTACCAACAGAGACTGAGCGCAGACCAAGCGCAGTGGCTGGCGCGAAAGGCGCGCGCGCGCAGGCTCGGCGCCGGGGCGCGCCTGCCCCGCGCAGCTCGTGTGCGAGCAGATGTCGCAGGGCAGCACATTGCACTGCAGCTCGTCGGCCGGCATGCGCGCAGGGCAGTGGCCGGCCGGCATGGCGCCGCCCATGGCGTCCAGGCACGCCACCGTGCGGTTGCGGACGCCCACGCCGCACGGCGCCGAGCATGGGCCCCAGGGCCCTACCTGGCAGAGCGCGGCGGCCCCTTCTGGCATGGCACGCCTTCACGTGAGGTCCCGCAAGTGTCCCATGCGAGTGCCTTTCACCTGCAACAACAAGATGGCATGGCCTGACCGGAAAACTGACAAGGCACCAACGACCATATGAGGATGTTTTAGCCAACTACTGGGCACTGAGGCAGATGGCAGATTCGTGCCCACGCGCCTGCCATGCGTAGCCGACGCAGGGCGCCGCGTTGCACGCGCGGCTGGCGGGCGGCGGCGCCCGGCCCGCGCACGCGCCCGCCGCGGCCGTGGCGTTTCCAGACATGCAGGCCACGCTGCGCATGGCCGCGCCGCCGCCGCAGGTCGCGTTGCACACGCTCCAGGGCCCCGGCGACCAGTGTGGCGCGGCGCAGTCTGGGGCCGTGCAGCCGCGCGAGAGCTGCGTGCCTGTTGGGCGCTCCGGGCCTCATGCCAGTCTGCAGGCTCGTCAGCGGATCGCATGCGGATGCAAAGACCTTCCTGGCAAGCAGAGCGGTCACTGTCTGCCACCGCTCGCCCTGGCTCCAAACAAGGAGCGGCGATGAACGATGCAGGTGTTTTCATGCGCAGGGGGGCGAGTCACCATCGTACGTGGAGCACTCGACCAGGTCGGCCAGCCGCGCGTCTAGATTGGCGCAGGCCGCGGACCGCGCGGCCCAGCTCGCGCCGCACGCGTCCTCGCACGGGCCCCACGCGCCGAAACCCAGCGTGGGCTGGCGCACGGCCAGGGCGCAGGGCGTGCGCCCGCACGCCCGCCGGTTCGCCGGCCGGCTCGGCGCGTCGCACAGCACCGCCGCCGCCTGCCTGCGCCGCACGCGGACGGCGTCGGACAGAGCGAGCTTGCTCTGAACTAAACAGGGCAAGCGGAATTGCCCGGTCTCAACCACGGGGTGCTGCTGCGCACAGGGCGGTCTGTGCGCGGGGGGCCTCACGCGCCGCCGACGCTGTCCATGCATGTGGCGGCCCGCAGCTGCTGACCGCCGCCGCAGGCCGCCGTGCAGGCGCCCCAGTCGCCCGCGGCCCAGTAGTACTGGCTGGGCAGCGACAGCCCGGCGGCTGCATCCACGCACATCGCCTGGCAGCCCGGTCGCGACGCGTTCCAGCGCTCAGCGGCCGCGGCGGCAACGACATTGGCGCCGCACACCCTCGCTCCGATGACTGCGCGAGAGGGCTCCTGGTCAGTGCCAGCAGGAGCGTGGCCTTGTGCCCCACAACGCAGGCTTGGCAGGCCGGTGCTGGACCTGTCTTGGAGCCTTGCTCAGCAGTGCTGCACAGTCCTGTCAAGCCTGATCAGTGGCTATTAAAGACCTGCGAGATGACCGCACACGACCAGGCGCTGCTGCTCTTGGCTTGCCTGCAGACGGGCTGTGGTGCTGTGTTCGTCCTGCAGCTAACTTGGAGCCTTACCAGGCCCTGTTTTACGGTAGCGAACAAGCGCGGCTGTCACCTGTGTCGTCCACGCAGCCTGCGCCTGCGAGCGCCTGGAAGGCGCTGTCCAGGAAAATGTCATCCTCGCCGCAAAAGTATTCCTTGGCAGGGCATAGCCCCGCCGCCTGTAGCAGGCCCCGCCCCTGGCCCGCTGCTGCAGCGGTCCAGCCAGCAGGCATGCTCTGCAGGAGCACTGGCTCTCCATCCAGCCATGCCGCGCCGCTGTCTGCAGACTGCACTGTCTGTGCAGGGGCCAGGGCTGCGTACACTAGTACGAGCAACGCCGCAAGCTTCGTTCTTAGCCCGATCATGCTGCCAAGACACTTGCAGATGCGCTGGTCCCGCCTCTTGGAGGGCAGTTACACGATCGTTACACGATGCCCCGTGCGCCTCGGCTAAAATTGATCCTAGCTCATGCCAAAAGCCATGCCCTGCCCTCAGGCTGGCTCGAAACGCAAATGGGCAGCAACGTCTGTCAACCCAAGTGGCTGGCATGCCTGCGGCCGCCAGAGGCGTGTGTGCCTGTGCGGCCATATGAAGTGGCTGCACCAGCCAGCCCGCGCGCAGCGCGCCTAAGCAGCACGCATGCGCGTGCAGCACAGGGCCGCTAAGAAGGGTGACAATACTGTACCAACCCTGTAAAAGATGGGCGCACGAGCGCGAACAGAGAGGTAGACAGAGCCGGACAGACCGCAACCGCGCACGCAGGCTGAGACAGGCTAGAGCAGAGTTAGCTATGGGCCCACGCACCCACCCCGTCACATAGGGGCAAATGCCGGGGGACACACAGCTAGGACCGCCGCTCAGGACGGGTCCTCCACGCCCGGCGCACACCGACCACCAATACTTCGCGCAACAGAGAACCCCGCTGCGCTGGCCTGCCGGCGCCCCCCGTCCCCGCGCGCGGCAGACCGGCCTGCGCTCCACGGCGCTCAGCGCTTCTGGCGGTACAGCTTGGAGAGCGCCAGGTACGAGCCGACGTGGAAGATGGCGTAGAAGGCAAACAGGATGCCGATGCACTGGCCCACGCTCAGCTTGTAGTCCCAGAAGTCGAGGAGCTGCTCGCCGCTGGTGCCGCACTTGGGCGTGAGCCCGCCGGTCGCGATGTGCGCCACATCGGTCTGGCTCTCCGCCAGCTGCGGGTTCACGCCGCCGGCCGCCGCGCCTACGCGCGAGCCAGAGTCAGGGCAGGGTTGGCGGAGATGCCTCGGCGCACTTCAAACCACCTTGGCAGCCACCTGATCCTCTTGCCGGGCAGCCGCGCGGCGAGAGGGCGGCAGTGCAGGCGGGATAAGCGCTCCCGATGTTGAATTTGGTGAGCCGTGGTGAGGTTCACCGTCGCCAGCAGCTCAGGTCCCGACTCGACCCATTGTCCCTGTTCTTACATTGTTCGAAACACAGGTTCATAATAGCATCCACTGCGGTGCTCATGTCGAGTGCTGTGGTGCTCTCCCGCAGCGCGGGCAGCCCCTTCGGCCAGCTCTCCCTGGCGGGCCATCGCCACGACTGACCAATGCTCCCTGGAGGCGCGCTGTCCGGCACGGCGCGCACCGGGCGCATGCGCGGCCGCCGCCTGCCGCGCGGCCGCCGCCGCCTGCATCGCCGCGGCCGGCGCCTGCGCGGCGGACTGCAGCAGCCGCCGGCCCAGCGCGCTGGCCAGCGTCGAGAGGTTGGCGCCGCGCGGCACGCCCGCCGCGCCGCCGCCGCTCTCGAGCGCCTGGCCGGCCGTTGGGGCACCAGTCACACGATGACAAATGCCTCGGGGTTTCATACATTTGAAGTGGACCAAAAAGCAGCTTTGTGCAGTTCACGCCCATGCAACCCTATGTCTTGACATGACAGGAAGGCCATGACGTGAGATATACGGTGCCGCCGCCAGAGCAGCAGGGCAATGACAGCGTTGCATCGACAGAACTTCAGTCTGGGGTCGCGCGAGGCGGCTGCAGCAGCTGCAGGGGCGCGCGGCGTCGCGGCATGCCGCGGCGGGCGCGCAGCGGCGCGCACCATGACGGCCGCCTGCGGCACCGCGGTCGCGGACGCGTTGCAGTGGTAGAAGATGCCGCTCAGCTCCAGGTGCGACACGGCCTCCATCGCGTACCTGCCGCGCCGCAGGAGGCCGCTCAGGCGCGCCATGCGCATGGGCCGCTCATGCAGCGGGGCAGGCAGAGCCTGCTCGGCCAGGCTTCACGGGATCTGCCCACTGCTTTCGCATGGGCATGTGCTGCCAGTGGTGTCATGTTACCAGGCCGGCAGCCAGCGTCTGCGCAGTCGGGTTGTGCCTTGTGTCCGCGCTTTGCTTGGCATGCAGCGCTTGGACCAATGCACTTGAAAAGGTGCGTCAAGACGCCTACAGTTACGCAACTCACAACACTTTTTAACACATGTTTCAGGCGCACTTCAGCACTGCACTGGCATCAGCCTGGCTCCTCGGACAAATGAGCCGCGTGCCCCAGCGCGTGCGCAATAAGACACGGCGCATGGTTCCCGGGCCGCGCACTTGGTGTAGCTCAGGTACGACAGCGAGCGCATCAGCGACAGCGCCATGTCGGTAACGCGCAAGTAGAAGCCCGACAGCAGGATCGACGACGCGACGTAGCCCGTAGCCAGCACGTACGCCAGGTCCTGGTTGGGCGTCAGCCAAACGCAGAACACCTGCGCCGCGGTCGGGCCAGATCTAACGCCAGGCCGCGCGGGCGCGCTCGCGCTGGGACTGCCTGGGCTGCCGTGCTGCGGACGACGCGCCGCAGAGAACAGGTTAGAGGTACGATGGTGAAAGGGTGTACGCCACGGCTACATGCTGGACCCCTTACATTCACAGGACACCCACAACCCTGCCCATGTCGCCACAACAGCCGCATGAGCGCAGTACCCTCTGGGCTTTCTCGGGCGTCCGCGCGGGGCAGCCGCCGCCGCCGCGGGCAGGCAGGCCGGCCGGCCGCGCCTGGAGCTGGATGCTGATCAGCGACTGCAGCGCCGTGATAGCGCTGTTGACGATGACCGCCTTGGCGGTGTACCGCAGCCCGGCCAAGCCGTACGCGGACAGCGAGCCGCACAGCGAGTTGATGATGACAAACGGGATGCCTGCGCGCGCGCGCGCGCGCGACAACAATGTCAGCCGCGTCGGGCATGCGCTCCTAGCCCCGCTGTGGCGCAGGCCGGCCGCCTCCTTGTCACAGAGATCTGCTCTGGCACGCCTCTGCCAAAATGCTTTGCGACGCAGGCGGGCACCTCAACCGCGTTGGATGATATGCAACACCCTCCCCAGAAACCACGACCTGTTGCGCAGGCTTATTGCCCTCGTGTAAACACAGCCCCTGCTCCGGCACGGCTCAGCCGCGTCGCTTCAACTCCCTGGGTATGGGCTCGGCGGCCGCACCGGCCACCACGGCGGCCAGGTAGTACGCGGAGGGGTGGTACAGGTCGTTGGACACATCGGCCGCGAAGAAGCGACGGTCGGCCACATAAAAGCTCATGTAGCAGAACGGCAGCAGCTCAAACAGCAGCAGCACGAAGAAGAGCAGCGCCAGCCGCTTCTCCGTGCTCTCCGGGCCCTCCGACAGGTTGAAGAAGACCAGGCCTGCGCGCGGGTGGCCTTGTCAGCACTTGCATGACCTTTCTGGGGTGTGCACTTGCTCGTCGTCTGTGACAGTGTGCTCGCTGTGTGACACAGAACACATCTGCATACATACGCAGCAGGGGCGGCCATGCATGATAATGCTTGTGACACTTATGTGGCGAAAGAGCGACTCACAACCGCAGCTTGGACAGCAAGAGCCAGCCGCCTCTCTGTGCTGCGCAGGCCCTCGGATAGTCCCACACCGCCGGCCCTGCACTGCCGGACACAATAGCAGCCCAGCAGAGCCGGGAGGGTGGAATGCAGCGAGGGCGCCCATCCATGTCTTTAAGACACATCTCGCCGCGGGCCTGTGCGCGGCGCGCGTGCGCGCACCGGCCAGCACGCCCACCCAGGTGCTGAGGAAGAGCCGCGACGTCGTGTCCGTGGGGTTGCGCAGCTGCGCCAGCATCGCGCGACGCAGCAGCACCCGGAACTGCGTGACCCAGCTGCGCGGCGCCCGGCGGCGCACGCGTCAGCCAGTCATCCCGCATGATGCGCTGACACCAGCTCATAAAGCACTCAGAACGCACTGAGCCTTCAAGAGCCGGGGAAGCGCTGGTCACACGTCCCGCTCAGCAGGCGACACAGACCCTCGCTTTTGACATAGGGCACTACCAGCAGCCTCACCAGCAGCCGCCGACGGGTTGTTCTCACCATGTGTGCACCTGGGATTATTGCCTGGGCTCGGGGAAAGAATGAGGACCCCCGCACCTGGCCGCGTAGCGCCCCGACGCCCAGGCCATCTCGTTCGCCTTGCCGGGCGGCGGCAGCGGCTGCGCGGGCTCCACCGCGCCCGTGCTCGTCACGGCCAGCGTCGTCGGCGGCGTGCGCGGCGACGCCAGCTGCTCCCCAAAGCCCTCCACCGCCCCCTTACCCTACCGCACACGCCCACATTGCTTCAGTCAACACGCCACACCCTTACCCTATCGCACACGCCCACAGCGCTTCGGTCGACGCGCCCTTGCTTTGCAAGAACCTGCCTGACTTCAACGAAGGGCGTACTGAACGAGCTCCATGTCACCAGCGAGCACCGGACCATCAATCTTCAGCTGCAGCTGAAGCTTGCACATGCCGCTGCTGCAAGTGCGAACAGGGCCTGGCGCGTGTTGCGGGTACGACACCTGGCTCTCAATGACGTCCATGGTCTCACAGCCGTGCTCATGCTCCTTTCCAAACGCGAGCGCCGCGCGCTGCACATCCTTCCGCGTGCACATGCTCCTGCAAGGCCACACACCGTAGGGCCTCAGTGCAGGCTACTTGCCTTCTCACTTAGTGACGTCTTGATTTCTTAATCTGGGGATGCTGCGCAGAGTACTACTGCTGTTTTAGCCAGGACAATCACTGCTGCTTTATTTGGGTCAAGCTCTGTCTTGTTTGCATGTTGGCCTGCCATGCGCGAAACGCCATGCTCTTCCCCAAAGATTGGGGCTGCCGCAGCCCCCATGCATGCATGTAACAGCCGAGGCTGCGGCACAGCTTACGTCAGGCACGGCCATGCAGCGCGTCGTGCGGCCAAAGGAGGCTGCGCTGCATGCTGAGGAGCCACGCCAGTCCCTGATGCGCACGTCTGACAAGGACAGGGGCGATGCAGCATGACGGCTGCACCATCTGCCAAAAAAAAAACCTGGGTGCAGACCAAACAATACATGAAGGGCAACTCAATGCACATAGGGCAATGCCGAGCCAGGGTCGTGGCCGGCGCAATGTGCGGCAGAAGGCGCGCGCCGGTCGCGGAACGACTTGGGTGCAGATTGAGCACATGCCTGAAGCGATGCAGGGCCGGGAGCATTGGGCCGCGCTGTGCGGCAGGGGGGCCGCGCGCCGGTCGCGGAACGACTCAGGTGCAGACTGAACACATTCCTAGAGTGATGCCGGGCCGGGATTGTGGGCGGCGCTGTGTGCTAGATGGGCCGCGCGCCGGTCGCGAAACGACTCGGGCTTCTGGAAGCCGACGCTGACCAGGTCCATGAGCCAGTCGGAGACCGCGCCATCGCGCTGGTACGAGTACGGGTAGCCCAGCGTCTCCGCGAACCAGCCCAGCACGCGCTCGGGCGAGCCGTAGTACAGGTTGTAGCCCTCGCTCAGCACCACGCACTGCGCGCGCCGCACGCACGCTCAGCGTCGTGCCTGGCAAACGGTCAGGGTATCCCACCCTAGCCTCAACCCTGGCTGGCGCACCAATGCTCTGAATGATCACTGTTTGTTCAGGTGTAGGCCTTTCACGCTCCGCATGTCGATGCCAGCGCAGTAACGTGCCGCAGCACATGGCATTGTCGCGGCACACCGCTGCAGCTCCTACCGGCATATGCATGCCGCGCTCAGTCGGGTATGCAGCGGGGCGGGGCGCGCCTTGTCGAACATGTCCCAGATGGCGGAGCGCGGCTGGTGAATGGACGCAATCACGGTGTGGCCGAGCATGGCCAGGTCGTGCATGTGCTCCATCACGTTCAGCGCCGCAAAGCTGTCCAGGCCTGCGGGGGACTCATGTCAGGCATGGGCGGGGTCATGGGAGTCAACATAGAACTAACATGATAACATGCAGTACGGTAGTAGAGAGTAGCAGAAGGGTCGCAGCAGAGCCGCGCCGTCTCCCTAGACAGTCTGGGAACAGCGCCCGCGGTAGCACTGTCTCCCTGGACATGCCGGCTGTGAAAGCCACTCCGGCTCTCCCGCTTCTTTCAGAGGAAGCGGCGGGGCGCACCCGTGGTCGGCTCGTCCAGGAAGAGGATGGACGGCGCGGAGATCAGCGCGCATGCGATGTTCAGCCGCCGTTTCTCGCCGCCCGACAGGCCGCGCACGAGGATGCCGCCCGGCAGCGCGCCGCCCACCTGCGCCGCGGCGAGCGCACCGTCAGGCGCACCCCTGGGCGCACTAGAAGGGCCGCCGCGCGGCAGCCTGCCCTGTTGCCCGCAATGCAGCGCGGCAAGCCCGGTGCCAGCGGCGACACTCACCAGGCGACCGGCCATGCCCCATTTGGCAAGGCGCCATCCCCCAGCGGTTCGGTCTGCAGATCTGAGAGCGGCGGCATGCGGACTCTCCCCAGATAAAGGCTGGGTGCTTGCGGGCGGCCAGCACGCACTCACGCCAACTCTCGTTGGCACAGCCAGGCTCTCTGGGGTCTCAAAGCACCAGGCCGGCCTTGAAGCGCCTGTCCCAGGTTCGCGCGCCGCCTTGTCGCGCAGCTTGCGACGCGCGCGCATGGAGGGGGCGCGCCTGCGTGTCGCGCGAGCGCCAGAGGCCCATGATGTGCAGCACCTCGGAGATGCGCTTGGCACGCTCCTCGGGCCCGACCGCCTTGGGCAGCGTGAGCGCCGCGTTGAACTCGAGCGTCTCCAGCGCGCTCATGGTCGGGACGAAGCAGTCCTCCTGCGCCACGTACGCGCTGTTGCGCTTGAACTCCAGGCCGAGCGGCCGGCCGTTCATCTCCACCTGCGCGCGCGCGCCCGCCCGCACGCGTCAGCCCGCCGGTCTGCACGGCGCTCAGCCAGCCGGCCCGCCGGCCGCCCTGCCGCGCGCGCGCAGCGCGCGCGCCGCGCGTCCTGCGCGCAGGGACATACGCACGGCCCCCTCTCCGCTTGAAAACCGTGCTGCAGGGGCGTGGCAAGCGACCGCCCAGGCAGACAAGCCTGAGGAGCGTGCTCGCGACAGACGCTGCATCAAAGAGCGCCGGCCAGGGGGCACCTTGCCGGTGATCTTGCCGCTGGTCTTGCGCAGTGACAGGATGTCCAGCAGCGTCGACTTGCCTGCCGCCCCGCACCCGGCTCAGCCTTGCCGCGTGCACCTATGACACGTGTTTGGTTTGCGCGCCTCCCCAGTCACACACTGACGCACAGGCGCCGCGAGGCACTTGCGGTGCTGCCGCAGCCTCCGTCTGCTTCGTCGCGCCCCTGCTGCCCGATCCAGCGACAACCACATGTGCAGCGCAGCCAGGCAGTTAACACCGCGCTCTGCCTACTGGGCAGACGCGCTCATAGGCAGCCTTCTGCGCTGTCAGGCCGCTGCACTTGCACACGACCGTCACAGCGCTCGCATCGCGCAGCCGCTCACGCTCACACGCGCCCAGCGCCAAACGCGAAGCAGCCGCGGGGCACACCTGCCCCGCTCGGCCCCAGCAGCGCCAGGCACTCGCCGGGCAGCGCCGCGCCCGAGCACGGGTGCAGCACCTGCGCGCAGAGCGCGGCTGCAGTCCTGCGGTGCCCACCTCTTCCGTTCCACGCCAGCGCACGCCCGCTGCGGCGCCTGCCAGGCGCGCAGCGCAGCGACGCCGTGTGCAAGCTCAGGTGGAACGGGGCGCAGCCGGACCCGCACGCGTCCCCACACGGCCGATGCGCGTGCAGCGCAGAGCGCCTGCCTGCGGCGTGCCGCGCGGCGCACGGCAGGCTGCTCCGGCGCGCCGGCGCCAAGCGAGCAGGCCCGCCTCCGAGACAGGGTGGCGCGCGGGGCTGCCGGGCGCGCATGCGCATGGGGCTGCAGGCGGGCACGCCTGCTTCATCTTCAGCGTGCGCTGGTCCAGCACGTGGCAGGTGATGCCCTCCCATGCCAGGTCCGCCGGGTACTGCACAGCCAGGCCCTCACCGCCGGAGGCCACCGGGGCCTTGTTGATGCACACCCAGCGCTCGCCCGTGCCGTCCTGGCCCGGGCGCAGCGGGCTAAGCGAGTGGCCGGCAAGCCCCACGGAGCCGAGCTGCCCGGGCCGGGAGGGGGGAGGAGGACACGGGGAGTGTAGCTAGGCCCATCGGTCCGGGTCTGTTGCTCCCCTGCCGGCCCGGGCTCTGCCTGCCAGGCAACGCACGGCCACGCTCTGCTGGGCCAGTGGCAAGCAGGAGATCCAGGCCGGACTCGGGGCCTGCGGCTGGACCGCGCGCGCGCCCTAGCCATTGCCCACTAGAGCTAGCTGAGGGGGCCATGCGCACCAGGCAGTCGCCGCGCCTCCACTTGGACGCATGCACCTTGGGCCGCGGCGGCGGCACGCCGGTAACCTCTGCATCCTGGCTCCAGTGGGGCGTTTCGGCCCCGTCATCCACGCGCGAGCGGTTGCGCAGCAGGGCGCGGGCTCGCCGCCAGTTCTTGCTGACCGCACCAGACACCTTCTCCAGGCTGTACAGGAGCAGTATGGCGCCCAGCACGTGCGCTACTATCACCGCAGGCAGCCATATTGCCAGCTGACTGCCCATGGCTGCCAATGCTCAGGTACCCTCACCCCCTATCGTTCACCGGTGCTGGCATACAGCCACAGGGAGGAAGCAGCACCGTCTGATGTGCCTCCTGAGCCTGTCCTTTCGTATAGTATGGATGCAAAATCAAAATACCCTGCTTATGCCCCGGCGTAAACCCTTGCACACTGCGTCTGGTCGGCCACATGCTTGACATTAATGCAATGTCAACACCCTTTGCTTCCAATTGACTCTCCGTTACAGTTGTCTCACAACTGGTCCAGCACAGCACGCTCATCCCCAACCATGTTTTCACAATATCACCTGGCCAGTCAGTCGCCAGCTTATGGGGCGCAAAACTTCCACACTCTTGTTCATCTGAAGGCTCTTGTGGCTGCCTCTCACACGCATGCAATCTGATCAGATCAAAACACAGGCAGTCCCGAGCCATGTACTGCTGCCGAACAAACGCACCACTCCAGCTCAGCGCGTCAAGTCAGCTGCGCGCGCAGACAGCACAAGTTTCAGAGAACAACCTCGCACAGAATACGCGTGCACTAGCTGGAGACTTGCATATTGGCAGCAACAGACGCGCACAACATCCGGTATATCACCATATGTGCAATGCATCCATGCTCAACACACAACGCGACAAGAAACACAGTGTGCTCAGGGCAAGACCTTCATGCACAATTCGAGATACTGTCGCAGCCAGCGGCTGCATACTACAGCTGGTCACCTGGTCAGGGCCGCCCACGGGGCCGGTCTGCTTCAGCGTCTCCTTGAACTGGTCGACGCGGTCAGACTTTTCGCTGCCCGGGACAAAAGGCTGGCTCTGCGTACACGTTCCAGCGAGGTTAACGACAGGCTCTGAATATTGCACTACTTATAACTGGCACAAAGAGAACAGCAGTACAGGTCCTTGCATGCTCTGGTCGCAAGATCGCGCTACTCTGGGGACCTACACCTCTTTCAGCAGGTGCCCATAACATGCTATGCACTTCTTTAGTGCATGCAATGGCACGTGCTGCATGCATGGCCATCCATGTCCAACAGCCTCATCACCGTGCTCAAGGCTGGGCATGCAGAGTGCAGCAGGCCATGCAGCCTGCATACCACCAGCTGACGTCTCCCCAGGCACTGGCAGGAGACATCTCAGGGCCGCGCCTGGCGGGAGCGGTCGCGGGGGCGCGAGGTGTCGCCAAAGGCATTGTCGAGGGTCGCGTCCTCCCGCGCCGTCTGGAAGGCCTTGTCGTTGGAAGTGGACTCCCCCATGGCTTGGCGCTGGCCCAAAGCGTCCTGGCAGCATCCCCACATCCCCCCACTTGATATCCTTGAGCGGCACGAGCGGCGCGAGACATGTGAGAAAAGCTTTGCTGCGGACTCTTGTGTATTGCCCGAGACTACATCAAGACCGCAGTCACACCCAAACATGCACACGCTTCAGCAGGTTCATACTCAGCAAGCGCAGCTGGCTTCACGAAAAGCAAATTTTGAACCGAAGAACAGGTAAAGGCTGTGGTGCGCGCACCTGGGGGCCATAGCCTGGCAGCTTAGGCGGGTCTGCGAACGCCGGAGACACCTGCGCAGACTTGCAATATCAACCACAGAACTAGCTCTGACCCGTGATCAGTGCATGCATGCAGGCCCGACATTGAGGTGTGGGGCCCAGCTAGCTAGCACACGCTTGCCAGGTCTGCGCCGTGCTCCAACTGCGGCTCCGCTCGCCTAACAGCGGACGCAGGCAGGCCCCCGCGCATCAGGGATGGGTGATCCTATATTTAGCGCCAATGGAGTCGCACCGCGAGCAGCGCAGCTGCTGCCGCCGCTGTTAGTGCCTTGGCGCCGGGCAGGACGAAGCGGGCGGGCTCAGCAGCCTGTGCCCGGCAGACCGCCACCGAACGGCGGGCGCCAGCGCGTGCGGGCGCGCGCGCAAAGGGCTTGCAGGAGGCGGCGGGCGTCATCATGAGCGACATTCTGTGCGAGAGCGAAGTAGGGAGTGACAGGCTGGGGCAGATGCAAACTGCAAAAAGCCGGGCGCGTCACCTTGGACCCCACCGAGAGACCCTGGCTTTTGTGAGGCTGCCTGCCTCTTGTCCTGCCCGCAGGCTGCATGTACTCTGCCACCAGTTGAGGTGAGACGCGAGGAGAGGGCGTGCAAGAGCTGCTGCTGACGCCCTCTGGTGCTTGTCAGGCCACCATGGGCTTCCGTTGCGACATCTGCGAGGCTCAGGAGGCCAACGTCTTTTGTTTCAACGACAATGCGGTTATGTGCGAGCAGTGTGACGTTAGGTGCGGGGCCTGGGCTTGCTGCCCACGGGATGTGAGTATGTTCCGCCAGAGTGGGTTTGCCCCTTTGCCGTAAGCTTGTGTTGGCGTGATGCAGCGCCTGACTGGCGGCACAAAGCGCCGGTGTTCTGCACGTGTATGGTGTAGGCGGCGGGGTTTTTGCTGACGCGCCGCGCCTCTGGTGGACGCCTGTACGGTGAGAGCGTCACGGCAGGGCGGCGTGCCTGGGGAGGGGGGGTGGTGTATTTAAGTTCATGAGGCAGTGGCCTGTCCTGTGGGCGTGCCTGTCTGGAGACTGCAGACCATAGATGGCAGTGCTGCGCTGCGCGGGTGCCTGCTCTACTGTATCAACTGCTTGCGAGGCATCACGCGTGCGCGTGTTGCCCGGTGGCAGTCCAGGCGCTGCTACAGTGCGAGCGCTGCGTATCACGGGGCAGCATAGGCGCTTTGCGCGCTTTGCGCTGCGCTCGGTGCACCCGCCGCAGAGGCTGAGCCGTGGCCACCACGCGCAGCCAGGCTAGACGGCTCTGTGAGATCAGGTGCTGACGTGCTGCGCTGTGCCAGCGCCTCTGCATGCGCGTCAGAGCACGGGCGTGCGCAACCTGCCACCTGAGTGTGCCGCGGGGGCTCACCTGCGGCCCTCCGCGCGCAGCATGCACACCGCAAACAAGCTGGCGACCAAGCACGAGCGCGTCGCGCTCAGCAAGGCGGCCGAGAGCCCGCAGTGCGACATCTGCCAGGACGGCGTGGCCGCGCTGTTCTGTGCTGACGACCGCGCGCTGATGTGCCGGCGGTGGGGCCCAGAGCGCGCCAGACCCCACCAGCGCCATGAGAGCGTGCTGGCTCATGCGCGGTCCTCGTTGCCTGACGCCCCAGGGAGGCCTGCTGCCCGAAGGGCCAGCACAGGAGTGATGGCACACTGCCTGCACGCATAGGGTGTCTTGCTGTGGCCGGCCTGGCAGGCACGTCTGCCTATAACTTTAGGTATATTGTGTCCGAGAGCGCTCTGTAGTGCTTTGCGCTTGCAGAGGCGGCAGACCGGCCACCTAAGCTGTCGCACGCACGCGCAGGTGCGACCTCATGATTCACAACGCGAACGAGCTCACCAGCAAGCACCGGCGGTACCTACTGTCAGGCTTTGCGCCGGGCCTGCGCGCGCTGGGCACGCCAGGCGCGGGGCCGTCCTTGGACCCCGGGCCGGCCGCAAACCCCGCGCGCCTCGCCGGCGGCAGCGCGGCGGCCGCGCTGGGCTCGCCCGGCGGCGGCTCCGCCGGCGCGGGGTCCTCGCTCAGCGACACGCCGCTGCTGCACACGGCGAGCGGCTCGGGCGGGCGCCTGGCTGCGCTGGGCGCGGCCGGCGGCGGCGGCGGGGGCGCGGGCGCCGCGTGGACGCCGGCAGACGCGCGGCACCGCGCAGGCAAGGCGCAGATGACGGCGCAGATGAAGGCGCAGGCGGAGGAGGCGCAGCGCGAGCTGCGCGAGGCGCAGCGCGAGGTGCGGCGCGCCCGGCAGGCGGAGGGCGGAGTACGTTTGTGCGCATGTTGGTCGCTGCGGGTGGTCGCTGCGGGTGGCCGTTGCGGGATTTGCAGCCTGTTCTGGCGGCCTGTGGCGCTGGCTGGCGACCAGGGTTGCGGAGCGGGGTTGCCTGGGCCGCAGGCCGCGCTTGTGAGGCGTGCAGAAGTTTCTGTGAGCTGCTGCAACACCCTGCCTGACAAGCGGTGTGTGCCCAGAAAGCAGCGGCGGGCATGCGGTGGGTGTGCGACGGTTCTTCGCTGTCCTGCTTCTGGGCTGCTCGGCAGGGTCTGTGTGGGGCGCATGCCTGTCACGCTGCCACCCTTGACCGTGCCAAGCCCCGCCCTGAGCCGCGGGCGCGGCGCAGGCGGAGGCGCACCCGTTCTCGTCGCTGGCGGACATGTGGAACCAGCCGAGCAGCAGCGGCAGCGGCGGCGGGTTTACGCTTGCGCAGGAGCTGTTGGGCCTGCCCACCATCTCGCAGGGCTTCACCGCCAAGGTGCGCTGCCCGGCCAGTGGCGAGTGGCAAGAAAGAGGTGATGCGTATGAACGTATTCGTACCAGTCTCACTGCATAAAAAGCAGCACGGCGCAGGTGTGTGTGATGGGCCTGCGTGCTGGTCAATGCCAGGCCTCCTAGTCCCTGCCTGCTTGGGTGCGCTTTATTGGGGATGTCTGCTCCAGGACTGCATGTGCAGAGGGCGGCGTGCGCGTCCGGCGCCGGGCGGCACGTCAGGCTCTCACACCGCATCAGCAGAGAGCCCGCGGCCTGTCGCGCGGGGCGCGAGCGGCGTGCATGCGCGGCCGCAGGACATTGACGCGGCATATATGTTCGAGGATATCGGCGACCTGGACGACGACCTGTCCTCGCTGCTCGTGCCCGACCTGGACCTGGGCCGCGCCGCGCCCGCCGCCGCGCTAGAGGCCGCCGCCAAGGCGGCCGAGCACGCGCTCGCCGGGCCCAGCATGCCCGCGGCCGGGCCCTCTGGTGCGCCGCGCCTTGCGCTGCGCCCTGCGCTGCACCCTGCGCTGCACCCTGCGCCTCTGACCTGTGATGGCCGGACAAGTGTTCTTCCCTGCCCCCTTCTCCTCAAGTTGGTTTGGCCTGTGTTCGGCCTGTCTTGGCAGATGTGGACAGGAGCGCCAGGCTTGTCCGTTATCACGTCGCGTTGCTATACTACGCTTTGGCTGCTAGCCATCAAGCGCGCTTCCTATCTTGAGGAGACCTGAGCGCTCTGGCGAGGCGCGGCAGCTGGCGCGTCTCATGCATGCGCACACGCGCTGCAGTGGGGACTGTGTGAAGGTAGCCATGTTGCTTGGTAAGCCTAGCTCTATCTGCACGTTGCCGCCGGGCGTACCGTAAGCAAGTGCGCGCGCGTAGGTGCGTACACGCGCAGCACGCGCCTGGCGCACAGCCCGTCGCAAGACGGCGTCGTGCCGGACCTCAGCGCGCCCGTGCAGGCGCTGGCCAAGCGCCGCCGCGCGGCCTAGGGCAGGGCGCGCATGCGGGGCAGGGCGCAGAAGGATTCTGCACCACGCTGCTCGGCCGTCATGCGGGCAAGACGCGATTCTGGCGCGGACTGCTTGACGAGGACGTGTGAACAGCAGCGCAGCCGGGAGCCATGCCAAGGACGGGAGGCTGGTCGCAGCGAGCCCGCCTGTGGCAGGGGCCAGTGCAAACTCCATGGCACAGAAGTGCTGCTCCCTCGTGGACGGCGCGCTCTTTGGTTACTCTCGGCTTTTGGGCTCGTGGCCACGCCCCTTCCTCAACCAATCAGCTCCTGGTGGGGGTCAGGGCGCCAACAGCGGCATGCGGCGTGCCCAGGCGAAGGCGCCTGCCTGCATGGGAGCCTCTGCGAAACTCGCTGACAATGGAGACAGCCGTGGGCGGGCACAGTGTGGGGAGCTGTCTCTGCATGCTGAGGTTGTTATGGCCTGGCGAGGTTGAGGGTGGCCCTCAAGTCTGATGCGGCTGCCTAAGGAGGCTTTTTCCAAGACGTCCACCAGCAAACCGTATTGATGTGTCCCATGCGCGGTTGCCAAGCCATGTGTGTCGGGAGCTCTCAAGCGTCGCCTCCTGATGATGGTTCTAACTAGAGGAAGGCTCTTCTAGCCAACTCCGTGTTTTCCTTGCTCCCCGTGCCTTATTCCCTGTGGGCACTATTTGCAGCCTCTGCGCTTGTGTGCGCGCACACGGCAATTTTGCGACGGGTACAGCCGCAGCGCTGTGGCAGAGCCAATGTCAGGCTCGCCGTCACAGTCTTCCACCACTGTCTTCCACCGCTGGTGGTTGGCGATTTGGGTTATGGTTGGGTGCGGCAATGGGTTGTTCGCCAGCCGCGCTGAGCAGCGCCCAGAAGGGCTGTTTTATTCCTATGTGCAGGCCAGCTGTGTAGCTGCCGAAAATTGGAGCACACTGATTGCGCAGCACACTGATTGCGCAGCGCAGCCTGTCTGTGGCGCAGGCTGCAACAACCTGCCCTCCTTTGCACATCCCGGTCCTAGGGGTGCGTGGGAATACCGATTCTTAGCTTGCTCGTTCAGCAGGCATCATCGGTTGAGGAGGTAGCAGGCGGTGCTGGGCCTCAAGCACTCTTTAACCCATTGTGTATACTGCCAGTCTGTATTCCTGGTATACTGCCAGTCTCTGTATTCCTGGCGCAAACAGAGCAGTCAACATGAAGAGTGCTCACATGGCTGCTATTAAAAATTTAAAAAAAAAAAAAAAAAAAAACTGAAACACCTACAGCTCGGCGGCAGACTCTGTCCTGGTGGCGGCCGCGCTGCCCCCGGCACCCTCGTGGCCGTCCAAGAAGTCCAGGGCGACCGCGGCGTGCAGCGCGGCGCCGACCGGCAGCTGGCCCTCGTCCATGCGGAACCGCGGCGTGTGCAGGCCGTGCACGGAGCCGACGGACTCGTTGCGGATTCCCAGGAACGTCATGGCCGCGGGCACCGCCTCTGCGCGGCGCAGGGCAGCGCCGTCACCGCCCCGAGCTGGGCCGTGCCTGCCCCCGAGGACGACGTCTGGGATGGCGCGGCGGCATGGGGGCGACGGAGAGGTTCGGCTTTGCGCTACGGGCGCGCTCGCGCCACGTGGAAGAGCGAGGCGTGCATGCGGCATCATGCTGCGCGGCTGCTGACCAAGCGGCCGCGCCTCCCGTGCGGGAAAAGACACAGCATGTGCAGACCATGCATGCGGCAGACTTGCGCCTGGGAGGGCGTTCTCAGTGGCGGGCGGACCGGCCATGAAGCCGAAGTCCTCCGCCGCCATGGTGGGCGCTTCCATGTGCAGGAAGTCCGCGCGGTCGCCCAGGGCCTGCGCCGCGGCCTGCACGCGCGCCACCATGGCGGGCGCATTCACGGTGGGCCCGTACGCGACGTCGCCCCAGCGCAGCGCCGCGGTGCACCCGTGCGCCTCCGCCGTGCTGCTGATCACCTGCCGCGCGCGCGCGTGCGCTGGTGAGCGCGCCCAACCCAACAGCGCACAGCAAGGCTGCCGGCTGCAGGGCGCGGGCCTCGCCTTGCTGCGGCCACGTGCAGACCATTTTCGCAGGTCAGACATGCTGCAAGGCACGACCGGGAATAATGAAAGAATGGGCAGGTCGCCAGGTGCCCCCGTTTGGCAAACAAATGTCGAGTGGCAGTTGCCTGCACAGAGAAGGGGCCGGATCCTCACGACCACGCCCCTCACAGCGGCTTGGGCTTCGCCGCCCCTGCAGGCGCGCCTCGGTGCCACGGCTGCACAAGCCTCACCCGACCTTCCGCCCTCACAACGCCATGGCCTGCGCTGCTGCGGCGGGCGCGCCTGGGCGACGCGGCTGCGCAGGCGCTCAAAGTGCTCCGTGGTGAGCGCGCGGATCGTGCCGGACAGCTCCACGGCGTCGGGGATTACGTTGGGCGCGCCCGGGCCTGCCCGCGAACAGCGCTTCATGACTCGCGACATGCGAGTCAGACTTTGCTGGGCCGTGACAGAGCCGCTGGCCGCATACAGCCTGGGTCGCAGGCACGGAAGGGAGCGCGGTCGCCAGAGATGGCGCGCGACGTGCAAAGCGCGCAACGGCGCCGCACAGGCAGCTTTTAGCAGCCCTGAAACAACTGTGGGCTCGCCTGTGTTGAACTCGGCCACGGTGACCACCGCGGCCGAAGTGGGCGAGGTCTCGCGCGACACCAGCGGCTGCAGCGCGGCGACGACCGCCGCGGCCGCCACCACCGGGTCAACCGCCAGGTGCGGCATGGCGCCGTGGCCGCCGCGCCCCTGCACCCTCGCCCAGAAGCGGTCCGCCGCCGCCATCAGCGTGCCCGCCTGTGCGCGGGCGCGCCCATCGGCTGTCCGTGCGTTGTCGTGGCGTCTGCCTAGGACCAGCCTCAAGCGCCATCTGTGCTCAGCTCCTTCAATGCATACTGCGCTCAGTAGAACACGCGGAACATGCGAAAGCCGTGACGCATCATCACACATGCGGCTGTCACGAGGTGCACTTCAAGCGAGAATGCAAGCCCTGCTGTGGCAGTGCCGAGGATGCACACGCTCAGCTAGCCAGCTTATGCAGCGCTCACGCAGCTCAAACATGAGGCACACGCCCGCAGTAACACTGGGCTTCACAATGACACAGGCCGGGCATGCGCGCGGCCTGAATTGCAGTGCCAGCCGGCAGCCCCAGCCAGGCGCGCTGCTGCTAGGTCGCGCACACTGCATGGGGGGGCCCATCCGCACGCGCGTGGCCACGGTGCCGGACGGCAGCCCCGGCCAGACGTGGATGGCGTGCGCGCCCGCGGCCCCGGCCAGCGCCCCCTCTTCCACCATCGCCGCGCCGCCGGCGCCGCCCTCCTCGGCCGGCTGGAACAGCAGGCGCACGCTGCCGCGCAGGCGGCCCGCCGCCGCGCGCGCCTGCAGCAGGCGCGCGGCTGCGCGCGCGCCGCGGGACAGGGCCTGTCTTGTGTTGTTGACGGTGGTGTTGCTGACGGTGTGGCTTGCGTTGGCGGCGCCAAAATGACGATTATTTTGCTTTTTTTGCTTTTAAAATAAAGTAATCAAGACCACTTCTTTTTATCTAGTCGATAAGCAAATTACCAGGTAGCCACAGACACCATACGGTGCATGCCATGCATGAGATGTGCCTGGGGTGCGAGAAGCAGCCTGTGACCGTCATTCGCTTGCAGCCTTGGTAACTTACAGGCACGGTCTGCAGTCATGCACGCTGCTTGAGAGCGCACGGCGCACCGCCCAGCAGCATGGTCATGTGCGTGTCGTGGCCGCAGGCATGCATCTGGCCCGGCTTGGTCGACCCGAAGGCTTCCGTGTCGGCCGCGACGTCCTCCTGCACGACGCCGCTGCCATTATATTTACGATGATGGTTGCCACCTGAAACTGTGATGGCCTCTGGTCCTCTGTTAACCTGTGATGCTGAGGGCAGCAGGACGTCTTGGAGACTCGCTTGTGAATGCGCACGAGGCAGAGCGAGGGCCGTGGGCCTCGCACGAGGATGGGGAGCGCGTCCATGTCGCTGCGCAGCGCAAACACGGGCTCCCCGGCGCCGATGGTCGCCACGATGCCCTGCTGCGCCACCGGGTACTGGTACGCGATGTGGAGCTCATCTAGTACCCGCCTGCGGCAGCCATTGGCCTGCATTTAAAGCGAAGTGAAGCCTGCGCACAACGCTTTATTGCCCGCCGGCAGGCAGCTCAGCGCCGTGGCTGCAGGAGGACAACGGCCCTTTGCGGGACGTGAGTGCTGAGCCAGGCCAGTCCTGGAGAGCACTGGCTGCCTATAGAGCACTGCCACCTCGACCACGCTGATGCTGTTCTAAAAAGTATACAGCAACACAGCAAGGCCCATTTCCCTCACCTTGCAGGCTGGAGCACACTGAGGTGAAGCCGCAGCCATTATCTACAAGCCTGATATGCAGGAGCACTGGCAGCTGTACAGCAGCAGGGCCTGTGAACATCGGTTGAACAGGTTGCCCTATTGCCGCACCTGACATACGCGCTCGTCTCTGGAAGGTCGTACAGCAGCTCGGGTATCCTGTGCAAGTCCCTGACAGGCACACAGAGTGTCAGCATGGGCTGGTGACAAAGAGTGCATGCACATCAGTAAGAGCACCTGCACATCAAACAGCCATGTGTCCTTGCTTTACCTTCTGGTGCTGCTCAGCCACGGCTGCAACGCTTCGGCCTCTGAAAGCAGGCCTAAGGCGCCTGTGCTAGCGAGCGTGCTGGGTGCTATATGCAGCACGCCCAGGAAAAGCTGCACCAGGCACAGAGCTATAAAAGGAGTATTCATCTTCATCTTGTACACCGGAAGGACTTCGCATATGTCTCTTCATCTCCTGAAAAAACATCCAGCCAAAACGGGTTTTATTAACCTAATGCATAGTACACTCGCCGAGATACGCGACGACTCGCTGTGCGCCGGCCTCTTCCGCTTAACATCCAAGCGGCACACAATGCTCGGAAGGGGCTTGAGACCGACCTGACTTACGGACTGAGGTCGATCTGCGGCGATGGACGTCCCGGCTTGGCGATTAACCTTTGTCTTTGCCGCTGCGGTGGCCGCGATACTCGCAGGTGAGCTGCTTGTGATGGGCGCAGCGGCACGGTGCCTGACGAGGGTCAGCTCAGTCGAGCTGCCAGCAATCCGTGCCATGACCTGGCACCAGAGCCGGCGAGGCCAACTGCGAGCACCGCCAGCTGTGTTGCTGTGCTGGTCAGGCTGCAAAGCTGGTGTTGCAAAGCCACAAGTATGGCGCGTACCAGCGTGGGCACTCTGATGTGGCAGTTGGTTCTTGGCCAGCTTGGTGCTTAGACCTGTGGGGTAGTGGTAGACAGCACTGTGCGCAGCGCGGCGGCAGCGCTGACTGTGGCGATGAAGGACGCTGTCTTGCGCGGGGCAGACCGCCACTGCAGGTTATTGGGAAGCGCACTGCACGTACCATTCTTAACGGTGCAGGCGTGCCCCTGCGCGCAGGCCGCTGCCAAGCAGACTTCATCCGCGTCCAGAACGGCGTCTTTGTGCAGGATGACTGCCGCGAGTGGTACTTCAGCGGGTACAACACCTGGCAGGTGCGCCCAGGTGGCCTGGCAGCCCTTGCGGCCGCTGTGACGCACTGAAGCCACCTGCTTGCGCATAAGGTAACAGCCTGACGTGCTGTGCGGCGCGCAGCCCATCGAGATGGCGCTGGATATGTGCTGCGGGGGCCGCGACGGCCTGAACGCGCAGTTTGCCGAAGCAGGTGCGGCGGCGCGGACGCTTCCTGCTGTGCCTAGTGTGGCAGGCATGTATGCGTGGGCCTGCAGCAACCGGACAGAGACGCCGGTCAGCAGGACAAGCGGCTGAGCTGGACGCAATAAACTCCCAGTACCGTTGTCCGCCTCTCAGAGGGCACCTGCCACAGAGCGAGACATGCGCTCTGCTTGGCCAGCAGCTCAGAGCGGGAGAGTTCCTTTGCACCTGTGGACGGCACACGGAAGCCTGCCCTGCATGCGCGCGCAGCGCGCAACAACATGGGCGTGGTGCGCTTCTTCGGCTTCCCCGCGATGCGCGGCTTCAACTTGCAGACGCGGCCGGGGCAGTACACGGAGCAGGCGTTTGTGGGCATTGACCGCGTGATCGCGGCTGCCGCAGACCATGGGTGCGCGCCGCCCTGCGGAGCTTCCAGGGAAGCCACGACTGGTTGTTCAAGTCATCTCTCCTGTGATAGCACTGGCATGAAAGGCCTGCAGGCGGCCGTGGCCGCAGAGTAGTGCTGCAAGTAGGTGTGTGAGACACACTGGAGTGGCAGGCATCGGGACAAGCATGTCCATCACCCTGTCCTGTACAGGCTCACCGACATCCTGCGTGCGTGCACACCAGCGTGCAGCTGCGTGACCAGCGCCGCGCGCGCAGGCTCAAGGTGCTCATCGCGCTCACGAACAACTGGAACTACAACGACCTGCAGACTGACTGGAAGTGCGCGCCTGCCTCCCCAGCCCTGCATGCAGCACGCCGTGTAGCTCATGTCTGCTTTAGGGTAGATTAGGGCTGACCACCTCGTAGTGCCGCCTGCGACACCAGCTCTGCATGCAGCAGATGGGTTGTAGGTTGTGTGGCTTGTGTCTGCACGCGCAGCTCCGCGGGCCGACCCCACTGTGTTGTCCATCAGCGCTTGGTTCCGTATGCGCGCGACGCCGCAGGGGCCACATGCCCTCTGACGCCTGCCCATGCCTTGGGCAGGGACGCCGCAGGGCCCTTGCATCGGCTATCGTGCGACGGGCTCGCTCACGCGCAGGTGCAGTAGCGCCTGCACGGGGCTGAGGCCGCATCGGCGTCGCGCGCGGCCGCAGGTGCAGCTATACCAACTGGTCCAGCAGCGCGACCCAGTGCGACGACTTCTTCTCCGACCGCGGCGCGATCCAGGCGTACAAGGACCACGCGCGCGCGTTCCTGGGCCGCATCAACACGCTCACCGGCCGCGCCTACAGCCAGGACGAGACCGTCTTTGGTGCGCCCTACCCTACGTCTTCATGCGCCCTACCCTACCCTATGCGCCTGGCGCCTAGGCGCCCATCCGGCCTGCAGCGCCCCGCTCTGGGCGTGGTCGCCACTTGCGCCGCGCCAAACAGCGCCATGCCAGGCAGGCATGAGCCTGCCCAAGATGCGCACCGTCCAGGCGCAGCCTGCCGTACCGCTGGGCTGCCCGGTCGGGTGCAGAGGCGGCGCGGCGCGCGCAGGCTGGAACCTCATCAACGAGCCGCGCTCGGCCAAGGCCAACGGCGCGGCCGAGGTGCAGGCCTGGGTGGCGGAGGTGGCGCCGTTCGTCAAGGCGCTGGCGCCGCGGCAGCTGGTCACCATCGGCGAGGACGGCTTCTACCAGGCCGGCAACTGCGAGGCCTCCTAGTGCGCCCCGGGCTTGGGTTGAAATCAGGGCAAGGGTGGGATGACTAGGTCCTCTGTCGCGTCAGGGACGCGCACCGCGGCAGCAGTTCGCAGGATACCGGCGGTGCCTGTCACGGGGGTGGCCGTCAGGCCCAGTGTGTGCGTGCGAGCTCATGACCCTTGCGCACCTCACACGACAGCTCTAGGCGCGGAGCTTTGGGTCAGAGTGTTCGTGGAGTGGAGTCAGTGACCCCTATTTCGAGAAGACTGCGCATGACCAGCACTGCTTCAGCGACCTCATGGGCAGGCTGCCTGCATGGCAAGCACTAGAGCAAGGGCCCTGGCCCGACTGGCGGCTGTCCGCGCGCAGCATCAACCCGGTCAACAACGGCGGAGGCGGCCCGTGGCCCATGCAGACCGGGCAGGACTTCCTGCCAAACCACCTGGGTGCGCACGCGCGCACGCGCTGCCCGCCACCAGGGCGACTCTGGGCAGGCGCAACGCCATGTCATGGTCACTGCACACTGCGACACGTGACGGGCAGCTCGTGCAGGTATGGTGTAGGCGCCCCCCCTGTGGGAACACGACGTGTAGGAATGCGCAGGCGGCTCCTCTGTACATCAGTCTGCATCTGCGCGGCGCCCCAAGGCGTGAATATGCGCGCGCGCGCGCAGTGGACGGCATCGACTTTGCAGCCGTGCACCTGTGGCCGGACAACTGGGCGCGCACGGACATGCAGTTCAGCCAGAACTGGCTCTGGTCGCACCTGGTGCAGAGCGAGCGCCGCCTGGGCAAGCCGCTCGTGCTGGAGGAGTACGGCAAGGACGTCGGTGCGCGCCGCGCCCCGCGCCCCTCGCTTCCCCCGCCGCTGCCTCCCTCGCTCGCAAGCCGTTCGTGAACATGCGTCCTGGCGTTTCCCCTGCTGTATAATTACTGATCCGCACGTCCGCCAGCCATTCATGAACGTGCGCGCCTTCATATATGGATATGGATCCACAAGCACCTGCACAGCTGCCACGCGCACACCCATTCTGCTGATTTGCTTCCCTCTGTGCAGCGCGGGACTCGGGGAACCAGTGGGGGCCTGTTCCGGCCGGCGCCGCCCAGAGCCGGCGCAGCCCCGCAAGCGCGCGCGCGGCGGCGCGCAGGCTACTTCAACGGCGACGCCAGCACGGAGTACCAGACGTTCACGGAGCAGTGGCAGCACTATCGCCAGGCGTACAACGTCGCCGAGCTCAGCCTGCAGCAGGGCCGCGGGCTCAAGGGCATCATGTTCTGGCACTGGGCCGGCGTGGACGACAACGCGCCCAACGGCGAGGGCTCCACCATCTGTGCGCCCGCGGCCTCCGCGCCGAACTAGGTCTTACACCCTCATGGTTACCATGCTAGGGCGCCAGACAGGGTGGACAACGATGCGTTCACCGGCGAGGGCTCCACAATGTGTGCGCCCCCGACCTCGCCCGCCCGCAGGTCTTAAACCCTCGAGGGCACCATAGTTAAGGCGCTGGGTCGGCGCAGACGGCGGCGCGCCCCCCGGCAAGGGGCCACTTCACACTCTGCTTGCACCACAACCCGATTGCAGGTCCTGCCATGCGGTGCACGTGCTGCCTTTTACGCTCTTACGCCTGTACTGCTGCCATGTCCACCTCCGTCCCAATCATGATTTACCTCGAATTGCGCAACTGTTCATCCCCCAGCACGAGAGGTCCATGCCTGTACCTGTGACGGCACCCTGTGACGGTACCCTGGTAGTCCTCAACAAAACAAGTGCCTGTGCACCCTGCCCCAACCCGTTTGCAGTATCCCGTCTCCAACACCCGCCTCTCCCTGAGAGCGGCTGCCGTGCTGCGCGCAGTCTCAACCTCCGGCGTGTGGCGCGACATCATCGTCCCCTTCAGCGGGGAGGTGGCCGCCTTCAACGCCAACGCATCGCGCCCGGTCGTGCTCAACTGCGTGCCCGTGCGCAGCGCGGCGGGCGCGCCCGCGGGCGCACAGGGCGGGGCGGGCGCCAACCCTAGCCCTGGCTCCGGCGCCAACCCGCGGCCGGCCAACACAGCGGGCCGCCGCCTGAAGCAGATCGGGGGGATCGACCCGGGCGTGCTGCCCGCGGACACGGCGAACGCGGCAGCCTTCCCGGAGACTGCTTCGGCAGCGCCGGCACCCACCACTGCGCCGGGGACCGGCAGCGGTGCAGGGAATGTTGCGCCCGGGGTGCGTGCCCCACCCTGCACAGTGCAACGCCCACCTTCTGCACAATCATATTCCCAAGAGCCTAGCCCTAATAACATGCCTGCTACATTGTGACACGCTCAACTACACCCTATCATGCCCGCTACACTCGCCCTTGCTTTATCAGGTGGGTACTGTTCTGCACAGGTGTGCACAGCTGCTACTCGCACCTCAAGTTGCAGGGTAGGGTGCGCTGTGGCCATACTGGAAACACAGCATTACGTAGCTGACTACGGGCAAGCTGTGCCGCAGGCTGCACCTGCGGTGCGGACGGGGCCCCGCCTGCAGTGGGCGGCGTCCGGGACGCCGGCCGCGGCAGTGCCGGCTGTCGCCATCGACCCGATCACGCCCGTCGTCCCAGCTGCAACGCGCGCGCCCGCGCCAGTGGCTGCGCCCATGGCGCCAAACCCTGCCACAAACCCTGTGGCACCGGTCATCCCGGCCATAAACCCTGCGGCGCCCGTCGTCCCGGCTGTGGTTCCTGCGGCGCCCGTCGTCCCAGCCGCCACGCCCGCGCCTGTGCCGCCCGCTGCGCCTGTAGATACGCCGGCGCCGGTGGCGGCGGTCCCTGCGACTCCAGTGGCGACGCCGGCGCCAGCGGCGGCGGCGCTGCCAGCAGACACGCCGGCGCCCGTGGTGCCCGAACCTGGCACTGCCGCAAACCCCGCAGCGACGCCAGTCCCGGCCGCCCCCGTGCAGCCGAAGCCGGCCGGCGTGGCCGCGCCGCCAGCCGCGGCGCCCGGGGCGGAGGCCGCCGTCGCTCAGCCCGTCGACATCACGCCCCCGCCGGCGGCAGCGGCGGTGCCGATCTTCCCAAACCTGCCCGCGCCGGCTGCCGAGCAGCCGGCCACCCCGGCCGCCGCTCAGCCAAACCCCAACCCAACCCCGGTCGAGCCGGCCGCCGTGCCGATGCAGCCGGCCGCAGCGGTGCCCGCAGCGGTGCCGGGCGCGGTGGCCCCCATTGCCGGCCCTGGTGTCGTCCCTGCGCCGGCGCCTGCACCGCTGCCTGCCGCGCCTGCCGTACCTGCGCCCGCGCCAGCGCCCGCGCTGCCCGCCGTGCCGGCGCCCGCGCCCCTGCCCGCGGCGCCCGCCCCCGCGCCGGCCGCGCCGCAGCTGCCGGGCTTCCTGGGGTCGACCTTCCGGACGCCCGCCGGCCTGAACGCTGGCAACGTCAACGCGGCGGTCACATGCGGAGCGCCCTACTAGGCGGTCACATGCGGAACCCCCTACTAGGGTGGGGATCTGTATTCTTGCGTGCTATGGAGGGAGGTCTGGCTCTAGCGAGAGTTGCCTGCAGCGTTGCGGGCGCTCGCAGGCCGCACACAGTCGAGCGGTGTGAGTGGCGTGAGGGCTTTGGGTGCTGGCCAGCCTGGGTGGCCTGCGTGCCAGCAGCGGCCCTGTCGTGCAGCCTATATGAGCGCTTGTGTGCATGCGGCGTCAAGAAGCAGCTATGATGATGGGTTCGGCCTGCCCGCACTGCCCGCCTTCAGAGCGCTGCGCATGTGTGCGAGGCCGCACGGATGCAACGAGTCTGAGCGGGCATGCCTGCTTCGCTGGACGCTGTCTGCCGTCGGCTCCCCCGCCGCATTGGCTTCTTGACGGCCCGAGCTTGAGTGCATGAAGGCCAGCTTGCAGCGAGTAGCATGCCGCTGGCGACCGCCCTCGAGGCTGCCGAGGGCGATGCAAAAGGTGCAGGGACACTGGGCTGGCTCTACATGATGTTGTTGAATGCGGCGGGCCTGGGTTGTGTGTCTGCGCGGGACGTCGAGCAACCTCCCTTGATTTATACGTCTCTATTGACGCCCCTTGCTTGAGGCAGAAGAGAAGCTTGCATTGTCAAGTGCGCTGCTGCGCATGCAACGGCGGGGTCTTGCTGTTTTGGCGCTGCCGCCACAGTCTGAGTCTGTATGAGTCGTCGTCTAGCTCTAGGTGTTTAGGTGGTCGTGAACTTGACAGCATGAGCGCTTGGCGGCATGTAGCTTGTCACCACTGGACTGCCTTTGGAGCAGGGTGTTCTTTTGGGTTGCGCACTGTGGTCCGCAACCGCATTGTTGAATGCTTTTAGGCAGCGCATGCATGTTGAGACTGGACTTTGCGCATCAGCCGTCTGCCACCCATGTACTTTGCCGGCTGGATGGCGTACTAGAGAGCCCCAGCATGTACACTGCTGCGCACACTGCCGATTCTACGGCGGTGCTTCTGCTCATCTGGAGCACGGGTGTAACTGGCTTACAACCGAATATCCACAGTACTTCGCAGCACATGCCTGTCCTGGTGCATAGGGGGTATCCATACATTCCGCATCCCGGATAGGCCACAGCACAGCTGCGCTCCAGTCTGCCCGGCCCATCATGGCATCAACGTCCCCGCAGCCACCCCTGCTGCAAAGCATTAAACGCAGCAACGCTGGCACAGACGAAGTGGCTTGGTCAGAGGGGTATGCTTTGCAAAAGCAAGCCGGCCCCCTTGTCCGCCCCAAGGTTTAACTCCTGCACGCCTGACTACATGCACTGCTCACCACAGGCGGTGTGATTGTACACACATATTCAGAGTCAGACAGGCGGCATGCATGCGGCGCAGCCTGCAACAAACGGCGACACACGCGCCCCAAAGAGCCGAGCCGCGCAAAGAATGGCCCATCTTGACCCCGTCCTGACGTCCACTAGCAGCGCTCGGCAGCTCAGCAGCGTGGCGCGTGAGACAAAGCCCGTCAGTTCCGCGTTCCGCGTGCTGTTCAGCGCAGGGTCACTTGTTCGCATGCTCACTGCTTGCTTCGGTACTTCAGAGTTCAAGTCAACTGAGCCGCTGCGGGGGTGCTGAGCTTGGCCACAGCCACCTGGGCTCCTCAGCCACGGATGCGGACACCCCAGCCACCTAGCGCTGCAGGCGGCTGATGCGCCGCAGCAGCTGGATGCGCAGCATGAACAGGGAGAAGAAAACAGACAACAGCTTGTCCGCCAGAGACGCCTGACGACCTGGCATGACCTCCGCGACAGCACTGGGTGCGCAAAAGGCACAGTAGGCTGCCAGCTGCCAGCCAGCTCAGCTAGCTCCCGCCCGACTGCCTCCCGGACTTGCTGGTCACCTTCAGGCTGAGCGCCTCTGGAACGTAAGAGGGTTAGGGTCAGGGTTAGGCTCAGCGCTTCTGGAAGTTGATGGTGCGCAGCACAACAATGGCCATGAAGATGAAGAAGGCAGAGAAGGCGACCAGGGTGCCGACGACCCGGCCAATGTCATGCAGCTGGTAGCCGTACGTGTCGCTCAGGTACGCCTTGATCGTGGTCGTGCCCCCGCCCGGGATGGCCACCTGCGAGCCCCGCACCGCGCCAGCCTGAGGCGTGTTGCAGGCGCCGGCCCTCTTGCAGTGCAGAGGGACCCTACTGAAAAGCATTCAATTGCGCGCGTAAAGCGTTTCCGGTCCTTCAACTCCAAGCTTACGTTATGCCTGCATCACATGACACCATCACACCTACATCACGAGCAAGCAGGGCGCAGGACGGCTTAAACGTCCTGACAATCCCCAGCCTGCCCGAGTCGCATCAGGATGTCTGATCTCTATGTGAGTCGCATAAGGATGTCTGATCTCTGTGTCAGACCACGCCACAGGCAGGCTGAAGCAGGGGCGCGCCTCCTCCTCACGGTCCCCCAGCTGCGTGACGATGATGCCATACCTGCAAGCGCAGATCGCCACATCAGGGCTAGCAGACAGAACGGGATCACCACCGGGACGCTGTAAGTCCACAACAACTCAACACAAGCACTATCCCGCCCTGTTCAACGACGGCAACCCCGCGAGACAAAATGCACAGGCACTACAGCAGGGCGCTCCGCACGCAGCCGCCCGGCATGCGAAGCCGCCAGCTCGCCCATGGACTGGCGCGCAGGCATGCACGCACAGGCTCCGCCGCATGGGCTGTCACAGAGAGTGCAAGGAATACGCAGGGTGCAAACGCAAATCAGGGACATGTCTGGGTGCAGGGAGGGCCCGCGCACAGGCTGTAGGCGATCGGGTTGATGTACAGGTACCAGCTCCACCAGGGCACCATCTGCGCGTGCCCGATGAGGAAGCCCGCAAACAGGTTCCTGCGCACGCGCGCCGCCCGCCGCCGCTCAGTCTGCAGCAGGTGCACATATGGAAGCCCCTTTGATGCATGAAAAAGTATGGCTCTGTAGTGCTACTAACCCTGCTCGGCAGACATGCAGGCGCGCAGAACGCCGCTGGCCAGGCACCATATGCGTCGGCTTTGTCCTTGCAGCAGCCGGTTGTGAGCGAGGCAGATAAATCTTGCAGTGACTAGACTTTCTGGTGCGAGTGCATGATCTGTGGGAGTGCTGGCGTGCTCGGCCTCCCCTGTGGGGACCCTGTGCTCATGACTGAGCTGGCGGCAGCTTAACAGGGCGTCAGGGGCGTGCAGGGAAGCGCGCCCCTGACAAGAGCGGCACCATAGGCCGCAGAAACCTCGCACATGGCGCGTTTATCACGGGGACAAGGTCTCATGCGCCCCTGACAGAGCCGCACCACAGGCCGTGCAAATCTCGGCAGACCAAAACAGGGACAGGGCCGCGCGCGCCGCCGACAGGGCTCGCACCAGAGGCCGTAGAAGAAGCCGGAGAGCGTGGAGGCGAAGCGCAGGTCGGGCGTAATGTAGACGCCCATGATGCCGTAGAAGCTCATGAGGTCCAGCGTCAGGTAGATGATCAGCAGGTACCAGAAGAACTTGCCTGCGCGCCGCGCCGCAAGCGTGAACAGCGCGCAGCGCCCCCCCGCCCCGCGTCCGCGCGCTCGTGAGCCCGCAGAAGCAGCTGTGCGGCCCTCTGCGCCAGGCGCATCAGGCGAGGCAGAACGGCGCTGACGCTACCACGGCAGGCAGGCAAGGCAGGTGCGCGCAGCGCGGCGCGTCTGCTACGAAGTGAATGAAGCGCGGGTGCAGTGAATGCGGGTCAGAGAGCACGAGCCCCACCTGCCTCCATGTCGAACTGCAGCATGAAGTAGGAGATGACCGAGAACAGGATCGCCTGCACGGCGCGCCCCACCGTCAGCCAGCGCGTCTCCCCGGACACACAGCCTGGACACCGGCAGCGGCAGGCACCGCAGCAAAGCTGCTGCACACACGCGCCGTGTCAAGCTCAGCAGCGCATGCGCGGCGCTTGCAGGCGCCCGGGGAAGCGAGGCCTGCTCAAACACATGAACACCCCTGCCTGGCAGCTGCATGGGGTTTGAGCCCTGCGCAGGGTGCCGGCAGCGCGCAGCACCTGGACCAGGTTGTACGGCACCTCCACGACGCACTGCGCCAGCGCGAACGGCAGGCTGCCGTACATGCCTGCGCGCGCGCGCGCCCTCAGGCCCCGGCCCGTGCGCCAGCCCAGCTGCACCCGTGGCCGCACCCAAGCAAGCACAGCATGCGCTCGCTGCCGGGTGCGCGAGCTCCGATGCAGCCTTGCGGCGCTATCCACCTTGCTCTAGACCTTACACAGCACGCGCGCGCTGCCGGCTGCGCGAGCTCTGATGCAGTCTCGCCACGCCCTCCACCTAGCCCCGTCTTCCACTCTGCCCTAAACCCTTAACCCAACAGAGAAGGCGGGCGCGCGCCGGCCGCGCGCTCGCGGTACGACACCGCGCGCTCCTCGGACGCCACCGGCTGCACCGTGCGGCTGTTGATGATGCCCAGGAACAGGACGCTGAGGTAGAGCGAGCCCATGACATTGGCCACCGCCTGCAGCGTCCCCCTGCGCGCGCGCGGGCGCCCCGCTCACGCGCCGGCCGCTGCGCAGGGCCATCCCCAGGCAACAGCGCACGGCGGCACGACGTAGAGGCTTGCACGTGCGCCATCGCCCCGCGATGCATTGTATGTATAACTGCGTCTTCGCCTGCAGAGCACCCACAACAGCCGCGGTGTGTTGCCGGGACGGGCGAGATCAGAGCGGTCCGTCGCAGCACCGCGCGCACACCCCGGCACCAGCATAGAAACAGCGCTCCGCAGGGTCACTCTACTTGAGGAAAACATGGCATGTATGGTGCAAGGCAGCTACCAATCAGGCCAGATCATGACATATTTAAACATAATAGGACGGCCGGGGGAGGGGGGAGAGCTAGCGCGCCTCTCCTGGCCGACGCCCCACAGGATGGACCCGAACAGCAGCGCGAGCACGCCCGCGAACACGAAGCGCGTGCCGTTGTAGGGCACGTTGCGCCAGTAGCTCTGCCAGAACTTCCAAAAGATGAGCGCAAACTGCCGAGTGGCCGGCTGCGGGTAGCGCGTGCGGAATTCCAGCGGCTGGGCGCCCGGCGGCGGCTCGCTCAGCTCCGCGATGAGCCGCTCGTTGCGCCTGCGCGCCAGGCGGGCGTGGCGCCGGTGAGTGCGCGGCACGTCAAGGATGGCGCTGAGCTACCCACACGCTTTGCTCACAGCTCTCCACCTTGCTGCCTGCATTCGCGGCTGCTCAAACCGAGCAGTCCATGCCCAACACGCTGCCACGCCCAAGAAGCTGCCTACGCCCAGCACTTCGTGCTCAGGCGCATGCTGGCCGCCACACCGCAGCATTCGCCATGTTCACTCGGCTGAGCACGACCGGGGGGGCGCCAGGTGCGCCGCATGCGGCGCTGCCAGGCGCGGCGGGGCCAGGGCGCACTGGAACAGCGGGCTGTTGTGGTACACCTCGGCAAAGTCGACGCCGATGCTGCCCTCCATCGCCGGCGTGCTCACCTGTGCGCCGGCGGTCCTCATGCCGCTCCACCCAGCGCCCAGTGCAGCCCCCATGGTCACACACATTCCACTAAAAACCGAAGGGCATGTGCGCACCCGCCGCCATGGCTACAGTGCATGGCTTTCAAAACAGTGCATTGCCGCTCACATATCCGGGAGCGGGAGACAGCCCGCAGGTTTGCAGCTCAACGTCGGGCCAAAGCTCAACGTCGGGCCAAAGAAAAGAGCAGATTTATCGCACGAGGGTCTGCGACTCTGCAATGCTGAGCGGGGCACTGCCGCGCACGCACCTGCAGCATCCATGTGGCAGGGTTGAGCCCGTCCGCCAGTGTAGGCACCCCGGGTATTGCCTGCACCAACACCACTGTATCAGCCTCAGTCTCACTTTCGTTGGGTACGCACAGACTGGCGACACCACCCCGGGATACAGCACACGAACCTGGCAAAGCGATAGGCGGACGTGCCAGTCCAGCATGCAGTTGCAGCAGTAAAACACGCTATATAAGCCACGTCGCAGCACTTACAATGTTCAATCAAGCGCGCGCCTGGAAGTACTCCACGAGCTTGCGCGAGCGCTGGCCCAGCGGGCCGTGGTAGGTGATGAAGCCGCCGGACTTCATGAGTAGCAGGTCGTCGAAGGCTTCGAAGATGTCGATGCTGGGCTGGTGGATGGTGCCTGCGCCCCGGGGCAGGTTGCGCGTTGTCAGGCGCACAGGCTAAAACTGCTTGACTGCGCACCGGAGCAGTCCCTGGGCACAGGGGCTTGTCTTGCTTCTGTATATGTTGACATACAATTTTCAGTGTCCTCTATTGTACGAACTTCATGGAAGGAGATAGCATGTAAAAGGATGTGTTGCTCCTGGAGTCAGCAAGAACGATGCTGCCAACATGTGTGAAGCACTGTGTAGCAGCACGGGTCATACTTTTGCTCGTGCTCGAGCTCAGGCCCCTCACACACTCGCACTCGCAAGGTCTGGCGGGTGCCAGCTGCGGGCGCTTACACACGATGGTGCGTCCAGTGGAGACGATGTTGCGCACGCTCCGCATGACAATCGCAGCCGCGCGCGCGTCCAGGCCTGCACCAGCGTTACCGTCAACACAAGACATGAGGGGTGTCAGGTCCTATGATGAGACGCTTTTGCCGCGCCTGGCATCGTCTGTGGCTGCACATGAGGTCACATGGCGCAATACTAGAAATGCCCGCATGCACAGATCTTTCAGGCCTCATGCCACAGGCTCCACAGACGCAGGCGTATGCGCACCGCTAGTCGGCTCGTCCATGAACACGATGCTGGGGTTGGCGACCTGCACCATGTCCGCCAGCACTATGTCAGCACCAGCTACTCCGTCATGTTTCAAGAGCTGCCTTCCAGTGTCAGCATCTTTGGCAATGCAGCCTTCACGTTCAGCAACACCACTGCTCCGCAACATGCAAGCCGCGGCTCGCCACTTCAAGTGGCAGCTCGTCAGCTGTGCAAGGCCAGACAGCCGCAAGCAACCACTTGTGCACTCTAGCTTGTTGCTGAGTCTTGGCAGTGCACGAGAACCGCCGGAGTGCGTGAATGCAGCCCGCACCAGCTCGACCGCGATGGTCAGTCGCTTGCGCTGCTCCACGCTGAGCCCCGACGAGCCGGGCCGCCCGACCAGCGCCTGCGCGAGCGGCTGCAGCTCCACCAGGTCCATGATCTGCGCGGCGCGCCTCGCCGGTCGAATGGCATTTTGGCCAGCAGCCACGCCGCAGGTCAGCATGCAGTGCCCACTACTTCAAAGGCGTGCTTTGCACACGCATTGGCTACACAACGGGGCTCCAGTCTTGCATGCATACAGCCTCGGTAATGTCAACACCATATACAACCCTAACGGATGAAGGCAGTTCCCAGAAAAGACCCCCCAGAATATTGGCCGAAGCCAGAGACAGCACACAAAGCGAGCAGGCGGTTCGGACCTCGCCGACGAACGCGTAGACGGTGCGCACGGGTGTGCTGGCCGGGTGGCGCAGGCGCGCGGAGAACACAAGCGACTCCAGCACCGTAAGCTGCGGACAGGGCAGCAAGCAGTTGGTTGCTATGCTGCTGCACGAAGCGGTCTGTCTTCGAAGCGATACGTGACCAATCAGACACTCGAGGTGTGACGACAAGCACAGTGCGCACGAGAAGGGAAAGGAACGCTCTGACAGAACATGGGTTCTTGAAATCGATACGTATATTGCCCCATATATGTAACGAAAGCCTCCAGATATCCGATGGAAGAACAGGGAGCGCCAGGCCTGCACCATGGGAGAGTGGATGTCGGTCTGCTCCACGTACCCCATCACGCGCGCAAACGTGTGCTGCTCCTTCGGGAAGCCCCCCACACGAATGTCCCCCGTGATGGTGCCCGCTGCGCGGCAGTGCCAGTGTGCACCCTTCAGTGCCTTGCCCGCATGCATTGCACAAGTTGCCGCGGGTGCAGAAAGGCGTGCATTGACACGCAACTGCGACCCTCTGCTTAAAGGCCCGCAGGCACGCAGGCTCAGCCTTGCAAAGCATGCGCAACACACTGGCCATGCAGCCCCAGACACATGTCAGAACACCCCTCAACTTCCCTGGCCAGCCGCCCATGCCTCATGGCGCCACAGACCAGCAGACCCCCCACAGCCGCAGCCAGCCCGCGAGCGCGGGTGGGCTGGCGTACTGGTCTTGCGCCCGGCGATGACGTCCATGAGCGTCGTCTTGCCCGCGCCGGACGAGCCGACCAGCGCGGTCAGCACGCCCGGCCGGAACGCGCCGCTGCACGCGCGCAGCAGCTGCAGCATCGGGCGGCCCTCCACCGCGACCGCGCGCGGCGTGTTCTCCAGCTCCTGCCGCCAGGAACACGGGGGCTCGGGGCTGGGGATACGGTGGGGTTTGGGTTTGGTTCAAGTAAGCGGGACGTCCACAGATCAACCGACATTGATGTGCTCTGCTCGCGCCACGGCATGCAAGCATTTGCCTGACAGCATAGCACCTTGGACACATGAAGAGACGGTGAGCTTCAACAGGGCCAGACAGCCCTGGTACTACAACCAGTCAAGTAAGAGGACGCTTTGTGAGGGGAGCCGGCGCGCCTTGGGCAGCGGAACGTAGTAGGACAGCTCGCGGAATGTCAGGCACAGCGGCGTGAAGGGAAGGCTCATGCCGCGGCGCGCGACCGCGCCGCCCGGCAGCAGCCCGCTCTCCGCGCGCCGGCTGGCCGCGACCAGCTCGCCCAGGCCGTCCATGCTGCGGCGCCGGCTGGCGCTGGCGCGGCGCGCGTCGCTGGACCGCCGCCGGCTGGCGCCCGGCGGGAGCAGCCCCCCTGCGCCGCCGCACGCCGCACATTGCTCCCCTGCTCTGCGCCAAAGACTGCACATGCGGCAGGACGCGCACGACTCCCTCGCCCCGCATCACACGTGCACACCGCGACGAGCGGCTGCGCGGCTTGTGGGTCCTGTTCTTAGCAAGAGCCCTTCTTGTCCACAGCCCGCCAAGGGTGACGGCAGAGCGGGTTTGGCACCGTTCGTGGCCGTCGGCGGCGTCATGCCATGCTTCACGGGGCCGCCATACTCCGCTGCCGCATGGCCGTTGGTTGCGGCCGCCGCTCCCTCGGCATACTCGCCCTCGTGCGCCGTGTCGCGCTCCTGCAGCCTGTGCGCGCTGCCGGCAGGCGGCGCCGCGCCGTTGGCGGTCGCCGCGCCGCGCGCCTCCGGCGCGCCGCGCGCATAGTCGGCCTCGCGCGCGGTGTCGCGCGCCGCCAGCTCGAGCGCGCCTGCGCGCCCGGCGGGCGCTGAGCGCCGCAAGCCGCGTCGCAGCTCGCAACCGCGCTGTCTGTTTTTGAAAGGCAGGGCGCGGTGCGCGGCGGCTTGGCGCCCTGGCACTACTGGCAGGTGTGAATACGCTGCTTGCTCTGGTAGAGCAGCACGCGATGGCGAGCAGCGCATCACAGCTCTGGCGAGCGCGGACGCTGCTCACCGCCCACCCATCCTCCTGCAAGCACGCGCCGCGCGCCTTTGGACAGGCCGTTGCGCGCGAGGGCGCCGCCGGCCCGCGCGCCGCTGGCGCCGTCGGCGGCGACGTGCAGGTCGGCGGCGCGCAGCTTGGCGCTGACGGCCGCCGCGGCGGCGCGCTCGGCCTCCTCGCCCTCCTCGCCCTGGTCCTCGCGCATCGTGACGGCCGGCTTGCCCAGCGCTGCGCGCGCGCGCAACCCGCTCTCAGGCGACCTGGCGCGTCATGACCGCTGGCATGCCCAACACGGCGCGCGCGGCGCACCCGCCACCGGGCAGCCCAGAAGACCACCCGCCGTGTATGACCTGCCTCTTGAGCACACACCTTCACAGCAAAACCCAGGTGTAGGATGAAAGGCCCAAGAGACGGTGCAAACGGTGGCTTGTTCTGTACCATGATGATACCTGCATGCCAATCAAAGCGCACTAACTTCCAGAGCGGGCCGCTGGCGTATTTGCGCCTGCCTTGCAGCGCACGGTTCAGGGTCTGGCTCCCAGACTGGGATGATTTGGGATCCAAGCAAGGCTGGGCTGGCAGTGCGCACGGTCGAGGTATGCGTGGCAGAGCCATGTGCCGATGTTGAAGAGGATGGTGGAGAAAATGATGACGCCCACGCCCAGCCTGCAAGGAAGCAGCAGGTATCTCCGGTGAGCACATAGTCATGCAGCAACTTCCGCAGCGCTTGCACCTGGAGGAGAGCGCTGAGCACAGCCGCCGTAGAGCGAA